>Ga0214921_10007684_pt1 | contig 14265 bp, 16 predicted proteins | sample LL1505_MetaG_FD_177992 | JGI IMG/M metagenome (GOLD analysis project Ga0214921, IMG submission 177992) | Freshwater microbial communities from Lake Lanier, Atlanta, Georgia, United States - LL-1505 | ecosystem: Environmental > Aquatic > Freshwater > Lake | place: USA: Georgia | collected... | reverse complement strand
CAGATCGGCGGTGAAGGTCACCACCTCACATTGATAGGTGGTTTGCAGCCATTTCAGGATGACGCTGGTATCCAGCCCCCCCGAATAGGCCAGCACCACCTTCTTCACATCTTTCACGCGCATGATCCGCCACTCCAAAACAGGTTGCCCGGGCATAGCGACGCCTCCGGGGACTGACAACGGGGGGGCCAGACGCCATATGTCATATCAATGACCTTTGAAGCCGATCTCCTGCTCGACCGCCGCCGCCTCAAGCGCCGCCTCACCCTGTGGCGGGTGCTGGCGGTGCTGGCCGGCCTCGCCGCCATCTGGGTGTCGCTGCCCGAGGGCAGCACGGCGATGCTGGAGGGTGACTACGTCGCCCGGCTGGAGATTCGCGGCACCATCCGCGAGGACCGGCGGATGCTGGAGACCATCGAGCGTGCCGCATCCAACGAGCATTTGCGCGCGCTGATTGTCGCCATCGACAGCCCGGGCGGCACTGTGGCGGGGGGCGAGGCGATCCATGCCGCGCTGACCCGCCTGGCCGCGATCAAGCCGGTGGTGGCCACCATGGGCGGCACCGCGGCCTCGGCCGGCTATATGGTGGCGCTGCCGGCGGCGCGGATTTTTGCCCGCGAGGGCACGCTGACCGGCTCCATTGGCGTTATTCTGCAAAGCTTCGAGGCATCGGAACTGCTGACCCGGCTGGGTGTGCAGCCTGAGACCATCACCTCCGGCCCGCTGAAGGACCAGCCCAGCCCCTACCGGCCATTGACCGAGGAGGGGCGGGCATCCCTCACCCAGTTGGTGCAGGACATGCAGGCCAATTTCGTGCGCATGGTGGCCGCTGGCCGCAATATGAGCGAGGAGGCGGTGCGGGCCATTGCCGATGGCCGGGTGATGGCCGGCGGGAGAGCGCGCGAGGCCGGGCTGGTCGATGCCATGGGCGGCGAGCGCGAGGCGCGGGCCTGGCTGGCCGAGGCCCGGGCGGTGCCCATCAGCCTGCCTATGCGCGCGCTGGAGACCAGGCCCCGGCTTGAGCGGCTGCTGGCCACCGGCACCGAGAGCCTGGCGCGGGCTTTCTTCGCTGAATGGCTGGGCTCTGGCGGCCTGCTGGCGCATATCGCGCGTTGACAGCCGGCCGGCGCCACGGCAACCTGATACGGCATCGGATCACGGGTGTATAATCGCCTCAGCCGTAAAGCTTCGGTCGATTTGTGTGCATCATGGCTGGCAATATTGGCGACTCAGGGAAGGCTGCATGACAAAGAGCGAATTGATTGCGCAGCTGGGAATGGAAAATCCCCATCTGCGTCAGCAGGATGTGGAAGCCATCGTCGCGACCATCTTTGAGGAGATCACCGCCGCCCTCACGCGTGGGGATCGGGTGGAGTTGCGCGGCTTTGGCGCCTTCTCCATCAAGCGGCGTGACCCGCGTTTGGGCCGCAACCCCCGCACCGGGGAGGCGGTGGCCGTCTCCGCCAAGGCCGTGCCCTTCTTCAAGCCGGGCAAGGAACTGCGCGAGATCGTCAATGGCGGCCCGCCGCAGAGCAAGCCCGCCGCGCAGAAGCCGGCCACGGCCAGCAAGCCGCAACGGCTCAGCGCCGGGTAACCAGCCCATCGCCATTTCAGCGGGGCCGAATGCGGTTTAAGGAAGGGTGATGCTCGCCCGTCCTGCCTCGCCCGCCGCCCGTATCATCCCTGGCCTGGATTTGGCTGAGCCTGCAGCGGCGGCCGCCATGGCCCGGCTTCTGGCGCCGCATATTGGCGTCTTGAAGGTGGGGTTGGAACTGTTCGGCGCCGGTGGGCCGCCGGCCATGCAGGGCGTGGCCGAATATGCCCCGGTGTTTCTCGACCTCAAGCTGCACGACATTCCCAATACCGTGGCCTCGGCGGTGAAGGCGCTGCTGCCCATTCGCCCGGCCATGCTGACCATCCATGCCGCTGGCGGCCCGGCGATGATCGCCGCCGCGCGCGAGGCGGCCGAGCAGGCAGGCGATGCGCGGCCGATCATTCTGGCGGTGACGGTGCTGACCAGCATCGATGCCGCCACCCTGGCGGGCACCGGCGTCTCCAGCGGCACGGTGCAGCAGGTGCTGCGCCTGGCGCGGCTGGCGCTGGATGCCGGCGCCGATGGGCTGGTCTGCAGCCCGCTGGAGGTGGCGCGCATCCGCGATGCGCATGGCGCCCTGCCCTTTCTGGTGGTGCCCGGCGTGCGGCCCCTGGGCAGTGCAGCGGGCGACCAGTCGCGCATTGCCACCCCACGCGACGCGGTGGCGGCGGGGGCGGATTGGATTGTCGTGGGCCGCCCCATCACCCGCGCGGCCGACCCGGTGGCCGCCGCACAGGCCATTGCGGCGGAGCTGGCGTGATGGAGGTGAAGATCTGCGGCGTAACCCAGCCGGCGACCCTGGCGCTGCTGGGCCGGCTTGGCGTGGATTTCGTGGGTTTCGTCTTCTACCCGCCCTCGCCCCGCTCGCTGACGCCGGCTGAGGCCGCGGCCCTCTCGGCCAGCCATCCGGGTGGCCCGGCGCGGGTGGGGCTCTTCGTTGATGCCGATGACGCGACGCTGGCCGGGACTTTGGCCAATGTCCGGCTCGACATGCTGCAACTGCATGGCGCCGAGACGCCGGCGCGCTGCGCCGAAATCCGCGCCCGTTTCGGCCTGCCGGTGATGAAGGCCCTGGGCATTGGCGTGGCGGAAGACCTCGATGCCCTGGCCGATTACGCCGATGCGGTGGACCGCTTCCTGCTCGATGCCAAGCCGCGCGCGGGCGATACGCTGCCGGGGGGCAATGCGCATGCGTTTGAATGGTCGCTGCTGGCCGGGCGGGCGGTGCCGCGGCCCTGGCTGCTGGCGGGCGGGCTGACGGCGGAGAATGTCGGCCAGGCGATACTGGCCAGCGGTGCGGCGGGGGTGGATGTCTCCTCAGGCGTGGAAATCCGCCGTGGCGTGAAATGTGCCGAGCGCATCACCGCTTTCACCGCGGCAGCGCGCGGCCATGGCGGCTGATCGGCCGGCCCGCGTTCATCTGATGGCATGGGGCGGGTGGTGCGGCGGGTTGCGTTGTGCTTTGACAGCCTCAGATAGACTGCTCCACCCGGGAAGACGCCCTTGAACAAGCCAGTATTGCCCAATTCATTCCGCACCGGCCCTGACGCGGCCGGCCGCTTTGGCACCTTTGGCGGCCGTTACGTGGCCGAGACGCTGATGCCGCTCATCCTCGAAGTGGAGGAGGCGTATAAATCAGCCCGCGCCGATGAGAGCTTCGAGGCGGAATGGCGGCGGCTGCTGAAGGATTATGTCGGCCGGCCGAGCCCCTTGTGGTTCGCCCAGCGCATCACCGAGCATTTGGGCGGCGCCCAGGTGTGGATGAAGCGCGACGAGCTGAACCACACCGGCGCGCATAAGATCAACGCCGTGCTGGGGCAGATTCTGCTGGCCAAGCGGATGGGCAAGAAGCGCATCATCGCCGAGACCGGCGCCGGCCAGCATGGCGTGGCCACCGCCACCGCCTGCGCCCTGTTCAACCTGCCCTGCACCGTCTTCATGGGGGCGACGGATGTGGAGCGGCAGCAGCCCAATGTCTTCCGCATGAAGCTGCTCGGCGCCGAGGTGGTGGCGGTGACCGCCGGCGCCGCCACGCTGAAGGATGCGATGAACGAGGCGCTGCGCCACTGGGTCGCCAATGTGACCGACACCTATTATTGCATCGGCACCGTGGCCGGCCCGCACCCCTACCCGATGATGGTGCGCGATTTTCAGAGCGTGATCGGCGAGGAGGCCCGCGCCCAGATGCTGGAGGCCACGGGGCGGCTGCCGGATACGCTGGTGGCGGCGATTGGCGGTGGCTCCAATGCCATGGGGCTGTTCTTCCCCTTCCTCGATGATGCGTCGGTGGCGATGCATGGCGTGGAGGCGGGCGGCCATGGCCTGGAGATCGAAGGCGGGCATGCGGCGAGCCTGACGGGCGGCCGCCCCGGCGTGCTGCATGGCAACCGCACCTATCTGCTGCAGGATGCCGAGGGGCAAATTCTGGAGGGCCACTCGATTTCGGCCGGGCTGGATTACCCGGGCGTGGGGCCCGAGCATTCCTGGCTGCATGATATTGGCCGGGTGCAATATGTGGCGGCGACGGATAAGGCGGCGCTGGATGCATTCCAGCTTTGCTCGAAGCTGGAGGGCATCATCCCGGCGCTGGAGCCGGCGCATGCGCTGGCCCATGTCATTGAATACGCACCGACATTGCCGAAGGATCACATCATCCTGATGAATATGTGCGGCCGGGGGGATAAGGACATCTTCGCGGTGGCCAAGCATCTGGGGGTGGAGTTGTGAGCGGCGTGACGCGCATTGCCAGGACTTTTGCGGCGCTGAAGGCCGAGGGGCGGGGCGCGCTGATGCCCTTCCTCATGGCTTATGACCCGGATTTGGCGACGAGCGCCCAAATCCTGCGCGGCATGCCGGCGGCCGGGGCGGATCTGATCGAGATCGGCTGCCCCTTCTCCGACCCGATGGCCGATGGGCCGACGGTGCAGTTGGCCGGGCAGCGGGCGCTGAAGGCGGGTGCGACGCTGAGCGGGATTCTCGCCATGCTGCGGGATTTCCGCCGGGGCAATGACCACACGCCGATCATCCTGATGGGCTATCTCAACCCCATTCTGAGCTATGGCGCGGAGCGGTTTTGCGCCGATGCCAAGGCTGCCGGCGCTGATGGGCTCATCGTCGTCGATATGCCGCCGGAGGAAAGCCAGGATTTGGCGCCCTTCGCCACGGCAGAGGGGCTGGACCTGATCCGGTTGATTGCCCCCACCACGGGGGATGCGCGGCTGCCGGGCGTGCTGCGCTCCTGCTCGGGCTTTATCTATTACGTGGCGATCACCGGCATCACGGGCACGCGCAGCGCCACCTCGGCTGATCTGGCGGAGAACATCCCCCGGCTGCGGCAGCATACCAGCCTGCCGATCGCCATTGGCTTTGGCGTGCGCACCCCGGCCCAGGCGGCCGAGGCGGCGAGGGTTGCGGATGGTGCCGTGGTGGCCTCGGCGCTGATCGAACGGATGGCGGCCAGCCTTGACGCCCAGGGCCGGGCGACGGCGGCGACGGTGGAGACGGTGCTGGGCGATGTGCGGGCGCTTGCGGCGGCGATCCACGCCGGGTAGGGCGGCCGCGGATGGGCTTCACCTATTGATACACTTGTCAATTCTTCGATGGCTGCCATAACGCCAAGGGCACCGGCGGGTTCTCCCGATGGGCCTATGGGCATGCGGCGAGGCGAAGACATGGCAGCGATCATGCGACAGGTTTCGGCCATGGCAGGCTTGGCGCTGGGCTTTATGGCAATGGCGCCGGCTGCGAAGGCCGGGCCATGGCCTCAGGCTGAGGGGGGCGGGCAGTTGCTCATCTCCACCAGCTTCCAGCACTTGAATGTGCAGGGCTATGACACCCAGGGCCGGCCCTCGGGACGCGGCAGTTTGGACCAGTTGTCGGTCTCGCCCTATTGGGAGCATGGTCTGACGCAGCGCTGGACGATTGGGATTCAGCCGCGCTTGCAGGCGAGTTGGATGGATCTTGGCTACTCGCGCAGCAATGGTGTGGGCCTGGCCGATGCGGCGCTGTTTGCCCGCTACGCCGTGTGGCGTGACAATGGCATGGTGCTGTCATTGCAGGGCACGGGGGTGACGCCGGGCACGGCCTCCACCGATTCACCGCGGATTGCTGAAGCGAATGGCTCGGTTGAGGGTCGGGCGCTGTTTGGGATCAGCCGGGCCATTGGGTCTATCAATGCGTTCATGGGGCTGGAAGGGGCTTATCGCCTGCGCTTCGGCAGCAATGCGGATGAGGTGCGGCTGGATGCGACCATTGGGTTCCGGCCGGCGGAGCGCTGGTTTGTCTTCGCGCAGAGCCTGAACACGCTGGGGCTGCGGAATGCGACGGGGACTGGGGCAAATTATAGCGTCTATAAGGCGGCGCTGGCGGTGTCTTATACGGTTACCCCGCAGCATTCGATTGTGGCGGCGTATACGCGGGACCTGGGCGGACGAAATGTTGCGCTGGGTGACAGTTACACGCTGGGATGGGTTTACAACTACTGATGTGGCGGGACATATCTGCGGGTGGCGTGTCTCCGTAGCTCAGCAGGATAGAGCACCAGATTCCTAATCTGGGGGCCGTGGGTTCGAATCCCGCCGGGGACACCAATAGATTCAATAGGTTGGATTGTGTTGGCGGTATTGCTGCGGTAGGAAAACCGGACATTGACCGGACGATCAGACAAATTGGGCCTATCGCTTGTCTCACCGGACGCCGAGGGAGCTGGACTGGCCGCTGAGCGGCTTGCCCTATGCCTTGCGCTCCCGCAGATGCCGCTTAGGCCCTTCCAGCCGCCGTACAGCAGGGGCTGGACCAAACCAACTACCCAGACCAGGTCAGCATCATGCCGGCCTGTAGCCGCGTCCAATGGGCAGCTGGCATGCTCACGCCCACAGCCAGCACAACGGATACAACCGCTGCAACCGACACACCGGCTGTTGCTTGGGCCATGCGGGGCTTAACGGGCGTGCCCCTTTTGCCTCCCGCCACCAGGAAAAATCAGTTATCGGTTATCCATGGAACGCAAGTTGAAGATGTCGGTGATTTTTGCGGTTCTCCTCACGGGGGTGCTGCCCTTTCAGGCCGAGGCTCAATCCAACCACCGCGTTCGGGGTTACGTCACGCGCGGCGGCGTTTATGTGCAGCCTCACAGGGCCACCAACCCGGACCGAAGCCGCCTCAACAACTACAGCACACGCGGCAACTACAATCCTTACACCGGCAAAATAGGGACCCGTTATCCATGATGCCGATTGGACCATCGCTCTGCAGCGCCGCAGCCAGGATGTACTCTGGTTTGGTTAGTTGTGTAGCAAGAGGGCAGCAAAGCTGTCTGTACCCACAGCTAAAAGCTGAGAACCATATCGTTAACCGGAACCGGATGAGCGCTGTAATGCGATTCCTTCTCGGGTTGTCCATGGGAGGAATGCTGTTCGCGACGGAGCTCAGTGCTAGAACCGTTGAGGAAGCAAATACGGCGATACGGGACGGCAACCAGGAACTTGGTCTGTCTATCCTGCACGAGTTAGCGAATGCTGGCGACTTGGATGCCATGTACCGTCTAGGTCAGCTGGCGCACGATAGACTAGGAAACCCGCGGATACCAGAAAGCCAATCATGTAGAGAGATGATCGACTATACCAGTCGTGCGGCAAATCGCTCACATCCTGGCGCCATGCGAGACTTTGGGCGTATGCACAATCCAAGCTATTTAAGTCTGTTTTGTCGAACGGAGCTTACTCCGCTTGCAGATCAAAGGAAGGCCGCTACTTGGATCCAGCGGGCAGCACAAGCAGGGGATATAGTAGCCCAGATCGAACTTGGTCAGCGGTATGAGGAAGGCAACGGCCTCTTGCAAGACGGCGCCCAGGCAGGCCGCTGGTTCGGCATCGCAGCGCGGCGATCGGTTCCTTTCCAATCGGCGATAGCGCAAGCATATTTAGCCCAATGGTACAGGACGCGTGGAGATTACGTGCGCGCCCATGCCTGGTTTAACATAAGCGCTACTAATGGTCAGACTGTTGAAAATACTAGCGGGTTCGGAAATTCAGATAGAGAGCGCGATTACACAGCCTTCCATTTTATGAACCAACAACAAATTGAAAGGGCTCAGTCCTTAGCCCGCAGGTGTATGGAATCACAATACCGGAATTGCGATTAGCGATATGGTTCTGCTGGTATTATCACGACAAAGGTTTGGTTGGATGGCAGCGGTCCTGGTGGCACTGTCCTTTGCCGCGAATGCGCAGATGCCTCCCTCCAGCGTTGGCGATGAGCGCACAGATAGCGAGGCTCGGTCACATTTTACTAGGCTAGCGGACAGCGGCAACGCAGCTGCGCAGACCTATCTTTGCCAATGGTACGGCGACATCACTCGTTCAGAACGACTATTCCCGTACGATCCAACAACGGCGCTGCGATGGTGCCGGGCTGCAGCATTGCAGGGGCGCACTGAGACATTTGCGGCACTGAGCCTCATGTATGAGGTTGGAGATGTGATGCCGATGAATAATCTTCACGCTTACATGTGGGCGTTTCTAGCAGATCGCGGGGGCAACCCGATGGAAAGCACCATCCGCCGCCTCCGCACTATTCTGTCTCCGGTTCAGGTCAAGCGCGCCGAGGACCTCGCCAGGCTTTGCCGAAGCAGCAACTTTAGGCAATGCCAGTTACCATGAACCCTATGAGGGCAGCGTTCTTTGTGTTGGTGGCAGCGCTCGCCTTAGGCGTGTCAGGTGGAGCCAGGGCGCAAGGATATGAGAACGGAGAGGGATGGTCGGTTGAGTGGGTGCTGCCAGGTTGCCTACAGGTGATCCAAGGTAGCAGGCAGGATCACCGATCGGGGGTATGTATGGGGGTCGCTATGGCGGTGTTGGACATGCGCTCTGTCAGTAATTCCTCTCTGAGGCACCCCATCCAAGGACTGGCAGAGCGCCAGCGGTTAGCGCGCGAAAGCATATGTGAGCCACGCGGGACGACTGATCTCGACGTGGTCCAGGTGGCCGTCGCCTACGCCCGACGCGTAATGGCAGACGGCACGCTTGGCAGACCCTCAAGTCATATGTTTAGTGCTCTTGTCTACCGCGCTCTTCAACAAGCGTGGCCGTGCCAAGTCCCTATGGAATGACCTCGCCATAGAAGCCGGTTTGCGGGCCGCCCATTTCGCTCCCCGCAGAAATGGAAAACCGAGTCCTGGGGTTGCCGAATCTTTCTGGTTATCAGGCGTCAAAAATGGTGGCAGTCTCATTTTCTCAGATGGCACCCGCCATCCCCAAAACCCTGAGAGATAGACCATGCCTGACACCGACAACGCATTCGGCAAGATCATCGCTAAGGCATGGCGTGACCCAGCCTTCAAGGTCGAACTTATCGCCAATCCCGCTGCAGCTCTGAAGGCTGAGGGCATTGATGTGCCTGCTGGCATGGCGGTGACTGTGGTGGAGAACACCGACAAGCTGTTCCATTTGGTACTGCCGCCAGTGCCCTCCAATGAGCTTTCTGATGAAGCGCTCGATGCGGTGGCAGGGGGTTCATGCGGTCGATGCGGTATCGCGGGGTTTTCTTGGATACCAGCCACAAAGGCTGGGGGTTGAAGACAACCTGCTTGCTGAGGTTTATCACCAACAAGCACTCTTGGGTATTTCAACCGATTTTGTTCTCTGGTGCTATGTCGGCAGGCTAACCAACGCCTAACACGGAACCAGAATTCGGCAAGATCATCGCCAATGCATGGCGTGACACGCCTGCGTAGCATCCAATCCAACAGACCTCGAAAGATCGACCATGCCTGAGAACGAAGAAGTAGCCCCCGCCCCCACCGCTGAAGCTCAGCAGGAAGCGGCCCAGGCCAGCGATGCTAAGGCCGAGGATAACAGCACCGCCAAAGCCAGCGAGGAGCTTTCCGAGGATGACCTCGAGGCGGTGGCAGGTGGGCGACAATCGGACATTAATGCTTATTTAGGTCCGGACTCTAATGCTTATTTAGCTCCTTTTAAATATAATCCATTATCTTCAACTGGTGCTCGTTTTTATGACGTAGACGTAGGGGGTCTTTTACGCATTTAGACCGTTTTTTAGACCGTCACTGATAATAACCCGACCGAAGCCCACCCCATCGCCGGGAGCAACGAACCCCAGCAGGATGTGGCCCAGGCCAGCGATGCTAAGGCTGAAGCCGCTGGCACCGCCGCGGCCAGCGATGAGCTGTCAGAGGATGACCTCGAGGCTGTGGCAGGGGGGTTTGGTTATGCCCGTCACCGAACAGGCTCGGGTTCCTAGGCTTCCGGTAAGGGAAGGTTTGTATAACCCGACCGAAGCCCCCCCCGCCGGAAGCGATGAAGCCCAGCAACAGAAATAGGCTGTTTCTGGCTGGCAGCGTCGGCAGTAGAATCCGGCAATGCCTCCTATCCTACCACTGGCCGAAATACAGCGCCGCCTAACCTCCCCCCCTTAGGGGAGTTTTCGGGGAGTAAATGGCCGGGCTCAAACCATTCGTCCTGAAGCAACCGCTCCACCAACAGGGGACGCGTGACGAGCAGCACGGGTGGCATATTGGGGCCTGGCGGCTCTGAAATCCCGGCGCCTGCCCCGCCAAGATAGGTGATGGTTTGCAGCAGCAACTGCTGTCGGTCGGACAGCTTGGGTCGATTTTTTGGGGCTTTCTGAATTGTGTCCTCAACGCAGACCGGTGCGGTTATCGTATCCCCGTCGGCGTCGGTGCCGAGGCGTTCGGCGATTATAGAGAATGCAAAACCATCGCCGCATGGGCCGTTGCGATTTTTGCCCAGCGTTACTGATCGCGCAGCGCTGCGATCCTCTGGCAAGCTAGGGTTTCAAGGTGCGGCAAGGCCGCTCCAGAAATGGTTTTGAAGTCGATCATGCTTAGTCTCTTCGACCGGCGCCGCGACCGCCACGGATCGGCAGCGCCGCTGCCACTTTCGCCGCTGCCCAGGCGAAAAGCTCAGAGGTTTCCACCAACGCCCGGCCGTTGACGCGGCGCCAAGTAAGAGGGGCAGCTTCAAGGGTCCGCGCCGAAAGCGGGAAGAAGTTCTCGCTCACGAGCGCAGCGCCCTTCCGTCGATCCACGCGCGGCGGATATTGGGTCAAATCTATTCCGAGATGGTGCTCAAGAGAGCCACTGTTCATAACGCCTCCTAAAAGCCCCGGTACGGGGCGTACGCGGAGACGGAAGAGCCATTTTGAAGGCGCCGCAAAATCTATTTTTAATCTGACGCTAGCTAGATTTAGGACGCTAAAACCCTAGAGATAGCGCGGGTTGCGGCCTAATCTGGCATTGTTAATCTGGCGCCAAACCGAAATCGCCAATGCCGCCAGATTAGAGTTTTTGCGGGCTCCGTTTCCCCTGCTTGCTCCACGCTGGCGGGACTACGCCAGCTTGGTGGCGGATCTCGCGGAATTGTTTGATGGTCGGCAGTCCCTTAAAAACAAGCTTGGCAGCGCTGTAGCATTTGTCAGCAGATGGAGCCGGATGATCTTCTGGCCACTTTTGTACTCGATTTCTGAACCAATAAATTAATGCATCCTTAGAATATGATTGGAGATGTTGCAGTATTTTATCAGCGCTATCAGAAGTAAAAGGCCAAATTTGTTCTAATGAGGCTCGCAGAATTTCGATTTTTTGTTTTGCCCATTCAATAGCGCGAGCGTCATAGCCGAGTTCGGGGCCTCCCGATATGATCGCTAAGCCATTTCGTTGCCACGTTCCCGCGTCCCAGTCGAATCGGCCGTCACGCCATTTCTCTCTGTTTGAGGCCCTTTCGGCCGGAGTAGCCATGGGGGCTGCGGAAGGGCCGGCAACTGCAAAAGGCTCCGGGTGTCCCATGATCCGAACGAGCAGCGCCCCATCTTCAATCGCCGCTTGCAATTGTCCGGTCGCGCCAGATTGGTTGCATCTGTCTGCCGCCCTGACATGAGCGATAGCTTCGGCAGGAGAGCACCAATCGTTAGGCAGAGGGCGATACGGCATGGCTCAGCCGACTTTCACAAGGCGGGCTACTTTATCGCCCATTAGCTCTCGACCTTCGATAGCTGCTGCCAAGAGATTACCCCAAACCTCCATCGCCCTTACTTGCTCCGGCCAACGCTGCGCTCGCTGGTATACGCCTAGTACACCACCGCGCGTGGCACTTTGCCGGTGGTTTAAAACAGCATCCACCACCGGTTCGGCTACGCCTGCTTCGCCCAACGCTGATGCGAAAGAGCGACGGCAATCATGTAACCGCCAGCCTGTTATCTCGGGTGCTGCTCTATCCATCGCGCGTTTGATGGCGCTGAAGGCGGTGATTTTGATGCCCGAGCGAGGTGCCGGAAAAACAAGTCCGCTCTTCGGCATGCCCATGGCCACACAACGTGAACGCAGCAGGTCCAGCGCCAGGGGCGGAAGGTGCAACTTGTGCGCGTCACCATTTTTTGTGAGTGCAGCTGGTTGGCGCCATTCGCCGGCCACCAAGTCAAGGTGGAGCCAATCCAGGGTGGCCGCCTCATTCCGTCGGCATGGGACCGCAATCAGGAAACGGATGAAGTCCCGTTGGATAACTTCCAAACCTTCCGCGTTACCGGCGGCTTTCCACAATGTGCCAAGGCTATGGTGACGCTGCGGGTGGAGAAACGCTTGCCGGTGGCAGGGTCCAGGCCGCGCGGCTTGTAATCGAAGCGCCAGGTCATGCCTGTAGGGTTCACCACCAGTGCTAGGCCTCGGCAGTCCAAGTCGCCCACCATGATCCGCTGTCCTTCAGCCCGACGCCGCCATGTGGCGTCAATCATGCTTTTGGTGATCTTCGCCGGGCCTTCCCGTAACACGCGAACTGCCATCGCCACCTCCAAACCGGACACAATCAGCCATCTCTGAAACCGGACATTGACCGGACATTAACGGCGGATGCAAGCGGAAATTAGCGTAGGCGAGCGAGAGAATTAGAGGTAATAAGCCAGTTAAATATCTGTTTTGCCGTAATTGTTCGGGGGCTGGCGGATGGTAGCGGAATTTTTACCACCAGATTCCTAATCTGGGGGCCGTGGGTTCGAATCCCGCCGGGGACACCAATAATTTCAATGACTTAGGCGATAACCCGATAGCCTCGCTCTTCGGCAGTAAGAAACCCAGTAAGAAGTAGGCGCGGGATGCCGCCTCGCGGTTGCCGGTAAGAAGCGCGTCGCACACTGGTGAGAACCGGATGATGCTGACCCCACCGCCACCGAAAAGCTGCTGGCGCTGACCCCACCGGGGTGGGGAGGGGCGATTGATGGCAAGGAACCCTCGGACGCCGTACATACTAAACCGCACAAACGGGGCAAGTCTGGGTTATAATGTAGCATGGTTCCCATGGTTACATCGTATGCCGCCGCTCACGAAGACAGTGCCGGTCAGAAGACCCGGAACGAACGTCGCCGCCGTGGCGGTCAGATTGGCAACAAGAACGCGGTGACAACTGGCCAGCATACGAAGGCTGTAACGGACGCGAGGAAAGCATCCTTCGCAACGATGAAAGCCATTGCCCATGTCATCGCGGCAAATGGTTTGACCCCGCACCGGATACGCCCTTGCCCACTAAGGCACGACCAATGGCGCTTGCTCAACGCTCACGCCCCGGAAATCGCTGCCCTGATGCGCCCACTTCTGCCCCGTGGATTCCTCTCTACCGATTCGTTCACCTATCGCATGGAGTCAAGGACAAACAACAACTCGATGTAATCAGTTATAGACTAAGTTAATCCACAAACGATAAGCGAACGAATCATTAAATCGCACCGGAGAGGCAGAAGCAGTATCTTTTTGTTTGGACATACGGTGGCGCAACGATCATTACTCTGCCACTGGCGCACACAACGGGACTTTTACAGGTCACGTGACTATATCTCTGCTGAGTTTGGATCGATATCGCCAGTAGTCCTCTCAGCGTTCTGCCCCGCAGCGGGCAAATTACTGGCGGATTCACTATGTCTGAACACGAAACAATCTCTCCACCTTTGCTGATTGGGCGCGATGAAGTAGCGCGTCTTCTTGGCGTCAGCGCCAAGACCCTTATGCGGGCAATCGCCGCTGGCGCAGTCCCTCCACCTCTCACGATGTTCCCTCGCCGTCGCCTTTGGCGTCGGGAAGAACTCGTTATGTGGGTTCAGGGGCAAGACCCCGCTGCTCCGTCTCCGGCGCGCTGTGACGCGCGGTGAAGGCCCTCATTCGCGGGGGAGGGGCACCGCGCCCCCCTCAGACCAGATAGCCTCTTCCACGGTTCTCCTAGGGCGTATGGGCGCGACTGTAGATGAATTGGGTCGTGTCCTGCAGGATAAGGATCTGGCCCTCGCTGGCCGCTATGCGGGCAGCAGTTGCGGCGAAATGACCAGCAAAAATACTATGTTCGGGGACGCCCCCAAAAACACAACCGAGGATGAGAAAACTGTCTCGCCTGCTCTGATCCGATGGTCGATTCAGGAAATCCGATGCATCGCCATCAGGCTGGCGCAGCGACGCGTCCATGCGCCGTCACCCGGCACAGCCACACCCGCGCCCCAGTAGGTCGCACCTCCAACAGCAGCCCGCCACCATCGGTCAGAGACGACCATCGCCGAGCTGCGCGAATGGTTGCTGCGCCAGCATGGCGCCTCGGCCAGCATGAGCACAGTATGGACGACGTTGGCGCGACTTGGCCTGACACTAAAAAAAGTCGCTCCAT
>Ga0214921_10007683_pt1 | contig 14266 bp, 6 predicted proteins | sample LL1505_MetaG_FD_177992 | JGI IMG/M metagenome (GOLD analysis project Ga0214921, IMG submission 177992) | Freshwater microbial communities from Lake Lanier, Atlanta, Georgia, United States - LL-1505 | ecosystem: Environmental > Aquatic > Freshwater > Lake | place: USA: Georgia | collected 2015-05-28 | reverse complement strand
AAAACCATTCGCGGATGACCAGCCACTGCGCCCGAGGCAACGGAAATCCAAGAAGTCCCATCGCCGTAAGGAACATCGTTCTCAATTACCCCAGTGTAGTACAACGGTTCATAGGTCTCATCTCCCTGCGGAACAACGGTCGGCTCGATAACTGCGAACACCCAAGATCCCTGCAAAAAGAACGAAAGCAGAACCCACTTAGCGATCTTGAGTCCCATCTTTTCTTTATACCTCGTTTCCCGTAAATATCAAGGTGCCCAAAGGCTTTTAATTTATTGGTTCTCTGTAATCTTTCTAATCCTCGTCAGGGTCTTTACCCATTCTCCTTGGTGTTGAGTGGCCCAAGGCGTGCCGCTTTGACTTTGCCACCACTGAAGGGCTCCGCGATCGGAAGAGATGATCTCCCGAGATGAGTTCACTTTGGGCTGGCCGGAAAGCCCCGGACTCACGCTGAAGTTATGGCACGGAAAAGCGGAGAAAAATAACTCCGCCTCCTGACTCCCCGGGTCGAGTCGCTCAAGGTAAGCCGCCAGAAGCTTCTGTTGCTCCGAATCATTCAGTGACGCTCGGGCAAAGATCTGGGATCTCTGATAAATCCCCCGTCCCAAACCCAATAGAGAAGGATCCCGTACTAACGCCCCCATAATTACTTCAGGCTGTTGGACTGCCATTCGTTCCAATGCCAGATCCACCGCTCCAACCCGCTCCACCACATTTTCGGGATCAGCAAGCCAATCGGTCGAAGCTTTGAGAAACTCCGGCGTCGCCTCGGGAATCCGACTCGCGAAATCTAGGCTCTCCAGCCATGCCGGATCAGGTCGGGCCGACCAGTCCGCCTTCTTCAGCAAACCAAGCCAGGCCTGCGTTAATTCCGGCGTCGGCTTCTCCGCCCCTCCATGATTCCACAGAATCTGAAGCGATACCGCATACTCCACCGTCGAAGACTTTGCTGGAATCACTGTGTCCAGTGCATACCGACTCGCCATCTCCGGATCGATCTTCCCCAACAGATCTAGAAGGAACGCCCGTAGAGTCGGCCACTCTTCCAACCCCGCCTCCCCCACGACAAAGCCCAGGCTTGTCGACAGATCCTCCCCTGTGCGAAGGAACTCCAGCAACGCTGACGCAGCTGCATCGGGATTTGAGGCAAAAGCTTTTTGCATGAACTCCCGCAAAAGTCGCAGGACCGTTTCCCGATCTGGCTTTTGTGCCAGTCGGCTTTTGAGTGTTTGAAGTTCCGCCTTTAAGGCCGGATCGGGAGCATGAAGGACTATCTTGTCCTCCTCCTTGCCCAAATCTTTTGATGAACCCTTGGGAAGCGATGCGCTCCCATGCCCCGACGTTTGATTCTTTGGATCTTTAGACTGAAGAACTGTTTCCTGTTTCTGCGACTGGCGGAAGACAACCCACACCAAAAGAAGAAGCAACAATCCAGCTCCGAGATAGATGGCGCTCCTCCTCATCTACGCATTCTCCAACCTACAAAGGAAACGGGCAAGCTGTTGACTCATTACTCGAAAAGCGAATTTACTTATAACTCGATCCACTTTGACCAAGTTCTAGTTACTTGTTCTTTTTCGTAAGACAAATTCGATCGCCACTAAATTCAGAACTTCTGACATTTAGCTGCGGGGATTTCTGTTACCGAGTTGTGATTTCCAGAGATCCGCTTTGCAAGGACCCCACATCCTGCTGAAAACTATCCCTTACGGTCAAAGTCCACACTCCGTTGGGGGAAAGATTTGTGAAGCCTGAAACCTTCTTGCCCGAAAGCATCAGATTCGCTTGTGAAGATTTTGTTTTCACAACAGCCGAAAGTAAAGTGACGGTCTTGCCAGAAGGACTCCGTAGCGTCACGGCTAAGTCCCCCTTTCGGGGATGAGTGATTGCAAGATTCAGTTTCACCCCCTGAATCACTCCAACCAAACCCGAAACGGTGAACGTGCGTTCAACCGAAGACTGGTCGGGAATCGCCACGGGTACATTTCCCAGAGCCACGGTTTTTTTGATAAGGTCACCAGACGAGCCCGTTTTTTTGAGAGCCGAGGTGATCAGTCCCCAGCCCCCTTTGTTCAGGGAGCAAACCCCGATCGACGACCACTGGTTGCTCAAATATTCCGCCCCAGAAACCAATACCCCAGCAAAAGCCCACTCCCCATTTCGTAAAACCCAAACTGGCCCGCCACTGTTTCCTCCGCCTGTTTCCACACCCTCCAGACCGAGGTAGTTTTCCCACTCGACGTACATATTGTCGCTAAATTCTGTGGAGTGCATGCGGTACTCATTTACATCCCCCTCAATGTATCGCCCCGCAGGGTATCCGCTGATCAGCTTGCTCAGCCCACCGGTCGTGAGGCACTGCTTCCCATCCTCCACCCATCCGCTGGCGTATCCACCCGCCGTGTTCTGTGTGGCACTGTAGTTCGCAACAAAATCAAACTGAAACGTCAAGGAGTCGTCCATGCCGTACTTCTTCACATTCGTCTGATAGGTCGAAAAGTAGTAGTAGCCGGTGAGGATCATTCCAATGGAGTCGTCCGGGTAATTTCCTTGGTTCCATTTCCAGAACCAACGAATAGTTATCGCAGGCAACCATGAGCCGTTGTCCCCGTAATTCATATGGGCACATCCCAAAACGAGCTTGGGATGCACCGCCACCGAGCCCGATCCCGTGTAACCATCTTTCGTTCCGATCAGCCCAGTATAGATATAAGGCGAAAGCGTCTCATCCGCGGGATCTACCGGAGATGGATAAATTGTCCCCCCATAAACAAATGGGGTGATCGAAAGGGCCAAAAACAACCCCGCGAAATGTCTGAACTGCATGTTCTTACCCTACACGACAAACCCAGATTTGCTAAAAATTTATCCCCTTACAAATCAACCCTTTGGACCGAGGATCCCCCTGATTTTTTCGATGGCCTGATCAAACCATGGCCGATGTACGACCATCGAGGGGTCATTTTTCCACCCCTGCAAAAGCACCAAATCGGCACGTAGCATATTTTGAATGTCTCCAGCGCCGGGGATGTCCGGTTGGCCCGAAAGCCCCGGCGCCACGCCATAGTTGTGACATGGGAAGGCCTCGTAAAAAGAGTCCGCCTCCTTTCCCCCAGGTTGCAGGTTCTGCAGATAATTCTTCAAGGAGAGGGCCTGCCCTGAATCCGTAACATCGGCCCGCGCAAAAAGCGAGGCACGCACGGCTGGTCCCCTGCCTTCGTTCATCCATTGGGTATTCTCGAGCAGTGCACTCAGAGTCTCTCCAGGGTGGCGGATCATCATCCTTTCCAGAACGATCTCCGCCGCCTCTGCTTTTCCGAAAGCCTCCTTCGGTCGTCCAAGCCAGTCGGTTGAAGCTTTGAGAAACTCCGGCGTCGCCTCGGGAATCCGACTCGCGAAATCCAAGCTCTCCAGCCATGCCGGGTCGGGTCGGGCCGACCAGTCCGCCTTCTTCAACAAACCAAGCCAGGCCTGCGTTAATTCCGGCGTCGGCTTCTCCGCCCCTCCATGATTCCACAGAATCTGAAGCGATACCGCATACTCCACCGTCGAAGACTTTGCTGGAATCACTGTGTCCAGTGCATACCGACTCGCCATCTCCGGATCGATCTTCCCCAACAGATCTAGAAGGAACGCCCGTAGAGTCGGCCACTCTTCCAACCCCGCCTCCCCCACGACAAAGCCCAGGCTTGTCGACAGATCCTCCCCTGTGCGAAGGAACTCCAGCAACGCTGACGCAGCTGCATCGGGATTTGAGGCAAAAGCTTTTTGCATGAACTCCCGCAAAAGTCGCAGGACCGTTTCCCGATCTGGCTTTTGTGCCAGTCGGCTTTTGAGTGTTTGAAGTTCCGCCTTTAAGGCCGGATCGGGAGCATGAAGGACTATCTTGTCCTCCTCCTTGCCCAAATCTTTTGATGAACCCTTGGGAAGCGATGCGCTCCCATGCCCCGACGTTTGATTCTTTGGATCTTTAGACTGAAGAACTGTTTCCTGTTTCTGCGACTGGCGGAAGACAACCCACACCAAAAGAAGAAGCAACAATCCAGCTCCGAGATAGATGGCGCTCCTCCTCATCTACGCATTCTCCAACCTACAAAGGAAACGGGCAAGCTGTTGACTCATTACTCGAAAAGCGAATTTACTTATAACTCGATCCACTTTGACCAAGTTCTAGTTACTTGTTCTTTTTCGTAAGACAAATTCGATCGCCACTAAATTCAGAACTTCTGACATTTAGCTGCGGGGATTTCTGTTACCGAGTTGTGATTTCCAGAGATCCGCTTTGCAAGGACCCCACATCCTGCTGAAAACTATCCCTTACGGTCAAAGTCCACACTCCGTTGGGGGAAAGATTTGTGAAGCCTGAAACCTTCTTGCCCGAAAGCATCAGATTCGCTTGTGAAGATTTTGTTTTCACAACAGCCGAAAGTAAAGTGACGGTCTTGCCAGAAGGACTCCGTAGCGTCACGGCTAAGTCCCCCTTTCGGGGATGAGTGATTGCAAGATTCAGTTTCACCCCCTGAATCACTCCAACCAAACCCGAAACGGTGAACGTGCGTTCAACCGAAGACTGGTCGGGAATCGCCACGGGTACATTTCCCAGAGCCACGGTTTTTTTGATAAGGTCACCAGACGAGCCCGTTTTTTTGAGAGCCGAGGTGATCAGTCCCCAGCCCCCTTTGTTCAGGGAGCAAACCCCGATCGACGACCACTGGTTGCTCAAATATTCCGCCCCAGAAACCAATACCCCAGCAAAAGCCCACTCCCCATTTCGTAAAACCCAAACTGGCCCGCCACTGTTTCCTCCGCCTGTTTCCACACCCTCCAGACCGAGGTAGTTTTCCCACTCGACGTACATATTGTCGCTAAATTCTGTGGAGTGCATGCGGTACTCATTTACATCCCCCTCAATGTATCGCCCCGCAGGGTATCCGCTGATCAGCTTGCTCAGCCCACCGGTCGTGAGGCACTGCTTCCCATCCTCCACCCATCCGCTGGCGTATCCACCCGCCGTGTTCTGTGTGGCACTGTAGTTCGCAACAAAATCAAACTGAAACGTCAAGGAGTCGTCCATGCCGTACTTCTTCACATTCGTCTGATAGGTCGAAAAGTAGTAGTAGCCGGTGAGGATCATTCCAATGGAGTCGTCCGGGTAATTTCCTTGGTTCCATTTCCAGAACCAACGAATAGTTATCGCAGGCAACCATGAGCCGTTGTCCCCGTAATTCATATGGGCACATCCCAAAACGAGCTTGGGATGCACCGCCACCGAGCCCGATCCCGTGTAACCATCTTTCGTTCCGATCAGCCCAGTATAGATATAAGGCGAAAGCGTCTCATCCGCGGGATCTACCGGAGATGGATAAATTGTCCCCCCATAAACAAATGGGGTGATCGAAAGGGCCAAAAACAACCCCGCGAAATGTCTGAACTGCATGTTCTTACCCTACACGACAAACCCAGATTTGCTAAAAATTTATCCCCTTACAAATCAACCCTTTGGACCGAGGATCCCCCTGATTTTTTCGATGGCCTGATCAAACCATGGCCGATGTACGACCATCGAGGGGTCATTTTTCCACCCCTGCAAAAGCACCAAATCGGCACGTAGCATATTTTGAATGTCTCCAGCGCCGGGGATGTCCGGTTGGCCCGAAAGCCCCGGCGCCACGCCATAGTTGTGACATGGGAAGGCCTCGTAAAAAGAGTCCGCCTCCTTTCCCCCAGGTTGCAGGTTCTGCAGATAATTCTTCAAGGAGAGGGCCTGCCCTGAATCCGTAACATCGGCCCGCGCAAAAAGCGAGGCACGCACGGCTGGTCCCCTGCCTTCGTTCATCCATTGGGTATTCTCGAGCAGTGCACTCAGAGTCTCTCCAGGGTGGCGGATCATCATCCTTTCCAGAACGATCTCCGCCGCCTCTGCTTTTCCGAAAGCCTCCTTCGGTCGTCCAAGCCAGTCGGTTGAAGCTTTGAGAAACTCCGGCGTAGCCTCTGGAATCCGACTCGCAAAATCCAAGCTCTCCAGCCATGCCGGATCAGGTCGGGCCGACCAGTCCGCCTTCTTCAGCAGACCAAGCCAGGCCTGCGTTAATTCCGGCGTCGGCTTCTCCGCCCCTCCATGATTCCACAGAATCTGAAGCGATACCGCATACTCCACCGTCGAAGACTTAGCCGGAATCACAGTGTCCAGCGCGTACCGACTCGCCATCTCCGGATCGATCTTTCCCAATAGATCTAGAAGGAACGCCCGTAGAGTCGGCCACTCATCTAATCCTGCCTCTCCCACTACAAAGCCTAGACTTGTCGACAGGTCCTCCCCTGCGCGCAGAAACTCCAGGAACGCCGCTGCGGCTGCATCGGGATTTGAGGCAAACGCTTTTTGCATGAATTCCCGCAATAATCGCAGGACCGTTTCCCGATCTGGTTTTTGTGCCAGTCGGTTCTTGAGTGCTTGAAGTTCCGCCCTTAAGGCCGAATCAGGAGTATGAAGAACTGTCTTACCCTCTTCCTTCTCCAAATCTTTTGGTGGATCCTTGGGAAGCGATGCACTCCCAAGCTTCGAGGCCTGATTTTTTGCATCTACAGAGCGGTGTGCTCCTTCTTGTTTTTGTGACTGGTTGAAAACAACCCACACCATAAGAAGAAACAACAACCCGGCCCCAAAGTAGATAGTTCCCTTCCTCATCTAAACATTCTCTGGTCGGCAGAGAAGCAGAGCAAGTCCTTAGCTTTGTCACAACCGCTAGACTAACTCAAAACCTAATCATTTTTGTTTTAGAATTCTTTGGGACAGCCTCTTTATTTTACAGAATTTCTATCTCCCTTTTTTCCGCCTCTGGCCATGGCTGCTGCTAGCTTGGAAAGTTGGGGGGAAGTACTCTCGCTAGCGATTCGTTCAAGAGCCACCTTGCTTTCGGATGTCCGAGCCATCGCCAAAGCCTGCAAGGCGGCCCGCTGTTCCCCAGGATCAGAATTTTTTAGAGCCTCATCAACCAGTCTCGGAACCGCCTCGGTATCAAATCTCCTGCGATCCTCCTGATTATCGGTCCGCCCCACAGTCATCCCCCAGGCACGCTCGGCCCGGAGGCGAGCTGCTGGATCGGCCTCCAGCTGCGAGGCCTTGGCCAACTGAGAAGGCAGGGTATCCTGCTGAGCGCCGGCCGCCTCGTACACCTTCTGCCTCAGCGCCGGATCCTGCTCCACCATCAAGCGTCCCAAAAGCATCTGCCCATATTGAGCCTCCCTTCTCGTAGCGAGACCCTGATACGCCCCCGCCCGGACGTCTTCATCCGGATTCGAAACATAAGATGCTAAAAGCTGTACTGGTGCGCCTTGATGAAAGCCCAACCCCGCTAATGCGCTTCCTTTTTGTTCTCCGGAAATTGTTGGGGAATTTAAGTACGCCTGAAAAAAAGATGCTGTTTGGTCGTAGGGACGGGCAGCCAACGCATCCATCAAGGCCCTTTGGACATCTTCCCTTTTGATTTCCCCAATTTTTTTTACAAGAAGCCGAGTTACATCTGGATTCTCCATTCCACCCAAAGCCAAGGCAGCCTGGGCCGCTTCCTCAACCGAAACTTCATCCTGGATATAACCGATAAGAATTTTTTTTGATTTCTCCCCCTCAATCAAACCCAAAGCTCGCAATGCGGCACAACGAACCTCCCAGTCGGGATCTTTCAAAAACTCCAGCAGTTGGGGAATCCCATCTTCCCCGTAATGCATGGCATAGTCCGCCATCTCCTTGAAAAACTGATTCTTTTTTCCCTGCCGATGGAAGACATAGCCTGACGCCAAATCACCCTTTGTTTTATCCTCATAGCTAGAGCTCACCTCACTCGATTTGGCAAATTTTTCAGTCTTGGGATGAACTCCGCCACCATCTTTCTGCCCAAGTAAAAAAGAAAAACCCCACCATCCCGCCACCCCAAGGAGGAGCAGAACGATTGATATTGGAACGTAAAACTTCCGATTCAGTCTTTAGAATTTTCTGGTTTGAGCAGCAGCGGATACAGAATTAGCATTATCTACCACGTCGGTATCGGTATGTTTGATCGTTACCTTAACTTTTGCATCCGCCTTGCTGTTCGAGGTAGTGGTCCAAGAATAGATTCCGCCTTTCTTGGTCCCACCTACTTTCTGAGCGACCTCGTCAACGGGATCATCTTGTGGGCCAACCTCTATCGTTCCAGTACCGCTCAATTTTCCCTTAGCCTCGTTGAAGGTATAGGAAGCAGACCACACACCCTGATCCTCTAAAGCTATCTCGCTAAACTCTTGCGTAAAGTTGTCATTGTACTTGTAATTAGTAACCACTCGGCCTTTCTTCCTTGCAGTGACGCTGCCACTCATCGTCCCCGAAAAACTGTAATCAGATAATAACTCCATTGTGCCCCGAGAGGTGACAGAACCCGAATCACAGATCTGGCCATTCACCAACATTGGCTCGTTGGGATCCTTATTAAGGGTGTGATTAAAAGAGACAATGATTAACTTCCCATATGAAGAAATGGTATAAAAAGAATCTGCCAAAAATGTAGCATCCCAAACCCCAGCCTGCGTGATGTGGACGTCACCTATGGTTTTGACCCTGCCGCTATTCACATTGTCCATGGTAAAGGTGAGGGACTGGGCCACGTTAACATAGCTGGTAAAGATATCTAGGTTGGCTTGGGCAGTGCCATTCAGTGTGTAGATTGCCGCATCTGCGACGCCATCGCCACCTTCTCCGCCCGGTGCACCCTCCAGTTCGACCGTAATGGCAAAGGATGAAGAAATCATCATTAAGAACACGAGCGATATCTTCGTAAGACTTGTATTGTAATTCATGAATTAATTAAATCACACGTTCTGCTTTTGTCAACTACGTTCGGGGCCTTGAGATTGGATCATTTTTTGAGAAACAAATCTCCACCTGCAGGCAATAGCTCGTGCCTTGATTTCTGTTCTCCCGTTGTTGTCCGGATCACCGGTTGCCCGAAATCCACCTCCACAGCGGATCGACTCAGCGGGTGATAAACCGCCCACCCCTTCTCAAATTCCCTCATATAAACACCTTGCGAATTGAGGGAAGTTTGCCTTGGTTGAATTGCCTTACCCAAAATTTTATCCCATTCGGGATACCACGCATGCTGGCCTGGATTTACTGGCTCACCATTTTCCTTCCACCAGTCTGGTTCACAAAATAAGTAAGCCCCATCTGTCAGGGATAGGCTCATCGCCAACCCAGTGACCCTCGCCTGCAGATTTCTTGGATCGAGACGCCCATATCTTGACCAAGACTCCAAAAATACGCTCCCCGAGTTTCGCAGAACGCCCTCCCGACCAAACGCAAGTAACGACTCCTCGATCCTCGACCAGGAATTCAAGCCACTACCCGAGTAAGGATCTGGATTCCAATCGTCAGCCGGCGGCCCATTCAGAGGTGCCTCGGTGGACGCCACGAGATAAACCCCGTCCAACTCCGCAAGACCCACACCATTCTCACCTGCCCCCACCTCTGCCACGATCCATCCTTCTCCTGCGGCCCGCCTCAAGGCCCCCAGCAACTCAAGCCGAGCCGGCTCTTGCGAATATCCCGCAATCCCCCGCTGGGGAACAGAACCAGCAGGCCAAACCGACTCCGCATCCCACCCTTTTAAATAAACCCCGTCTACGCATCCCGTATCCATCAGTGATTTCACACGCTGCGCTAACCGAACGACAAAATCGTGCGACGAAAAATCTAAAAGACCACGAGAGGATCCGGGCAACGAAGAAAGAACAGCCCCTGTCGAATCACGGAGCCACCAGGATTGAGACTCCGGCAGATACAACCCGAGATCCGCCTGGGCAAAAGAAACTCCAGCCAATATCTTGGCCTCCGGGTGCACCGCCTTCAGCTCTGCCCGCAACGAACGCCTTTTCTGAATTTCGCGCGGGCAGAGTCCGGTCCCCAAGCCAGGGGATACCGAATTCCACTCCCAACGATCCGCATCCTCCCACTGCACCGCATATTGGACAAACGCACTGTCCCCCGGCTTTTCAACTGTCCCATCCAGTTGCACAATTTCCTGCATCAGCCGCCCAGGAGAAAAGATGGCCGGATATTCCACGGATTCTTTTGCCAAAGCGCGCTTGGAAAGAGACACGGAATCGGACGCAGGTTCCACGGCAATCTGAAACTGTTTCTCATAGATCCCCCTTTGTCCGGAAAAGGTCACCGTCACCGTTCTGGCCCCAGCTTGAAGAGGAGTTCCCCGAATCCGCCCGGTTCGTGGATGGATCGTCAACCCCTCAGGCAACCCTTGGGCGACATACTTTCCATGCTGTCCAGCCCCCAATGAAATTCGGTAATCCACGGGTTGGCCCGCCTCCCAGTTGCTACTCCCCGAGGTCAACAGGAGTTCTGCTGATGCTTGATCCTCGGAGTTCCGTGCAGCCAACGCGACGCGATAAATGCCGGGGGCAGGAACTTCCAAATTATTCCGGCTCGCCGGTTGGATTTTTCCATCTTTGACATTCAACACCAGCCCTCTTGGCAGACCTGACGCCCGGAAACGAATGGGATAGTCCGGATGGTCGGTTTCTGTTGCGGTGATACGAAAGGCAAAGGGTTCCAATCCGGGAGACCATTCCAAGGTGGAGGGAGACGTAATCACCGGACGCCGGGGAATAATTCTAAGATCGATTAGTTGATAATCCCTTCCGGAATCACTCTCCACCCCCACCACCAGAGAATGCCGACCGACCTCTGTGGGAGTTCCGCTAATTTTCCCATTAAATTTCTTATCAATATAATCACGTTTCAAGCCAGGAGGGAGATCGGATTCAAAAAAGAATTCCTTCGCCTTAACCGTGCTGGTGATCTGGTAGTCGAACTTTTCGCCTACCCGCCCTCGCTCGCGGGTCGGGGAATCCACATTCGGCAGCGCTCCATCAGGAAGCTTGTCGGTCTCGTCTGGAAAACCGTCTCCATCCCGATCTCCGCCCACCACCAAATCCGCTTTATATGTGTGGCTGCCCCAATAAGCTGTTCCCGCATAGGTCGATTGCGGGGAAGACGCCTTGCGCTTGAATTCCGAAAAATTCAAGTAGTTGGTCTGTCCTGCGAGCAAACCACTGAGACGAGGAAATTGGACCCTATTTCTTCCTCCTTCAAATTTGCTGCCGGTAAAATGAATTCTCGAGCCCGGCTCCAATCCGAGTTGAACGCTCAAATCCGCCGTTCGGCTCGCTGGCTGGAAGGAGACAATGCCGAAGCCCACCGCTTCCCCCCCCTCCCGAAGAACAAGAGTGCCGAGCCCTAGATTGCTCATGGAGACTTCCTTAGGTTCTTTGACGGTCTTCTCCGATCCGCTGCTCTCTTTCGTGCTATCTCCCCATTGGAAAAGAGAGCCATCGTTCTTTTGTGCAAAGCTGTCGGCGTTTCCGGCCCAAACCTTTTTCCAATTGTTCGCGGCCCCAATTTGTACAGGCGTTTTCTTTTCGACCCGCGTGCCATCGCCCAGCTGACCTGTCTCATTGTTGCCCCACGCCCAGAGTGTTCCATCGGACCGGACTCCGAGAGAGTGATTCAATCCGGCGGAAACATCTGACCAAAACGCACTTCCTAAACGAGCTGGAGAAATGACTTTTGTACTGTTCGTATTAGTCTCCGTTGTGGCAGGGGCAACAGAGCCAAGACCAAGCTGTCCTTTGGAGTGATCCCCCCACACCCAAAGGGAGTGATCTTTTTTAAGGGCTAAATTGTGTTGGCCTCCGGCAGATAGAGTCAGCCAGTTTTTCTGAATTCCCACTTGAATCGGCCGAACCTGATCACTTACCGCAACCGCTTTTTGGTAGGAGCTCACGTTAGTGGTAGTGTTAGTGCCCTCGGTCGTGTTAGTACTTACGTTCGTTTTAAAGAAGGTTTCCATTCGAACGGCCCCCAGCTGCCCACTTGTGTTCACCCCCCACGCCCAGAGTGTCCCATCGGACCTCAGGGCAAGAGAGTGACTTCCCCCCGCGAAAGCCTTAATCCAGTTTGTCCGCACTCCGATCTGATTGGGCAGATCCTTCGATATTTTTGTCCCGTCTCCCAGCTGACCCCCCGTATTTGCACCCCAAGCCCAAAGAGTTCCGTCAGACCGTACGGCCAAAATATGACTATCCTCCCCCTTGCCAACGTTCGAAGAGAGGCTTTCCCATGTTCCTGTCATGGTGCCGAATGTGTCCTGCTGCGGATCCCACCAGGGGAGAGAGAAAAATTCGCTAGTAGGGTCGAGCCCATCCCGACCTCCCCAGCCCACCAAGGCACCCGAGTCGGCTTCAAGGGCAAAGACTCTTTTGCCGATGCTGTTGCTGGAAGAGGACTCCAAAACCGCCACATCCGTCCAGAACTTGTCTGCGGAAATATTTGTCGGCTTTTTGTAGAAAGAGTCGGAGCCATTGGTAGCTTCCGCGTTCCCCATGGCGTAAAGCAATCCGCTCCTTTTTTTGAGTAGAGTAAAATCTTTCCCAGGGAGGATTTGTGTCCAGTCGACTTCGGTTGTGAAGGAAGCTAGCCTTGGCTGGAGACTTTCTAAAGTCTCTTTCAGGTTAGCACACTGTCCGCTGGAGTTATCTCCCCAGGCCATCAATTGGCCTGCCCTCATTCCTAAAGAGTGGCCACTACCCCCCGCCAAGACGCCCCAATCGTCTGCATCCCCCACCCGCTTCGGCAGGTCGGCCCGCCAAATCAGGTTGGTGGTTTGCAAAACTCCAACGGTAAAGCCTGTTGTATTGGTACTTTCCTCCTGGGAATTCGTGACCTCCCATTCCAAGGTATTGATGGGCTCTGTGTTTTCAATATACACCAAACCACTTTCTCCATGACCGATGACTTCCCCGGAAAGATGCGAACCACTAAATCGAATAGATGATACAGGTTGTTTGAACTTCAGAGTCACAGTGTTCGTTTTCACAACCTCACCGTTTTTATCCTTCTTCACAGAGCCCAATCCGGAGAACGCCAGCACAGGTCGATAAACCCCCCGCCCGTCACCTTGGCCCTGAAAATTGATCCGGTTCGTGATTCCGGAAACGCTGCGAAAAAAAAGCATGCCGGTGTTGTCCGGGGAGGGATTCAATCCAGACCATCCTACCTCCGGAAGATCTGCCGCATCCCCCTCATAGGCGATGGAAAAGCTCGTTTGATCCGGCAGGCCAATCTCGCCGAGTGCCGAACCATCCCCCTCCCCGAACGTCCTCGCAGAAAGCTGAACCCAATTGATGGCAAAATAATCTGGATGCACCCCTCGCCGACCAAGCTGGAATTTTTCATTGTAACCCCATGACCAAAGGCTCCCGTCTACCCCTCGGGCCAGGAGATGGTCCTTACCGCAAATGACATCCGCCCATAAGATATCGTAAGAAAGGACTCGGAAAGTTTCCGTGTCTTGATTCCATTGGTACAGTTCGCCGTCACTCCGCAAGGCGGCCGCCACCGGCAAAGCAAAATTTCGGGCACTAAGATTGGCGTCCGTAGTATGAGTATGACCGACGACCTTCAGCCAGTTTGTATTTTCGCCGACAGGTTCCGAAACAAAAAGAGGTGAGGAATTCTGGGCGTTCTGCCCCCACGTCCATATCCGGCCATTAACATCCACGCCGAAAGAGCGCGTCCAGACTTCGTTCTCAGACGGTCTAGTAAAGTAATAGCTTCCTACAGCCACCGACTTCCAAAGCTTCGTTCCAACGCGAGCCGGCTGGCTCTGGATCAAAGTCCTACCCCGACCCAGACCCAAAGTCCCATTGGTGTTTTTTCCCCAAGCCCATAGGGTTCCATCCCTACGAATTCCTAGAACGGCACCATCCCTTGCAGAAAGTTGATCCCAAGAACTGGTGCCCCCAATCCGAACAGGGGAGGTCCGATTGGTTATCGTGCCGTCCCCCAGTTGCCCCAAAGCGCCATCTCCCCAGGCCCATAAGGATCCATCTTTTTTGATCGCAAAGGAAGTGTCCCCATCCGCATAAACTTTTTCCCAGTCGGTCTCTGCCCCTATCCGCAAAGGCTTAAGCCGCTGGGTTTGATCCTTGGTTACGTCTCCAAGTTGGCCGGCATTGTTGGCTCCCCAAGCCCAAAGTTGCCCACTGCTATCAATAAAAAGGGAATGAGCTTTTCCCCCTGTTATGGCTTGAGAAAAGATCTCCCCTTCCGCCCCAAAAAACATCAAGCCGCCCACAAAAGCCTTCAAGAGCAAGCCCCTTGGCTGCCATGCCAGAACCCTTAAGCACATAGCTTATCTTAATTCATAAGATGCAATAT
>Ga0214921_10007682_pt1 | contig 14267 bp, 13 predicted proteins | sample LL1505_MetaG_FD_177992 | JGI IMG/M metagenome (GOLD analysis project Ga0214921, IMG submission 177992) | Freshwater microbial communities from Lake Lanier, Atlanta, Georgia, United States - LL-1505 | ecosystem: Environmental > Aquatic > Freshwater > Lake | place: USA: Georgia | collected... | reverse complement strand
TCATCAGCTGATTATAGACCAAATGACGATCTTCAACTGGTAACGATTCAATTTTGGCTTGCAATTTCTCTAAATCCATATTCAAATATAATAAAAATATCGTGATATATCAAATTAAACAAAGCCATTATTATTAACAACAAATGAAATACAATTGTTTTCAAATTCAAATTATTAAACCAACATTGAAGTAGGTAAAAAAAATATTTAAAATTTTGGAGTAAAATTTAATTTTTGTAAGATTGTAAAGATTTGCTTATTTAGAATTTTATTTTGATAATAAATTGATTTAAAATTTTTTATGATTGATTTTGTTTAAATAATTTAATAAAGTTGCCTATTTTTTGGTAATAGGCTACTCTAAAGACTGATATGTCCGACACACCCAAGCCCACCCATCACCCAAACATTGTTGAAAACTTATTTGGACTTTTTTTGTCCATAAAATTTTTATTGTTATTTTTGGACATTATTTGACCAATATGGCATCAATAAAGAAAACAAAATCATTTGGAGAACATCTTAGAGATTTAAGAGAGGAAGCGGGATTGACTTTGAAATTTGTTTCAGAGCAAATTAGTATCGACACTTCACTTCTTGCGAAGATTGAACGCAACGAAAGACAGCCAACAAAGCAAATTATTAAGCAAGTTGCTCACTTTTTTAAAGTTGACGAAAAAGAATTGCAGAATGATTTTTTAAGTGATCAAATCGCTTACAAAATTCTTGACGAGGAAGCTGATTTAAGTATCTTAAAAGTTGCTGAGGAAAAAGTGAAATATCTAAAAGCTGCTCACAATGGAAAATGAAATTAAAGTAGTAGAATTATTTGCAGGTGTAGGTGGCTTTCGTCTTGGACTTGAAGGTTGGGAAGGGAAATCTGCAACATCAGGATATAAAAAATCTTTCAAATCACCTTACAAAGTGGTTTGGAGTAACCAATGGGAACCATCGACAAAAACTCAACACGCTTCTTTGGTTTACGAAAATCGTTTTGGAAAAAACGGACATTCTAATGAAGACATTGCTCAGGTTGATGTTTCTAAAATTCCCGATCACGATTTATTAGTCGGTGGTTTTCCTTGTCAAGATTACTCTGTAGCAACAACCTTAAAAAACTCTAAAGGGCTTATCGGAAAGAAAGGAGTTTTGTGGTGGAGTATTCACAAAATAATTTCAGAGAAAAAGAATAAACCAAAATATTTATTTCTTGAAAATGTTGATAGACTTCTCATTTCGCCATCAGGACAACGAGGACGAGACTTTGCAATTATCTTACAAAGTTTAAATGAACTTGGTTATGCTGTTGAGTGGAGAGTTGTAAATGCAGCCGATTTTGGAATGCCACAAAGACGAAGAAGAATATTTATTTTAGCATATCTCCAAGGAACAAGCATTTATGAAAGTTTACAGGAATTTGTACCCAAAGATTGGATTTTAGAAGAAGGAATATTGGCTGAAGCCTTACCCGTAAAATCAGAAAAAATATTATTTCCGACAGAATTTGAACTCAAAGGAGATATTGTTACGATTTCTGAAAATTTCAACAGAGGAGGAACAACAGGACTTTTTGAAAATACAGGATTAATGATTAATGGTTTAGTTACAACTATTAAAACACAACCCAACTATAGTGGTAAATTCACCTTTTTAAGAGACCTTATTCAAAACGGAGAAGTAACTTCGGAGTTTTATATTGACAAGAAAGACCTTGATAAATGGGCATATTTAAAAGGACCGAAAAAAGAAATGCGAACAAACGCACAAGGTTTTGAATACAATTACAGTGAAGGAGGAATGATTTTTCCTGATCCCTTAGACAAGCCTTCAAGAACAATAATTACAGGCGAAGGGGGAAAATCACCATCAAGATTTAAACACGTAATTCAAACACCAAAAGGCTACAGACGACTTTCGCCAGTAGAACTTGAACGCTTAAATATGTTTCCTGACGACCATACAAAACTTGATGGAGTTTCTGATACCAAAAGAGCTTTCTTTATGGGTAACGCTTTGGTTGTAGGTGTAATTGAAAAAATTGGAGTTGCTTTAAATCAAAAAATCAAGAATGAAGTTGCCTTACAATCCGAAAGATAAAAAATCAGTTATTGATTATGCAAAGTTGCTTAAAGGAAAAACTTTAAGACAGATTTGTGAGCCACTAATTCTAGAACACAACTACACAGGTAAAGGAAACTTCGGGCAAATACTTGAGAAGTTTTACTTTGGTTATGATCCTAATTCTAAATCAGAAGCTGATTTTTTTGAAATTGGAATGGAACTTAAAACTTCTCCACTTAAGCAGTTGAAGAATAACGAATATCGTTCAAAAGAACGATTAGTATTAAATATCATCAATTATATTGAAGTTGTAAATCAAAAATTCGAAGAAAGTGACTTTTGGAAAAAGAATGCAAACATTCTTTTAATATTTTATTTGCATCAAGCAGGTTTTGACATTTTGGATTACCTCATAAAACTTGTTGATGAGTGGAATTTTCCTAGCACCGACTTAGAAATAATAAAAAAGGATTGGGAGCTAATTAAACAAAAAATTGCTGACGGAAAAGCACATGAACTTTCGGAAGGAGATACATTTTATTTAGGTGCTTGCACAAAAGGTGCAAATGCCAACTCAACAAGAAAGCAACCATATAGCGACATACCTGCAAAACAAAGAGCATATTCGCTTAAACAAGGTTATGTAAATCATATTATTGCTTCAATTGCCAATGAAGCAACAGGAGTTTATGGCAAACTCATTCCGTCAGTTGCTGTAGCAAAAAAGCAAACAATTGAAGAAATAGTTATTTCTAAATTCAAGCCATATTACGGTAAGACCGTTGACCAAATAATTGCTAAAACAGGAGTTGAATTAAATACAACTGCAAAAAGTTTTTATGCCAATCTTACAAAAGCAATTTTAGGAATTGAACTTGACAAAGAAATTGAAGAATTCGAAAAAGCCGAAATCATTGTGAAAACAGTAAGACTTAAAGAAAACAATTTGCCCAAAGAAGATATATCATTTCCAAATTTCAAATACGAAGAAATCGTAAATGAAGAATGGGACCTCTCCAATTTCAAAGACATTTTAGAACATAAATTTTTATTTGTGTTTTTCCAATTTGCAAACGAGCAATTGGTTTTGAGAAAAGTAAAGTTTTGGAATATGCCTTATTCAGACATTCTTGAAGCGGAAAAAGTTTGGGCAAAAACAAAAGAGATAGTATCAAAAGGTAAAATCGTGAAAGAAGTAATTGGAACGACACGTTACACAAATTTTCCAAATAAATCTTTCAATTCCGTATCACACGTTAGACCACACGCCACAAACGCAGCAGACACTTATCCTTTGCCAACCAAAGACAAATTGACGAAAGCAAAAGAATATACGAAACACTGTTTTTGGCTTAACAACACTTATGTAAGAGATGAAATTTATTTAAAATAGCTTAAGTATTTTGTGTCACTTTTGAAGTTTTTCCAACTACACAAAGCAAACATTAAACAGCCACAAAGTAAATATATCAAGATAGACCAAAATGACAACGAATAAACACGAAAGAAAAGAAAGGCTACCACACAACAATTCCCTTACCCTAAAAAAGCCCCAATTGTAAAAAACTCAATTGGGGCTTTTTTGTTAATTTGTGTTGAATTACGTCCTTTATTGGTTTTCTACTCCACAGCTGCCCTTATTGACCATAAAGTTTTGATTTTTAAGTATGTGACCTCTTAATCTCTAATGCAATTATTTGTGTTTAAACCAACAGGAAACGTCGTTTGAATAACTTTTGAATTCAGTATTTACAGGATTGCCATGTATTATGTTGGGGTGATAACGTGTTCTTGCCAAATAGTTAAATGCTCCCATATCTCCCGTATAAGGGGTTTTATTTTCTGAATTGTACGCTTGATGAATTGTTTTCAATTGTTCTATAAAAGGATGCATCATCAAAATATTTCCCCCAATTATGCCACAGTTGAGTAAAGTTTCGTTTTTAAAATTTGCTTCATACACAGCATAATCTGGTATTTTGCTTCGTAAATGATTTGAATGGTCTTGCATCCATTCATTATCTAAAATTTTGTTTTCATCTCCACAAAAAATACTCGTTAGGTGGTTGAGATATAACTTCTCTTGAAATGGATTTTTAAACAAAATCACATCAGAAATATCTGTAAAAAATATATTTTTAATTAAATCGGCATGTATTTTTAAGAATTCATCATAAACAAAATACCTAAATACATTTGGATTGTATTGTGAATCGTAGTCAATTTTTACAAAATGAATGTGCTGACTTTGATGCAATTGACATGTTTCTTCTGAAAAATTATTGTGAAAAATAATTCCATGCAATTGTAAGGCTTCAATAGATTTTGCCCAATCGGCTACCAAAGAAAAATCGTCGTTGGCCAAAGTGGTATTTCTATTCACATCATAAATACCAGTGATATGCGAAGCAACAATTAGGTTTTGATGAATTTTAAAATCAATTATCAAGTGCTACTTTTGTTTTAAATTTTGCAGTCAAACTATCTAGATTATTTCTGTAATAAACATAGGTTCTTAAATCTAGTTTTTTTACAGCAAATTCTTGTTCAGCTCTTTCGAAAAAATGGGCATCTGCACCATACATATTATGAAAATTAAGCATTGTGAATACTTCTTTTTTGCCAAATAGTGTTGCAAATAAAATACAATTATCTACATGTATTACTTGATTGGCATCAAATCGGTCTGGAACATAATAGTCAGATTCCTGATTTACAATAGTTTCGGTTGTAGAAGCAATCAAATCAAGCGATTTTATTTCAGATAAACAGGTACTCAAGTGATTGGGCTTATATTCATCATCTGCATCAATTACCGTAATATATTCACTATTGCTAAGGTGCATGCCTCTGTTGATTGATTCTGACTGGCTACGATTTTTATGACGCAAATAAGTGATTTTATCTTCATGCTTCATGGCATAATTTAAAATATCTTGTTGCGTATTATTATCGCTTCCATCATCAATGATTATCAATTCAAAATCTTGAAAATCTTGATTTAACACTGAGTCTATGGCTCTTTTTATCAGTGAAAATGAAGTGTTATAAACCGACATAATCACTGAAATCTTACTTTTAAAATACATTTTTCTGCTATTAAAAATATGATGCAATTTACTACATTCAATGGTTATGTTTGTTAAATTAAATTAATAATTTTTTAATATTGTTTGGCTGATTTTTAAAAAGATAGTACAAAATTTATCAATTTGTTTGGCTTGGTATAATACAAAAAAATAGTTAAAAAATTACATTTTCTTGGTTACTTTTTTTGTTCTTATCCGTTTAGTACAAAACTAAACTTTAAGAGTTATGAAAACAATCTCAAAACTACTGCTTGTATTGTGCTTTGTGTTTGCCACACAAACCTCCTACTCACAAAAACATCAATACAAATATTCCGCTGAAGGTCAGCCACTTTGGGTGCAGTTGATGTATTCCGAAAATCCTGATTGGGCAAAAGTGAAGGAAGAGTCTGCCAAATATTACTCGACAAATCCTTTTGTAAAAAATGCGCATACACAATATTATAAACATTATATTCATAACAATGCTATTGAATCTGGACCTAAAACGCCAGAACAAGAAGCAAAAGATAACTTGTATGTAGCTAGAGTTGAGCAAGCAAAAAATGCTAGAATTGCTGGCCCTACCGCCAACTGGACTTGCCTTGGCCCTTTTGATTACGACAATGGTGCAGGAAGTAGAAGTTACGCAGCTGGTGCATCGCACGTTTATACAACCGAGCAATCCATTTCAAACCAAATGTTTTGTATGCTGGTTCTGCTAACGCAGGAGCATGGAAATCAGTGGATAAAGGTCTGAATTGGACATTAATCACTAAAAATTTAATGGCAACTTCTATTTATGCCATTGAAATTGACCCAAGCAATGAAAACATAGTTTATATTGGTTTTGAAAACGGTCAACTTTGGAAAACTACAGATGGAGGTACTACTTGGACTCGTTTAAATTCTACTTTTTTTGCTAATAAAACAGTGAAAGACATTGTTTGTCACCCCACTACACCTGCAATAGTTTTAGTAGCAACTGAAGGTGGTTTTTACAGAACAACTGATGCAGGAGCAAATTTTACTCAAATTGCAACTGGCGATTATCAAGAAATTGAGCTACACCCAACCGACCCAAATACTGTTTATACAGTAAAAGGAACAGGCTCATTAACTCAATTTTTCAAATCTACCAATAACGGTGTAACATTTACCCAAAAAACTTCAGGTTGGCCAGCAACAGCTACTCAATCAAGAACTGAGTTAGCGGTTACAGCTGCATCGGCAGATAGAGTGTATGCTAGTTGTACTGGTTCAATCAATGGAGGTTCAGGTACTTATGGAACTTATTTAAGTACTGACAAAGGCGAAACTTGGACTTTCCAATGTTGTGGCACTGGCCCTGGTGGAGCACCAGTTGCAGGAAGCAATATCAACATGATGGGCTGGCAACCAGATGGTTCTGACGACGGTGGACAGTATTATTACAACTTTGCGTATGCAGTACACCCAAGTGATGCCAATTTTGTATTAAATGGTGGTACAAATTTATGGTTTTCAGCAGATGGTGGAAAAAACTTCAACTGTCCTTCAAAATGGAGTCAATCAGGAGACCCAGATTATGTACATGCTGATATTCATGACATTAAAATTTATGGAAACGATATTTGGGTATCGACAGATGGTGGTATTTGGTATTCAAAAGACAAAGGAGTAAATTTTGAAAAACGTTTTAAAGGAATTGCTGGAACTGATTTCTGGGGATTTGGAATTGGCTATGGAGCTGTTGGTTATAGAGTAATGACTGGAGGTGCTTATCACAATGGTACACAATTAATGGATAACAATGTGTATCAAGGTGGTTGGGCTGTAATAAATGGTGGTGATGGATCTGGTGGAGGTGTAAATCCTGTAAATGATAGAATTATATTTTCTGACAGAGGAACACAGAAAATTCCAGGTACAAGAACAGGAAGTGTAACTTCGGTAACTTGGGGTAAAAATCCTAATAATGATTATACCACAGGAAAAGCTTCTAACATTGTTTATTCGCCAATCCAGTAGTTGAAATTTTAAATGCAGGTACAAACACTATCAACTCATATTCTGTAAAGGTATTTTTAGATGGGGTTTTGAATAAAACTATCCCTCAACTATGGGTCAAAAAGCAAATTTAAATTTAGGAACATTCAATTTATCATCTGTTTCTGAATTTAAAGTAGTGGTTGAAAACCCAAATGGAGCTGCGGATAACACAGCAAATAATACAAATATCACAAAATTATCAGGCGATTTTATTACAGTGCCAAACATTACAGTGGTGAGTCAAAGTTCTAATGCTACAGGAAATGGAGCTAATTTAATGGTTGATGGTTCAAATTCAACTATTTGGCATAATAACTGGCAAGCAGGTGCAGCATTGCCTCATACTTTGGTATTTAACTTAAATGGCACTTATAATTTAGGTGGATTGGATATGTTAAATCGTCTAGATAATTCAAATGGGTATCCTAAAGATGTAGAAATTTCAACTAGTGTTGACAATATTACTTGGACAACACCTGTAACCACTACATTCTCAGCTACTACCAATTGGCAAACAGCTTATTTTACTGGTGCTGGAGCTAAGTTTTTAAGAATGAAAGTGATTTCAACTATTTCTGGAGCAAGTACTTGTTCTATGGCTGAAATTAAATTAAGAGGTTGTACTTCAAATCCTTTCCCTACGGTAAGTATTTCATCTCCAACAAATAATGCAACATTTACTGCACCAGCTTCTGTAACTATCAATGCTACCGCTGGAGATGATGGATCGGTTACAAAAGTGGAGTTTTACAATGGAAATACTTTATTAGGTTCAGATGCATCTAGCCCATATTCTTATACTTGGACAGGGGTAACAGCTGGAAACTATGCAATTACAGCCGTAGCAACTGATAATTTAGGGGCAACCACCACTTCAACAGTTGTAAATATTGTGGTAAATGTTCCTGCAAATAAATTGCCAGTAACATCAATTACAAGTCCAGCAAACAATGCAACTTTCACAGCACCAGCAAGTATCAAAATTGATGCAGACGCTATTGATAATGATGGTACTATTTCAAAAGTTGAGTTTTATAATGGAGCTACTTTATTAGGTACTGATGTTTCAAGTACATACTCATATACTTGGACAGGTGTACCAGCAGGAAATTATGCCTTAACTGTAAAAGCAACCGATAATAGCAATGGCGTAACTACTTCAACTGTAGTAAATGTAGTGGTGAATCCACCTGCAAATGTGCCTCCAGTGGTAAGTATCACTGCACCAACTACTAATTCAAGCTATACTGCACCTGCAACTATCAATTTCACTGTTGATGCAACTGATGGAGATGGAAACATTACAAAAGTTGAATTTTACAATGGAGCTACTTTAATTGGTACAGATGTTTCTTTCCCTTATTCATTCACATGGACTGGAGTTGCAATTGGTAATTACACAATTACAGCCAAAGCTACTGATAATTCAAATGCAGTAACAACCTCAACTGCAATTTCTGTTTCTGTTACCAAGGCAGCTAATCAATTGCCAACAGTAAGTTTAACTGCCCCAACAAACAATGCAGTATTCCAAGCAGTTGCATCAGCAATCACCTTAACGGCAATTGCAGATGACAAAGATGGTTCTGTAAGTAAAGTTGTATTCTACAATGGTTCAACCAAGTTAGGCGAAGATGCATCCTTTCCTTATTCATTGATTTGGAACAATGTTGCAGCTGGAACTTACACATTAAAAGCATTAGCTTATGACAATGTAAATGATAGTACAACTTCAACATTGGTTACCATTAAAGTAAACAAAGCACCAGTTACATCTATCACATCGCCAACAAGTAATAGTAATTTTACTACAAGTTCAAATGTTGTAATTGATGCACTTGCAAATGACAATGATGGAACTATTTCAAAAGTAGAATTCTTTCAAGGAACAACATTGATTGGTTCAGATTTAACAAGTCCTTATTCGTTTACATGGAACAATGTACAAGATGGTACTTACTTGCTTAAAACCAAAGTTACAGACAATGACGGTGGCGTAACTTATTCTGCAGGAGTTACAATAATTGTTGGAACATTAACAGCTATAGATGCAACAAGTACTGAAACTAAAATCATTTATCCAAACCCAACTACAGGTAAATTATACTTTGGGAAAGGAGTTTCAAATGTTCAAATCTTCTCAACTGATGGAAAAGTGTTACCAATTTCATACTCACTAACAGATGAATACTTAGATTTACATTCACTTAAAAATGGAATTTATGTAATTCAATTTGAGAAAGATGGTAAACATTTTAGTGAAAAAATAACAAAACTGTAAACTCAATAAATTTAAAACTGGTTGTCTTTTTTTTGGTGTGATTTTTTTTATATTGATATAAATTTATGTAATGAATTGGTTATAAATATATTGTAATTTGTTTGGTGAGGCTTAAATTATCAAAACTTGCAAAAATTGCAAGTTTTGATAATTTATTTAATAATTTTTACCATTCTAAACACAGAAGATTTTTGAATTTCTACGTTTAAAATGATAACATGAGTTTTGATTTAAAAACCTCAAGTTCTTTAAATGACCCTATAAATTTAGCAACCAATTAAATACATTTACATGCTTTATACCACTTCTGTTTTGCGTGAAAGAATCTGTGGTAAGTAAGAATTTAGGGTAATTGTCATCTATTTTTTCTAAGGCACCAAATTCTCTTTCTTGTGTATTGTCGGAGCTTATTTGCCATGCAACTTGGTAGTATTCAATGTCTCCCACAGGATTTTTACAAACAAAATCAATTTCGGCATTTCTGCTGGTGCCAGTCCAAATTTTATAACCTCTGCGTTGTAATTCTAAATACACTATGTTTTCTAAAATATGACCTCTATCAGTATTTCTATCTCTACCAATTAAAATATTCATCAACCCTAAATCTACCAAGTAGTATTTTTCTTGTGTTGCCAACTGTTTTTTGCCTTTTAAATCAAAACGGTTTACTTTGTAGAATACAAAAGTTTCAACCAAATATTCTAAGTATTTTTCTACGGTAGCATGATGCACATTTTGATTGTCTTGCGTGAGTGTTGAAGAAATATTACTTGGCGAAAGCGGACTGCCTATATGTGATGCCACAAATTTTATGATATTGGCAAATGCTCTTTTGTCATTTATTTGGTGGCGTTGCGAAATATCTTTTTCAACAATGGTGGTGTATATGGCTTCTAGGTATTCGTAAATTTTATCGAAACCACCTTCACGTAATTCAACTCCTTTTGGAAGTGAAGTTTCATTTACATAGTCAAAAAACAAAGGCTCAAAATTGAGGTACTTATTATTAGTATCAATTTTTCTAGCCGTTAAATATTCTTTAAATGAAAATGGCAAAATTGATATTTCAATATACCTACCACTTAGTAATGTGGCAAGTTCGCTACTTAACAAAAAAGCATTTGACCCAGTAATATATATGTCTGTATTTTCACTTGCATAAAGTCCGTCAACTAATTTTTCAAATTGAGGAATATTCTGAACCTCATCTAAAAAAATATAATTGATTTTATTGGCTTGCATATTTTTCTTTATGTTAAAGTAAATATCACTCCACGTTTTGTTTAAATAATTTTCGGGTAATTCGAAATTGTAAAATTGAATTTGTTTTTTACCCACTCCTTGTTTGAATATAAGTGTTCTGTAAAGTTCAAGCAAAGTGCTTTTACCCGACCTACGCAATCCGCTTACTACTTTTATAAGGTCTTTGTCCTTGTATGCCAGTAGTTTATTTATGTATTCGTTTCTATTTGTGAATATATTCATACCGCAAATATAGGTATTTAAATTATCAAAACTTGTAATTTTTGCAAGTTTTGATAATTTAAAAGAAAATTATGTGTGGAATTTTTGAGGCAATTTTATGTCGAACAATTATCAAAACTTGTATTTTTTGCAAGTTTTGATAATTTAAAAGAGATTTTAGCATTGAATTTTTGAGGCAATTTTATGTTGAATAATTATCAAAACTTGTATTTTTTGCAAGTTTTGATAATTTAAAAGAGAGTTAAACCTTCAACTTTAAACTTTCAACTTTAAACCTGATTTATCGTTCTAAAAGTCAAGTTGATTCTTGGTGTTTTAATTAATTTGCTTTGTAAAAGTGCATGCAACCAATGGCTTTGAGTTTGGTCTTTCATTACCAATAAACTACCATGTTCCAAATGCAGAGAAATAGTTTCTTTTGAAATTTTGTGCTTGAATGCAAATTTACGGTTGGCACCAAAACTCAAGGAGGCAATTGCTCCGTTTTTCTTCAACTCTTTTTCGCCGTCGCTGTGCCATGCCATTCCTTCTTCGCCTGAGTGGTAAAGGTTTAATAAGCATGAATTATATGTTTCGCCAGTTTTTTCTTCCACAATTGCTTTTAATGCTAACAATTCTTTGGTCCAATAAAGGGCTTTTTTGGTAGTTTTGGAGTAAGTGTAATCAAATTTAAAGTCGCCATACCAGGCTACTTTACGCTTGGTAATGATTTCTTTACCAAAAATAATGGCTTTGTCGTTTTGCCAGTGAATGGAGTTTAACAAAATTTCAAAATACTCATTTGCTACATCGTCTGAAAATATTTTTCCGAAATAATTTACAGTTCCTTCATTTGGAAGTAAGTTTTTTGTGCAGTCAAATTCGTAATCAAATAAGTTCATATTTATTCATTTTCTGATTTACACCCTTCCCAACCAATAATGGCTGATTTTCTGGTAGTTCCCCACATATAACCGCCAAGTGAGCCTGATGTTTGAATTACTCTATGGCAAGGAATTAAAAAAGCTACCGGGTTGCTACCAATAGCAGTGCCTACGGCTCTTGAAGCATTTGGATTATTAATTTGAGAAGCTATTGTGCCATAAGTGGTTAGTTGTCCGTAAGGAATTTTTAACAAAGTTTGCCATACTTTAAGTTGAAAATCAGTGCCTTTTAAGTGAAGTTTGATTTTTTTGAGCTCAGTCCAATCACTTGAAAATATTTTAATGGCATTTTGTTGTAAATCATCTGTTTTTTGAATAAAAATAGCATTCGGAAAATGATTTTGAAGTGCTAAAAATGCTTCATTTTCATTGTCAATAAATGCCAAGTGACAAATTCCAAGTAGGGTAGAGGCTACGAGTATGTTCCCAAAAGGACTCTCGGTAAAACTATAATGGATGGTTAAATTCTTCCCTCCATTTTTATATTCCGCAGGCGACATTCCTTCGATGCTTATAAATAAATCGTGTAAACGGCTGGTGCTAGAAAGCCCTGATTCATGCGCAGTATCAAAAAGTGTGGCTTGATTTTGTTTTAAGAGTGTTTTTGCATATTCAACAGTGGTGTATTGAAGGAATTTTTTGGGACTAGTGCCTACCCAATCGCTAAAAAGTCGTTGAAAATGAAAGGGACTTAAATTGATTTTTTCAGCCACTTCGTCAAGATTGGGTTGGGCTTGAAAATTATTTTTAATGTATTCAATTGCTGTTGCAATTCGTTGATAATTAATATTTTCTTCTTCAATCATTGATTCAAATCGTATTTTACAAAGATTGAAAAAAGTAATTGATTTTAAAATCTGAAACTTGCTAAATGTTAATAATTCTATTTTTTGCTATAACTATTTAAAATTCAGTTTTTTAATATTGAAATAGTTTGAACTTAATTATGCTATACATTTTATAGCTTTTCATATTTATAACAAATAACTACAATCAACTCTTATGTGAATTTTGCAATTTATAAGCCATTTTCTTGTAATTATTTCAAATTTTAAAGCCTCAATATTGTATTCAATTATTTATAACTTTAAAATTTAACAAAATGAAAAAAATCAAGATTTGTATTGCAGCAATTTTAATAGGAATGACTGCTCTTGCCACTTTTACATCATGTAAAAAAGGCTCTGATAACCCTATTGTATCTCTTAGAACTCGTAAAGATAGATTTACAAATATCTGGACTTTAACCAAATATGAAAAAAATGGTTCGTCTCAAGATATGTTGGGCACAACATATACTTACACCGCTAACAACAATGGCACCTTGACCCAAGTGGTTGAAGGCTCCATCTTTGGTTTTGCCACCAGAACTACCCGTCAAGGTACTTGGGCATTTTTAAATGATGATGAAGATGTTAAAATTACTTTTGACAATGATGTTACTATTTATAACATTCAAAGATTGGCAACTAAAGAACTTTGGTTGAAAAAAACAGTAAGTGATGATACTTATGTTTATTATTTCTCTGGTTTATAGTTAATTAAAAATCTATAAGCCTACTTGTAGGTTTATAGATTTTTTTTTCAAAGATTTTGAAAAATGTAATGAAACAAATATTTATCGCAGTCACCTTCTTTGTGTTGCTATCATGCTCTGCCGTCCAAATTTGGGCACAAGATAAAGAAGCAACAATTTCAACTCCATTTTACAAACATGCTCTTGGCGTAGGAGCAGGCTTTTGTACAGGTTACGGTTTATCATACAGATTTACTCCTAATGATAAAATTGGTTTCCAAGTCAATTTTGCCCCTTATAAAACCAACACAGTTGATAGATACAGCTCAGGATTAACTTTTACCTATAATTTAATTCAGCATACAAGCTCCAGATTGTTTATTTATCAAGCTAATCATTTTTATTACAATTCTTATGTAAACATAATTTCAACTTACGATCCGCTCACCAATCAAACTAAAGATGTTAAAGAAGAGAGAGTTACAGACAAATACTTTAACAATGGTGTAGGTTTTGGGATAGAAATTACTTTTGTGAAAAGAGTAGGACTTAATATTATGACTGGCTATGCATTTTATCGAAATTTTAAAGACATCAATATTACAGGCGAAACTGCATTGTATTATAAGTTTTAAAAAATGCTTGTCAATTTATAAATTAGGCTTGCAGATTTATGAAATAGGCATTTTATTTATGAAATAAGTATTCTGTAAGCGGAAAGCATAGCGGACACACCAAACTTGATAGAGAGAAACTAAAATCTTAATAAAATTTTTCAGTTTTTGCTTTATAACTCTCAATAATCATTTTAATAAAAGCATTTTTATCACTTTTCATTATTGCTATTTCAGGACTATCTCTCATAATTGAATTTAATTCCCTCACATTTTCATTACTCCAAA
>Ga0214921_10007681_pt1 | contig 14268 bp, 18 predicted proteins | sample LL1505_MetaG_FD_177992 | JGI IMG/M metagenome (GOLD analysis project Ga0214921, IMG submission 177992) | Freshwater microbial communities from Lake Lanier, Atlanta, Georgia, United States - LL-1505 | ecosystem: Environmental > Aquatic > Freshwater > Lake | place: USA: Georgia | collected... | reverse complement strand
GCGCCTTTTTTATATAGGCCGCAGATTGCACCTATCATTTTTTTCGCGCGTGAAGCCTCAAGATCTTCAGCTATATAAGACTTCACAACTTTTATAGATTGGAAAGTTTCATCTAATTTTGCGGTATAGTTACCAAGATGCTCCTGAGTTGAGTAAGCAATCTTGCGCATTCTACGCCCTAGCTGCTGAGCTGGATATATCCCCAAAGGGAATGCTACGAAGGTGAAGAGCGTGAGGGTTGGCTCCATCGCAAACATCATAATGATCAAAAATAACACACTCAAAAAGTGCTTTGCAGCCCCGACTAGCAAATGAGATACAGCGCCACGCATAAGAGATATGTCATTTGTAAATCGCGAAATAAGACGACCCGAAGATTGCGACTCTATTAATTGCAGATCAGACTTCAGGAGATGTTCGTACATGAGCATCTGTATATCAGTTAGGATAAGTTGTCCGGTGAATTTGATCAGATAGCTCTGATAGTATTCGGCTATGCCTTTAACGAAAAAAGCTCCTAGTATTCCGCCAATAATCCATATGAGCTTAGCCCTATCGCTTCCCACCAAAACATCATCTACAACAGGCTGAGTCATCCTTACAATGGTGGCATTCATAATAGCTACCACGGCCATGAAGGCCATCGCGATCAAGAGTTTATTTCTATAAGGCTTGATGTGGCAAGACAGCAGCCTGCTGATGACATATTTAGTGGTATATTTGTCTTGTTGATTCATTAGCTTTCTTTCTCCCGGGCTTGAGCCGAGAGTCTCATGAGTCTTGAGAAGCCCTCGGGGTCAAGTCCGAGGGAAACGGGGCTTATCTACTAGCAAATCTCGCCAGGTAAATTAAGACAATAGCCAGAATTACGTATGGTTTTGATGAATGGTATCTCCAATCTATCTAGCTTGATTAGGCTACGCAGGCGATTGACGTGCACATCCACTGTACGTGGCTCGATATCCTTACCAAGACCCCACACATAATCTATTATCTCCTGCCGAGAAAATATAGTCTTTGGTGCTTGGACTAAAAGCTGCAAGATTTTGAATTCTGTTGGTCCTAGATGAATTCTCTTGTCTTTTCTATAGACTCTAAAAGTAGCAAGATCCATTGAAAGATCTTGATAGGTAATAATCTTATCTTGAAAAACTGGTTTTGCTTTACGTATTAGATTTTTAATAGCAGTCATCACTTCATTTGGAGTAAATGGACGCCTTACAAACTCTAAAAATGTATTATCGATCTTGGTGTAACCATCTTCCGATTCATCTTCGTTTAGGATGAATATGATAGGCATTTCAGAGCAGCCATGGGCAGTCCGGAGCTTTTGTGCCAGCTCTGTGGCATTTGTATCCTGAATCCTTGAACTTATGACTACTATATGAGGCTTGTCAAGAGTCATCATCTTTGTCGCGGCATCAGCATCCTTTGCCCTAAGGACGCTAAACCAATAACGTTCTATGGTATTGCAAAGCATAGAGCGCTGGACTTCATCAGTCTCAACAACTAAAATTTTTGGTGGTAATTTTTCTGTCATAGTAATCTATTTCGTTTTTAATTAATTCTTCGGTTACACTTTCAGCGGCGATGCTTAGATATATTTTAGTACGCTTGCAACGCTATATAAGCATACCTTGCGGGGCATAGTACATGCGCTATTTTATAAATGCAAGATTTATACTACAAAATGTAACATTTAAGTAGCTCTAGTATTAAAATAAGAACAATAGGTGAGACATCAATGCCACTAAATTGAGGAAGAGCGCCTCTAATTGGTTTTAGTATAGGCTCCATGAGATTATATAAAAAAATATAGATATTGTATACAATTTTGTTATTAGGTGATAAAATTCTGTTTTGTAGCAGAAATGAGGTTATAGAATAAACTATTATTCCGATGCTAAGTAGCTGCATTAAAAAAGATAGAACTGATTGGATGATATATAGAGCCATAGATTTATCTAACCTATTATCAATTGAGTGAAAGATTGTGCTTGAATTCTTATTATAAAATTGCTATAAAGGGCGTTATTTCTTAAAAAGCGCCGCTTTGAATTATGAAAAGAGCGGAAGCTTACAACGCTAGGAGCAACTATGTCTTTATATGAATTAGTTTTTATCATACGTCAAGATGTCTCGTCAAATGATGTCGATAAAATTACCGATGAGTTTATTAAAATCATCAAAAATGATGGTGGTTCAGTTATCAAGAACGAATACTGGGGTCTTCGTAGTCTATCTTATGAAATCAATAATAATAAAAAGGGTCACTACACCCTTCTTGGTTTCGAAGGCAACGGTGCTATTGTCTCTGAGCTTGAGCGCAAAATGAAGCTAAGCGAAGATGTAATCAGATTTATGACTCATAATGTCGAAGAGATTAGCAAAGAGCCATCTCCTATTCTTCGAGGTAAGAGCCCAGATGATGATATCGCTATCGATGTCACTCTCAGTAAAGCAAATTTAGATTAAACGCAAATAACAAAGGAATAACATGTCTGAAGAGCAAAAACAATCTATGCCGCGTATGGCTGATAGAACGACTAAAAAAGTATTTTTTAGAAGAAGAAGGGGCTGCCCTCTATCTGTGCCCGGAGCGCCAGAAATAGATTACAAAAACCCAGACTTGCTAACAAAGTTTGTGTCGGAAGGTGGCAGGATCTTGCCAAGCCGCATTACGAACGTTTGCGCAAAAAAACAAAGGCAGCTTAAGAATGCCATAAAAATCGCTCGCATCTTGGCGCTTATGCCTTTTGTGAATCATGCAAGTAGTAGATAAGGAGTCTGTGATGGAAGTAATTTTATTAAAGCCTGTACGTAAGCTTGGCAAGATAGGTGATCTTGTTTCTGTTAAAGACGGCTTTGGCAGAAATTTTCTCGTACCGCAAAAAATCGCAGTAAGAGCGACCGATTCTAATAGGCAAATGATTGCTGAAAAAAGACAAGAATTTGAAGCGAAGAACGCAGAGGCAAAAGCTCATGCAGAAGTTTTGGCTAAAAAAATCGAAGACAAAGACTTTGTATTTATCAGACAAGCCGCTGCCGATGGAAGGCTTTTTGGTTCAGTTGCTGGTAAAGAAATCGCGGCTATAGTTTCTGAGGCTGGTTATGAAATTAGCCACGCGCATGTTGTTCTTGATAAGCCTATCAAGACGCTTGGTGTATATAAAGTCACCCTAGCTTTGCATACAGAAGTCAGTAGCTATGTTATTATCAACGTTTCTCGCTCCGCTTCCGAAGCAATCGAGGCCCTTAGAGATTTTAGAGAAGGTAAATCTACGGCTTTAGAGAGTCAAGAAGAAGTCGCAGTTGAAGCTGCAGTTGAAGCCGAAGAAAACGAAGCTGAAAGTAGCGAAGGCGCAGAAGCTGCTTAAGAATTACATCAAGATTACAAGAGGAGTCTTTCAAAGCCCTCCTCTTGTAACAATAGCCCCCTAGATCTAGACTTACTCCTCAAAAAATTTCTGATAAAATCCAGAAAAACGATTGTTTAGTCGCCCTGTCTAGTCCATAGCCTTATAAACTTCATCGGAAAACTCGTAGTTTCCAAATACCCTTTGCACATCGTCGCTATCTTCTAATATATCCACCATTTTCAGCAGCTTCTCAGCTCGATCCTTATCATCAATCATGATCATATTTTGGGGTTTCCAGCCTATGTAAGACTCCTCTGGCGCTCCATATTTTGCTGTTAAAAAATCAGTTGCATCAGATAAGGCTTCGATATCAGTGTAAATCACATGAGAATCTTCGTTCGATTCAACGTCATTAGCTCCAGCTTCGATTGCCGCTTCAAGCATTGCGTCGTTTGATGCTACCGAAGCTGGGTACTGGATAAATCCAACATGATCAAACATGAAGTTCACAGAGCCGCTTTCACCTAAGTTCCCACCGAATTTCGTGAATCCAGCGCGAACGTCCGCCGCTGTACGATTTTTATTGTCTGTAAGGGCTTCTACTATAATAGCTACTCCCCCTGGAGCAAAGCCTTCGTAGCGCATCTCTACGTAGTTATCCTGATTTCCCGGATCGCTCGCCTGTGATATGGCTTTATCGATACGTTCACGCGGTAGGTTTTGCACGCGAGCAGCAGCGATAGCCCCACGTAGGCGCGGATTGGTTTGCGGATCAGGCGCACCCATTTGCGCGGCCGTAAAAATCTCGCGCACTAATTTTGTGAAGATTTTGGCTCGCCTTGCGTCCTGTGCGCCCTTGCGATGCTTTATATTGTTAAATTTGGAATGTCCTGCCATGTCTTACTCTAGCTTTGCGTTAATGCCACTTTTATACATGGATTTTTGTGGAAATAAAATGGATTTTTATTGAGAGCGCCTAAATACCCTAGTAGACTATTGGTATAATGAAAAACTTAGCAAAGTACAGCAAATGAAAGCTCAAGTTCATAATGCCGCACAACATCAATCGCCAACTTTTATCCAGTTTGTTGGAATGGGCATGAAGCCTCTGTGCGTTGATCATCCTAACATGACTGTTGTGGGTGATGGAAAGAGTCTGCTAACAAGGAAGCAGATAGCGCAGGCTGCTGATGAAATATCGAAGCAACCTGGACCTAAAATAGCAATAATCCGCGCCCATGGTTTCGTAGCTGATCGCGGTTCTGAGAATGAAGCTCATGTGCAGACCTTTACAGAAGAGCGTAACGAAGCTCTAGCGCATAGACTGAGTCAGAGTCGCGAAGATTTTCCGGCGGATAAAGCTATTATTAATTTAACACTTGAGAATATTTTAGCAATCATGGATGCTCACCCAGACCATATTGATTTAGTTTCGTGCTTTGGAGGCGCGGCATATCATGATGTTAAGCGTAATTTTGATGTAATAGTTCAAAAGATGAAGTCCCAGGGGAAAACCTCTCTCACTATCTGCGAGCTTGGCTCTTCTAAGTATCCGGTTACTGCCGAGGCGGGCAATAGTTATAGTAAAGATGTGATAGATCACACAACTCTCGAGACAGATCCGTTGGTAGAGAGAGTCCGGGTGATGGGAAAAATTACTGAAACCCTCAATGTCCAAAGAATTATTATTGGCGAGGATAGCGCGCCAAAACTATTAGCCTTCAAAATTAAAGCCCCAAAAACTATTGATAGTATAAACCATCCAGAAGCTTTTATAGGTTCGTGGTCTATGTATGGCGATAAAATAGCTGGCAAGGCGCAGCGGAAAGAGTGCCAGGTCGTTACCATGGATGGGAAAGATGGCGACAAAGATCATGATGAACTCAGAGATCAGATAATCAAGACGCTCTCTGCTAATGGAAAAGAATTTAGTAAGCAATACATTGCAAATTGCATGAGTTTGGCTTGCACCAGAGATAAACCTACGTTGGTAGAGTGTTGGCTTGAGAAGCTACCACTGCCTGAGAGGTCTAATATGTGCGATATTGCGCTAGCCTCAGCGGCCAATACAGGGATTTTGCTTAATCAGAAGAATGAGGTCGCGTCTCTTCTTTATCAATCAAAATATCATAATCACAAAGATTTTCCTCATTCTCATCTCTTAAGATATGCAATAAAAGTTAAGTCACCAGAGGACCTGCATTTATTCTTGAGAAATGAAGAAGATAAAAAGGATGCCTTTGCAAAAGTAAAAAAAGCATCCGAGCTCAAGTTCTTGATTGATAACGGTCTAGATCCAAAATTTGAGACCGGCAAAGGACGTTGGTGCGATTTGGCTTTACTAGAAGAGGCGAAGAAACCGAAGCTGAGCCAAGAAACGATTGATACTCTACTTGAAGTCGGGGCGGATCCTAAAGCAACGAATGTATTAGAAGTTGCAGCTCCGGAAGCGAGGGTGTTGATAGAAGCTAAAATGAGAGAGGTTGTTGCTAGAAAAGAAGCTATAGAGATAGGTCGCGGCATGGAAGATTTTATTAGTTCGGATGTTGTGCTTCACGGGGTGGCTGCCAAAGTGAAATCAAAAGATGCCGGAGTTGATTTGGAGCATTAGTGTTAGATAGAGCGAATATTATCATTTAAAAATATCATCTTGATATCTTATCCTACTTATGGTAGGATAAGAAGTATTCCACAGAGGTAAGAATATAATGGTAGCTAAAATTTCAGTTTCATTGCCACAAGATTTGATGGCTTTCATTGATTATTATCAGATCGATCATAAGACTCATAATCGTTCTGATGTAATAAAAGACGCCTTAATGGTTCTTAGAGAGCGTGAGCTTGAGCCGGCCTACGCCGCTGCTAATGTGGAAATTGAAATGGATTTTGATAACTGTAGTGCGGATGGGTTGGATGATGATCGCGCATGGTGAAATTTATTACGCTAATCTAGATCCTACTATTGGCTCAGAGATTAGCAAAACCCGTCCAGTAATTATTGTAAGCAACAATGCTAGCAATCTAGCCTCTGCTACTGTTACTATAGTACCAATTACTTCTCGTATCGACTCAATATATCCGTTCGAGGTATTTTTGCCGCAGGATGAAACTTCTTTAAAGCTCTATAGCAAAGCTCAGTGTCATCAGGTGCGCACCATATCCAAAAAACGGCTCTCTGGCCCCCGTGCGGGCGAGGTGTCAAAATCAAAAATGGCTTTAATATGTGAGGCTCTAAAGCTTCACTTGAATATAGTTTGAGACTACCTCAAGCTATCTAGACCTAAAGACAGTAATATATTACGAGTCTCAAAAAGAGGCAGGCCAATAATGTTGGAAAATGAACCGCCAATGAATGGTACAAAGGCCTGAAAAGCGCCTTGAATAGAATAGCCACCAGCCTTATGTAGGCCTTCACCACAATGGGCATAAAATTGAATCTCTTCTTCTGTCAAATTCTTCACGCGAACTACAGTCTCTACCAATCTTGACCTAAACTCTATTTTATCTGTTTTTTTGATAATATGAACACCAGTATATAGCTTATGGCGCCTTCCGGAATATAGCCTCAAGCAATCTGCTACCACCTCTGAAGTCAAGGCTTTTGGCATGATGCGGCGACCTACTGCAGCGACTGTATCTGCGGCTATTATATATCCACTCTCAATTTTTGATGCGATTTTCTCTGCTTTAGCCTGGCTAAGACGCCCGGCAACTGCGCCAGGTAACTCGCCTTTATGTTCGGTCTCATCGACGTCGGCTGGCATAACAGATGGGTGGATGCCTATGCGCGAAAGAAGTTCCAGGCGGGCGGGGGATGCTGATGCTAATATGATGGGTAGTTGTGACATTTGATGATAATTTTTTGTTGCCCTAGGGCTTAGACCCGAGGTTCTTCGGAGTTTGCATAAGATCCTTGGATCATCGCCTTAAGCTCGTCCGAGGAAAACAAGTTAGGTGCACTATTTATGGCGGTGAATCACACGTCCTTTGGTCAAGTCATAAGGCGTCATTTCAATAGTAACGCGATCGCCAGTGAGTATGCGGATACGGTTTTTGCGCATGCGCCCAGAGGTATGAGCAATGATTATATGATCATTTTCAAGTTTGACGCGAAATGTAGCATTGGGAAGTAATTCCAGCACCACTCCTTCGAATTCGATTAGTTCTTCTTTTGTCATTTATAAACAATTTATTATTATATAGCTATAGCTTATACAGTAAGTCGGATCAGAAAGCAAAGGCCTTATTTTTTTAGTGCAAAGCTTAAATAAATAATTTATATTGCCTGTGGCGATATAACAAAAATAGAAAACCGAATAATGTCAAGTACGTCACAAAACGATCTAAGTACCAGAATAATCTTCACTCTTTTAGCCTTAGTGGTCTGTAGAATAGGGGCATATATACCAATAGCCGGGATAGACGCCGCGATCTTGCAAGAAATCTCTAACCAAAACCAAAGTGGCATTCTTGGCATGTTTAACATGCTATCTGGCGGCTCGCTTGGACGTATGTCCATTTTCGCTCTGGCTATTATGCCCTATATCACATCTTCTATCATTATGCAGTTGATGACCATCGCATATAAGCCTCTTGAAAATATGAAGAAAGAAGGGGAGGCTGGGCGTCGTAAAATCAATCAGATCTCGCGCTATCTAACTGTAGGTCTAGCCGCCATGCAGGCTTACGGTGTTGCTGTGAGCTTAGAGCATATGTCCACCAGCGCTGGTTCCGTAGTAGTGATTCCAGGCGAATTCTTCAAAATAACAACAGTCATCACTCTAGTTGTAGGCACTATGTTCCTAGTGTGGTTAGGCGAGCAAATCACTGCGCGTGGAATTGGCAACGGCACATCGCTCATTATTTTTGTTGGTATCGTATCTGGCATCCCAAGCGCAATCATCAGCACCTTTGAATTGACTCGTAAGGGCGGAATGTCACCTCTTGTGGCTATCGCAGTGTGCGTTTCTGTTGTAGTGATGATAGCTGTAATCATATTCTTTGAGAGGGCGCAAAGGCGAGTCCTTATACAATATCCAAAACGCCAAGTTGGTAATAAAATTTATGGTGGCGATGCAACTCACATGCCTCTAAAGCTCAATACTTCTGGCGTTATACCACCTATTTTTGCCAGTGCGATCTTGCTCTTCCCTCTTACTATGGCTAACTTTTCGCAAAGCAACTCTCCATTTGTTGAGGGGCTTGTATATTACCTGGGACATGGCAAGCCTCTATACATACTCTGCTATGCCGCCTTGATAGTTTGTTTTGGCTTCTTCTACACTGCAGTCGTATTTGATTCAGTAGCAACAGCTAAGAATCTAAAGCAAAATGGCGCTTATATACCAGGTCGTCGTCCGGGCGATAATACGGCTGAGTATTTTGACTATTTACTTACAAGGCTGACGGTGATAGGCTCTGCCTATCTTTGCTTTATTTGCATAGTTCCTGAGCTTTTTATGAATAAACTAGCTGTAGCCTTTAGTTTGGGTGGTACGAGCTTACTGATTGTGGTAAATGTTGTAATCGACACATTTACACAAATCCAGACCTATATGTTTAGCGCTAGATACGAAGGTTTGGTGAAGAAGATGAAGACCAAAAGTCGATAATTAATAATATAAGTAATTTAGTGATAATAATATTTATAGGCCCACCAGGTTCGGGCAAGGGGACTCAGGCCGCCTTAGTTGCAGATAAGCTGAAAATAGCTCAATTATCGACAGGCGAGGTGCTGCGCAAAAAAACAGAGTCTTCCGAAGGTAAGAAGCTACAAGAGATGATGGCGCAAGGAAAGCTCGTGCCATCGGAAACTGTTAATCAGCTTGTACTAGAGGCCCTAAATAACAATAAATTCGATTGTATCTTAGATGGCTACCCGAGGAATTTAGAGCAGGTAGAATTTTTAGCGGCAAATTACAAAGACAAAATCACCGCTATTTATTTTGATATAGATCAAAAGCTACTAACTCAGAGAATTTCTGGTAGGTTTAGTTGCAAGAAATGCGCTAAGATTTATAATAAATACTTCAATGATACAAAAATAGAAGGAGTCTGCGATTACTGCAAGTCCAATGATTTTGTTTTTAGGGGCGATGATAATGAAAAAGCTGTGATAAAGAGACTAGAAGAATACGAAAAAGAAACAAGGCCCGTAATCGAGTATTATAAAGCCCTTGGGAGCCTAAAATCAATCGACGCATCAAAAGAAGCTAACAAAATAACAGAAGAGTTGCTATTGTTGCTCAAAAAGTGATTGACTTTGCGCTCGATTTTACTATTATTCAGGATCTAAATTAGAAAACGCAAAATTTTGGAGAATATTTGTGGCAAGGATTGCAAGTGTAAATATACCTACTAATAAGCGTCTGGTGATTGGCTTGACCTATATTTTCGGTATAGGACCTACGGCCGCTCAAAAAATATGCGCCACTACCGGCATATCTGAGAGCAAAAAAGTCAAAGACTTAACCGACCAGGAGCTTGTGACTCTCCGTGGTATTATTGAAAAAGACTATCAAGTTGAAGGCGATTTGCGCCGGGAAATTAGCTTGAATATCAAGGCTAAGAAAGATATGCGTTGCTATGAAGGTCTGCGCCACATAAGAAAATTGCCCGTTAGAGGTCAAAATACACATTCCAATGCTCGTACAAGAAAAGGCAAGGCTGTTGCTATTGCTGGCAAGAAAAAAGCTACTAAATAGGCTATGATAAGATGACAGTTGCAAACACTAAAGTAAAAAAGAAAAAAAAGAATATTACTCTTGGGATAGCTCATATTAAAGCTACCTTCAATAATACAATCGTTGCTTTCAGCGATGTGCAGGGTAATGTAATCTCTATATCCACAGCTGGTTCTCATGGCTTCAAGGGGGCAAAAAAAGCTACGCCCTATGCCGCACAAATGACCGTAGAAAAAGCTGGCGATGCTGCAAAGGAGCATGGCTTGAAGACCGTCTCGATCAGAATACATGGCGCTGGATCTCAAAGAGAATCAGCAATGCGCGCTGTCTTTAGTCAAAATTTTGTTGTAACATCTATAACAGATGTATCGCCTGTGGCTCATAATGGTTGCAGAGCGCCAAAAAGAAGAAGAGTCTAGGTTGGTTCAAAGCCCTTTATTGAGCAAATTAGTTGCTTTGTGATAAGGTCTTAACTAAAATTGCGACGTAGCTCTCAAGGCATCCTCGCAAATAAAAAAGTGCTATAAATAGTTGAGTTTTAAAGGAAACAATATGCTTTCACTAAATAAAAATTGGAGCTCGCTGATTAAGCCAACTAAGTTGGCTGTAGGCGATTCAAAAGGCAACCCAAATATTGTTAAGGTAATTGCTGAGCCGCTGGAGAGGGGTTTTGGTTTAACTTTAGGTAACGCCCTTCGTCGCATCCTTTTATCCTCACTGCAAGGTGCTGCCATTACTTCTTTGAAGATCCCCGGTGTAGTCCATGAATTCTCAGCTATTCCTGGCGTTAAAGAAGATGTGGTGGATGTAGTATTGAATCTGAAGTCTGTAGTTGTCAGAATGCATGTTGCCGAAAAAAGAATTGTAAGGCTCAAAGCTACTGGTCCATGCGAAGTAACAGCTGGAATGATTGACGTTGGTCACGATGTTGAAATTTTGAATCCGAATCATGTCATTTGCACTTTGGCAAAAGGCGCTTCACTTGAAATGGAATTAACCGTTGGGATTGGTAAAGGTTACGTAGCGGCAAGTGTTGCTCGTGATGCTGATTTGCCAATTGGTGTTATACCAATAGATGCTCTATTCAGCCCCGTTTCTCAGGTTTCTTATAAAGTTGAAAATACCCGAGTTGGTCAAGTAACCGACTACGACAAGCTCGTAATGACAGTCGAAACAAATGGGGCAGTAACACCAGAAATGGCTGTAGCGCTAGCCGCAAGAATTCTACAAGATCAACTGCAATTATTTATAACATTTGATGATGCAGAAGAAGAAAAAGAAGAAAAACTAGAAGAGCTACCATTTAACCCAATTCTTCTAAAGAAAGTTGATGAGCTTGAGCTATCTGTTCGCTCGCAAAACTGCCTTAAGAATGATAATATTGTTTATATTGGTGATCTAGTTATCAAAACTGAATCAGAAATGCTCAAAACACCAAACTTTGGCCGCAAATCTCTTAATGAGATCAAAGAAATACTCGATAGTTTCGGATTAAAGTTTGGTATGGATGTAGAAGGGTGGCCTCCTGAGAATCTGGAGATTCTATCTAAAAAATACGAAGACCCTTATTGATTTTAGCAAATAAGGCTATCTAATAGTTACGGAAAGTGGATTAATAATATGCGTCATAGACTAAAAGGCAGAAAACTTAACAGGACTAGCTCTCACCGCAAGGCAATGTTTGCTAATATGGCAGTTAGCCTTGTGATGAACGAGCAAATCAAAACAACTCTACCAAAAGCTAAAGACCTAAGGCCTTATGTAGAAGTGCTTGTTACCGCTGCGAAGAAGGGCGATCTTGCCGCTCGCAGAAAAATTATCGCTACCATCAAAGACAGAGCTGCCGCCGAAAAGCTGATTTCTGTTCTTGGTGAGCGCTACAAAGAAAGACCCGGTGGATATTTACGTATCATGAAAGCTGGCTTCCGTCATGGTGATGCCGCTGATATTGCATATATTGAGTTTGTTGACAGAGATGTCTCAGCAAAAGGCTCTTTGACACCAAGAGTCGAAATAAAAGAAGAAAATTCAGAAGCAGCCTAAGGCTAGAGGATATAAATTATGGCAAATCACGATTCAGCAAAAAAAGCCTATAGGCAGACAATCAAAAAAACCCTTGCTAACAAGAGCCGCATGAGCCGCATCAGGACCTTCGTTAAAAAAGTTATGATTGCTATCGAAGGTGGATCACAAGAAGTTGCAAACGGAGCCCTGCGTGACGCTCAATCAGAGATGATGCGTGGTGTTAAATGCAACATCATCAAACTCAACGCTGCATCACGTAAAATCAGTCGCCTGTCGCAAAAAATTAAGGCTATGGTGCAGGCTGCTTAATACTAAGTCATTGTCAGAAATAAAATGACGAAGCAAGCTCAGATTTAGTAAACTTTGGCCTATGGCCACTTTACTTAAAAATAATAAAAAAGCCCTAGTTTTTACTGGGGCTTTTTTATTATATAATAGCATTAAAGAACTAAATCCATGGAAGTAGACAGATGATAATGATTCGCAAGTGCATTGACGAAGATATAGCCGAGCTGGAAGTCTTGTTTCAGCTATAGCTAAGTCTTTATAATTCGAGCATGCGTCAATCGACTACTCATGTAATAGTTATACACTTTGTAGTCTCGCTCGCGCGCTCTAATTAAAATACTTTAGCTATAACGCGCCGAGCTACACTCTCTAAGCGCGATCCAAAAGAATTTCAAATAGGTGATTACATAAAATCTACTAACGAAGATGAAGTTTGGGTAGCGCATGATGGCAATCAAACATAGTCAAATGATTTGAATTGTGTTACGTCGTTGCTCCTCGCTCACCTAGTAGGTCTAGGCATTGCTCGTCGCGCCTAGTACCACAATCCAACTGCTTTGACTAGTTGGTTTCATTTCGATATATAAACCATACAACTTTCTTCACAACCTCTTCGTTCGCCCAAATCACCAATGTCGTAGGATTGGCTCGCAATTGCTTCAAGTAGCAGAAGCTAATTTAGCCACCGCCGCGGGCGCAAAAATTGCTATGGATAATATAAAGGCATGCGCTTTTTACGAGAAAAATGGCTGGAGGCTGGTATCTATTCACAAAGATGCCGATGAACCTTATCTATTTTACAAAAAAACACCGTAGGTTCGAGTGCGAATTTGCACTTGTCTTCTTTGCTGCTCCTATCTATTATATCCAAGCAATCTAAGCTAGGATTCATATGACCATACAATCCACAATAATAGCCTTGCGTAGTCCAGAGCTCACAACATTCTTCAAGATATTCCCATTTCTCGTCAGCGATACTTTCTACATCGCTGTTATTGCTCTTGGATATTGGACGTTTCGCAATCCTCGAGTATTTTGGAAACTGGGCTTCCTCGTACCGTTTTCCACCCTCCTAACCGCTTTACTTAAGAGCGTCTTCATGCATGACAGGCCAGAGGCTGCGCTGCATCTAGTGACCATAACTGATAAATCATCCGGATTCCCAAGTGGTGATGTTCTTGTATCGGTGGTCTTCTGGGGTATGTTAGCATTGCATTTTCGCTCCAAAGCACTTTGCGTATTCTCGGCATTGATAATCCTATGCATAATGCTATCACGAATATATCTAGGTGTTCATACTATAGATCAGGTATGTGGCGGATTACTATTTGGCGCCCTAATCCTAGCTTTATCTCAAAGCTCCGAGGGGCAAAAGATGTTCAACGATTGGCAAAATGGTCGTACAACTAGTTACTGGGTTCTTTGCGCCTTAATCTCGCTGGCATATGTCGCAATAGCCCCAGAGATATCATTATTAGTCCTCGTTGTTGTTGGGGTATTGATTGGTTATGGAGTAGGGGCGCCGCTTGCTGGAAGGTACATGGCTACTAGGACGGGGAATAGCAGGTTTGTTTTGGCTTTTGTGGGGCTGGCATCTTTTTTTGCCATCAATAAAATTTTCCCCAAGATCCACTTTGAAAAAATCAGTTGGATAGACGGCTTTATTGTTCTGAAATATATCCTCATATCGCTCGTAATGTCAGTGTTTATTCCAATGATGACATTGAAGATGACTAAAAACAAACCCTAGGTATGTACGCAATCTATAACTATCGCCGAAGTGCGGATTCAAATCTCTAGAGGGTTCTGATACCAAATCCCATAATTAACTAAACCAATTGACCGAGCATATTTGAGCGACCGTAGTGTGGGCTATGTTTTTGATAAATTCACAAACTACATCTTCTAGCCTA
>Ga0214921_10007680_pt1 | contig 14270 bp, 14 predicted proteins | sample LL1505_MetaG_FD_177992 | JGI IMG/M metagenome (GOLD analysis project Ga0214921, IMG submission 177992) | Freshwater microbial communities from Lake Lanier, Atlanta, Georgia, United States - LL-1505 | ecosystem: Environmental > Aquatic > Freshwater > Lake | place: USA: Georgia | collected... | reverse complement strand
GCAACACTAAGCGCAACTACAACATACACTGTTATAGCAAGTACTAATGGCTGCAGTAATACTGCAAGTGTTACTGTTAACGTAAATACAGCTAATGCAAATGCCGGAAACGATGTAACAATTTGTACAGGTAATTCAGTGCAATTGGGAGCAACTGGTGGTGTTTCATACTCGTGGAGTCCTTCAGTAGGATTAAGTAGCACTAATGTTGCAAATCCTGTAGCAACTCCAACTACAACAACTACTTATCTAGTTACGGCAACTAGCGGTTCATGTGTCACAACTGACTTTGTAACTGTAAATGTTGCAAATAGTTTAAATGTTAGTGCAGGTAATAATCAAACACTGTGTAGTGGTCAAACATTACAATTGAATGCCAGTGGTGGTGCTCAATATTCTTGGAGCCCTTTAATTGGATTATCAAACTCAAATATTGCCAATCCAATTGCAAGCCCTGCTTCAACAACAACCTATACCGTTACTACTTTTAGCGGTACTTGTTCAAGTTCAGCACAAGTAACCATTACCGTTGTGCCTGGTATTACAGCAAATGCAGGAAGTAACATTACATTATGTAATGGAGCTTCGGCAGCTTTAAATGCAACTGGAGGTACTTCTTATTCTTGGAGTCCATCAACAGGTTTAAGTAATGCATCAGTGTCAAATCCTATTGCATTTCCAACAACAACAACTACATATGTTGTTACTGCTACAACTGGCGGATGCAGTGCTAGTGATACTATAATAGTAAATGTAGGTAGTTTAACTGCAAATGCTGGAATTGATGTAGCATTGTGTGCGGGACAAAACTCTACCTTGTTGGCTTCGGGTGGTACTGGCTATTCATGGAGCCCAACAACTGGGTTGAGCAATGCAAATAGTGCAAATCCTGTAGCCTCTCCTTCAGCAACTACTGTATATACTGTAACTGTTACAAGTGGAAATTGTACTGCAACTGATAATGTTACTGTTTCGATAAGTAGTGTAAGTGTAAATGCCGGTCAAAGTCAACAAATTTGTAATGGAAATTCAACAATATTAAATGCTCAAGGCAGCAACGTTACCAATTATAGTTGGACGCCAACCAATGGCCTGTCAAATCCTAACATTGCAAACCCAACTGCAAGTCCAACATCAACAACACTTTACACAATTGTTGCTACTGACGGCCTATGTGTTGCATCGAGTACAGTTAATGTTGTAGTAAATAACAATCCTACTACCCCTATTATCACTTCAACTGCTAATGGAATTACCACAACCAATGCTGTTGCATATCAATGGTTATTGAATGGGCAGGTTTTAAGTGGTGCAACAACGCAACAAATAATACCTATAACTAATGGAAGTTATAGTGTAGTGGTAACAAATGGAAGCGGCTGTACTGCTGTTTCGGCCCCATTCTCGGTAATAACCGTTAGTATTGAAGATGTAGTTTCAAATTCTACAATTGATATCTATCCTAATCCAGTTTCTGAAATCTTAAATATTGAATTATCTAAATTGAATGTTAATGCAAATATTGAAATAAACGATGTAAGGGGAAGGATGGTGATGAATGAAAAAATTACTGTTCAACATTCAACATTTGATGTTTCGGGATTTGTTGCTGGCGTTTATTTCGTCAGAATAAAAACTGATAAACAAAACATTGTAAAACGAATTGTAAAACAATAGTTTTAAATAGTATTTAAGATGTAGTTAGTCTTAATAAAAATAAATCATATTCGAAAAGCAGGAAGCAATTCTTTGGAGTTGTTTCCTGTTTCTATTTATTATTGGTTCAAAAATTTTAAATATGGTAAGATTGAAGCTACTACTTGATATTTTTTTCTTTTTTAAAATTAAAATTAATGAGTAATTATTAACACCTTATGTTGATAGTTTATTTTAACCAACAACTTTATTTACATACTTTTGATATAATCAATTAATTCAGCTCTTATGTTCGAAGAGAATGACGACAACCAAAACCGTGATGTTGAAGCATTACTCAATAAATTTGAGTACATGATAAAAGAAAATAAAACCCTATTTTTTGATGTTGAAGAGTTTGAGGAAATTATTGATAGTTATGTTGATAAGCGTAATTTGTCAAGAGCACTCTATACCTCCAAAATTGCAATTAGTCAGCATCCTTATACTATTAATCTATTAATTAAACAGGCCCAACTTTATGCAGCATCAAACAATATTAATAAAGCCATTGAGGTGCTAAATAAGGCCGAAAGTTTCGAACCTGAAAATCCTGAGATATTTATTACTCGCGGAAGCATATTTAGTCAAATGAATAAATATGACGAAGCTATTGAAAGCTATAAAAGAGGATTATCAAACACTGAAGATAAAGATGAAATTTACATGTTTATTTCATTTGAATATCAAAACAAATCTGATTATCCAACAGCAATAAAGTATTTAAAAAAGGCGCTAAAAGTTAATCCAGACAACGAGTTTGCATTATATGATCTGGCATTTTGTTTTGCAACCATCGATAAAGAAGACGAAGCAATTATTTATTATAATGAATTTATTGATGAGAATCCATATTCTCAAATAGCTTGGTACAATCTAGGTATTAGTTATATCAAAACTGATTTATATGAAAAGGCAATTGAATCGTTTGACTTTGCCATTGCTATTGAAGAGACATTTTCATCAGCATGGTTTACTAAAGGAAATGCATTATCATGCTTAGATAGAAACCTAGAAGCCTTAGAATGTTATAAAAAAACTTTAGAACATGAAACACCAGATGCAATAGTTCATTTTTATATTGCGGAAAGTTTAGAAAAATTAGAAAGGCTTGATGAGGCAATGATTTCATATCAAAAGTCAATTGAGCTTGATAATACTTTTACCGATTCATATATTGGTATAAGTTCGGTACAAGAATCACGAGGGCAAATGGTTGAGGCAATTGTTAGCGTTGAAAAAGCATTAGAAATTAATAAGGAAAATTCTGATTACTGGTATTTATATGCCGAATTATTAGAAGATACAGAGGCATTTGATCATGCTGAGTCGGCATATCGTAAAGTTATTGAACTTTCGCCGCTTGAAGCTGATGCATGGCTTGATTTTAGTGATATGTTGCATAATATAGAAAGGAATTCAGATGCAGTATTAATTATGGATGAGGCCATAAATATTATGCCCGAAAATCCTGAGTTTAAATACAGAAAGGCTGCATATTTTTTATTAATAGGAAGAAAAAAAGAGGGATTAATACTTCTGGAGAATGCGTTGCAATATAATTTTACTGCTCATGATGAGTTTTTAAATTATAATGATGACCTTAAAAATATTCCTGAAATAAATTCACTCATCGAAGTTTATAAAGTATAGCCAATTATGCGCATCGACATTATTACTATTCTTCCGGATTTAATTCGTAGTCCGTTTGAGAATTCAATTTTAAAAAGGGCAATAGCTAAAGAACTAGTTGAAGTTAACTTAATTAATCTTCGCGATTATGCTACCAGCAAACACAAAAGTGTTGATGATAAAAGTTATGGCGGCAGCGCTGGAATGGTAATGATGATTGAACCAATAGCTGCTTGTATTAATCATTTAAAATCACAAAGACTCTATGATGAAATTATTTATACAACACCTGATGGCGAAAGATTGGAGCAAAAAACAGTAAATCAAATATCAACCCTCAATAACATCATAATACTTTGCGGGCACTACAAAGGTATTGACGAACGCATACGCGAACACTTTATCACCAAAGAAATTTCTATTGGAGATTATGTACTAAGTGGTGGTGAATTAGCGGCGGCTGTTTTATGTGATTCAGTTATAAGACTAATTCCAGGAGTATTGAATGACGAAACTTCGGCATTGTTTGATTCTTTTCAAGATAATTTGCTTTCTCCTCCTGTTTATACTCGCCCCGAGGAATTTAATGGTTGGAAAGTGCCCGAAATACTTTTGAGCGGACACAAGAAAAATATACAAGATTGGTTGCATGACAAAAGCATTGAACGCACCAAGCAAAGACGCCCCGATTTGTTAGAATAGAAATCATAAAAGTTAAAATTTATGATTGATGTGTTTGAAAAATCATCATTTCAAAAAAAAATGTACTTTCGCCCGATGTTTCAAAAATTGAGCAAACTTTTATTTATACTTTTCACAATCTTTTTAGCCTCGTGTAGCGATTACAACAAGGTTTTAAAAAGTACAGATTATGATTATAAATTAAAACGTGCAAATGAGTATTTCGAGAGAAAATCATATGTGCGAGCATTGCCAATTTACGAGGAGTTAATGACTGTTTTTAGAGGTACTGTAAAGGCCGAAGATGTTTCTTATAAATACGCTTATTGTAGCTACGGGTTGGGCGATTACATTATGGCTGGTTATGAATTTAAAAATTTCGCAAAAAGCTATCCGAAAAGTATTTTGGCTGAAGAAGCAATGTACTTAAATGCTCAGTGTTATTACCTTGATTCTCCACGCTACAGTTTAGACCAAGAAAATACAGTATCAGCATTAACCGAAATGCAATTGTTTGTTACCATGTTTCCTCAAAGTCCAAAGGTGCAAGATTGCAATGATTTGATTGATAAGCTTCGTTTAAAACTTCAAACAAAAGATTATAAAAACTGTGTTCTTTATTATGATGTATCAGATTATAAGGCTTCAATAGTAGCATTCAAAAATCTTATTAAGGATTATCCTGAAAGTAAATACACCGAAGAGGCGCATTTTTTAATATTAAAATCTCAATACTTATTGGCAATTAATAGCATAGATTCAAAGAAAAAGCAAAGATTGCAAGACACTGAAAAATCATACATAAAGTTTATAGACCAATATGCAAAAAGTGCATATTTAAAGGAAGCAGAGGCTATTTATAATTCAACTTTAAAAGAGTTGAATAAGTGGAAAAATATATAATTGATTATAAATTAAAATAAATATAAAATGTCGTACAAAAAGAACATTGCAGATGCAACAACTGTAACACGCGATTTGAAGGATGTAGAAGCTGCTACTGGCAACATTTACAAAGCTTTGGCAATTATTTCTAAACGTGCTAATCAAATTTCATCTGAAATTAAAGAAGAGTTGACAAGCAAGTTGTCTGAATTTGCTTCTAACTCTGATAACTTAGAAGAAATTTTTGAAAATCGTGAGCAAATTGAGGTTTCAAAGCATTATGAAAAAATGCCTAAACCAGTTTTAATTGCTATTCAAGAATACATGGATGGTGATTTACAATATAAATCTCCAGTAGAAGAAGGAAAATAAATACATGCTCGAAGGCAGAAAAATATTGTTGGGTGTAAGCTCTAGCATTGCTGCCTATAAAGCTGCGCATCTTGTGCGGCTGTTAATAAAGCAAAAAGCTGAGGTGCAGGTGATAATGACTCCTGCATCTCATTCTTTTATTACACCACTCACACTTAGTACACTAAGTAAAAAGCCTGTATTAACTACTTTTGAATCAAATCAAAACGGTGAATGGAACAATCACGTTGAGCTTGGTTTATGGGCTGACTTGATTTTAATGGCACCTGCAACTGCAAATACAATTGCCTCCATGGCAAATGGTATTTGCAATAATTTGTTGTTGGCTACATATTTATCAGCACGGTGCCAAGTGATGTTTGCACCAGCTATGGATTTAGACATGTATGCTCACCCAAGCACACAGCAAAATATCAAAACTTTAATAAGCCGAAACAACATTATTATTGAGCCTGAAAATGGCGAATTAGCAAGTGGTTTATCCGGTGTTGGCCGCATGGCTGAACCAGAACATATACTGTCATTTATTGAGAAATATTTTGCATCCAAAAATGATTTGCTAGGATATAAAGTACTATTAACTGCAGGTCCTACTTATGAATATATCGATGCCGTAAGGTTTATTGGAAATGCTTCATCGGGTAAAATGGGTTATGCTATCGCAGAAACTTTAGCCAATAGGGGAGCTGAGGTTACAGTAATTTCAGGCCCAGTAAATATTTCAACATATCACAAAAATATTAAAGTTGAAAAGGTAATTTCTGCACAGCAAATGTTTGAAGTCACACAAAAATATTTTGCGAATTCAGATATTGCAATATGTTCAGCTGCAGTTGCTGATTATTCTCCATCTACTACTTCTTCAAAAAAATTGAAGAAACAAGATACTTCACTAAATATTGAATTAAAACCAACTGTAGATATATTAGAATCATTAGGTAAGCTTAAAACTCCGAAGCAATTGTTGGTTGGTTTTGCATTAGAAACTGAGAATGAATTAGAAAATGCCAAAGGAAAGTTAAAGCGAAAAAACTGTGATATTTTGGTTTTGAACTCATTGAATGATGCTGGTGCAGGTTTTAATACAGATACCAACAAAATAACTTTATTGGATAAAGACAATAAAGTGCAAGTTTTTCCGTTAAAGTCAAAGTCGGAAGTTGCAAATGATATTTGCAACAAAATTGTTGAACAATTAAAACTCTTGTAAACTTTGAAATCTAAATTTTTATTTTCTATTCTTTTATTATTATTTAGTTACGGCGCATGGTCTCAAGAAATTATGTGTACCATAAACATTAATGCGGACCAGGTTGTAACTACTGATAAAAAAATATTTAATACGCTCAAAACCGAACTCACAAGTTTCATGAATAACAGAAAATGGACTAACGATGAGTTTACCAATGATGAACGTATTGAAATGAATATTACTATTTCAATTACAGAGCGTGTTTCAATTAATTCATTCAAATCAACTATTACAGTTACTGCTCGTAGACCAACTTATAAAACAGATTATAAAACTCAAATTTTTAATCATGTTGATGAAGAGTTTCAGTTTGATTATGTCGAGTTTCAAGCGTTAGATTATAATGAAAACTCATATGCCTCAAATTTAACGCAGGTGTTAGCATTTTATGTATACATGGTTATAGCCATTGATTATGATACTTTTTCATTGAACGGTGGTTCGCCTTATTACCAAAAGGCTCTTTCACAAGTAAATAATGCGCAATCAGCGCCCGGCACAATTACAGGTTGGAAAGCCTATGAAAAAACAAAAAATAGATTTTGGTTTCCTACTGATTTTATGCATCCCAACTATAAATTTTTAAGAACTTCATTATACGATTATCATAGGCTAGGACTTGACTTAATGTGTGATGCTCAAACTTTAGAAGCTGGAAGACAAAAAATTGCTGATGCAGTTGAAGCACTAAGAAATATTCATAGTCGTGTGCCAGGATCTTTCTTAATGCAAGAATTTTTTCAAGCTAAGTATTTGGAAATTGTAAATATTTTTAGTGAAGCACCTCCGCAACAAAAAAATAAAATATATCAAACCCTTATTTTAATTGACCCGGGAAATACATCTAGGTATGAGAAACTAAGGCAGTAAATTAAGACATTATAGATTAGATTTTTTTTATTCCCAAAAACTATGTTGGCGCTATATTTCAACAGATACTATTATTAGTCTTGAAATCAATTGAGAATCAATGTTTGCAGACCGAAGTATTTGCAATCTTATATTCTTCATATCAAAATAGTATTAAGGTAATACTTTGCTTCAACGATAATACAAATCTATCAAAACTCAATTAAGATTATTAAATTATTTATTTGATGATTTTTCTTGCACTACAATGTTTTCTGAAAGAGCAATTTAAGCATATTAGAAAATGTTATAAGGCGGAACAAAGCTTAGCCTAATACGCACTCTAATTCTAAAAAGAGCTATTATTTCTAAGGTCGTCATGAATATCTTTAGAGATAAATATTATTTGAAAGATGAGCAATATTTCGATAAACTACCCTTTGATTTTTTAGGTAGAGATTACCAATTCTCTTATGAATTAAAATTTGTAGATGCTTAGCAACTGTGCTATCATTATCATTGATAATTTTCAATTAATTTTTTTGAAGTTTGACCAAAAACATTCTAATTTGAAATTATTTTTGGAATTCGATTAAATTATAGTTGCTAATAGAAAAATACATTTCTTTTGCACTTCTTCAATAAGATAAATTATGATACAAATAGGAGTAGTAGGCGCTGGGGCAATGGGTAGTGGTATTGCACAAGTTGCTGCGCAATCAGGTCATTCAGTTTTACTCTATGATGCCAACAAACATGCTGTTGATGCTGCAATTGCCAAAATTGAAACGTCTCTAAGTATGCTTGCGCAGAAAGGCAAAATTTCTGAATCTGAGGCAAAAATTAGTTTCGATAACATTAAAGGCATTAACAATTTAAATGATTTCAAGAATTGCGGTTTAGTAATAGAAGCTATTATCGAAAAGCTTGATGTAAAGCAAGAACTTTTCAAAAATTTGGAGAATATTGTAACTGAAAGCTGCGTATTAGCAACCAATACATCTTCTCTTTCTATCGCAGCAATTAGTAATGCCTGTCTATATAAGCAACGCTTTTTAGGCATACACTTTTTTAACCCAGCAACCATAATGCCTTTGGTTGAAATTATACCAAGCTTTACTACATCCCATACAGTTATTGATGAATTAATTAGCTTAATTCAATCTTGGAAAAAAATCACAGTTCTTGCCAAAGATACACCAGGCTTTATTGTAAACAGAATTGCGCGTCCTTATTATGGCGAGGCTATACGTATTTACGAAGAAGGTATTGCCGATTTTGCAACCATTGATTGGGCCATGAAAGAGATTGGAGGTTTTAAGATGGGCCCATTCGAATTGATGGATTTCATTGGGCATGATGTAAATTATCGAGTTACAGAAACAGTTTTCGAGCAAATGTTTTACGACCCGCGTTATAAACCTTCAATCACTCAAAAGAGATTGTTTGAAGCAGGTTGTTATGGAAAAAAAACTGGACGTGGTTACTATGATTACAGCCAAGAAATGCCTCTTCCAAATATGGATAAAGAAATTGGGAATAAAATTTTTATTCGCATATTGGTCATGCTAATTAATGAAGCAGCTGAAGCATTGCATCTAAATATTGCCTCTGCAAAAGATATTGATGTTGCTATGCAAAAAGGAGTCAATTATCCAAAAGGTTTATTGGCTTGGGCCGATGAATTAGGTTTGGCATTTGTATTTAATCATTTACAATCATTAAACGATTGGTATTCTGAAGACCGCTATCGTCCATGCATTTTGTTGAAGAGTAAGGCAATGAATAAGAGTAAATTTTTGTGAAAGTTATAAGAGTATTGATATGTATTTAATTTTTATTCATATGAAAATCAACTATTTATATACAGATAAAAATAATTTATAGAAATTTCAGAACAAAAACGTTTGCACAATAAAAAACTTTTATACTTTTGCATTCCCTTTTGAAAAAGAAAGCTCTTTTGAAAGGGAAATTGCCGATGTAGCTCAGTTGGCCAGAGCAGCTGATTTGTAATCAGCTGGTCGGGGGTTCGAATCCCTCCATCGGCTCGAAATTAAAAAGTTCTTTGTTATGTTATAACAAGGGTTGAGGGGAGATACCAGAGTGGCCAAATGGGACGGACTGTAAATCCGTTGTCTTTCGACTTCGAAGGTTCGAATCCTTCTCTCCCCACACAAAGATTAATTCCACTTCGCATTAAATTGCTTCCACAATTTATCGAAGAGCAATAAAATCTACCTCAAGTAAAGAATTCAGAAATATAGTAAGTTACATACTATTACTGAATTTTAGAAGAGATTAGCGGAAGTAGCTCATTTGGTAGAGCGTCAGCCTTCCAAGCTGAGGGTGGCCGGTTCGAGCCCGGTCTTCCGCTCTTTTTTAAGGATTTTTCTAATATGAAAAATTCTTAGCTTAGATAGCCCGATGTTCTAACGAACATCAAAAGCTGTTGTAGCTCAGTGGTAGAGTACTTCCTTGGTAAGGAAGAGGTCACGGGTTCAATCCCCGTCAACAGCTCAAACGATAGAAAAAAAAATAGCTTAACGCTAAATATAAATTGAAAATAACAATACTGTTTTTTCAAACTTGAAATAGAAAGAAATAAAATAGAATAATCAATTATTAATAACAAATAAAATAAAACAAAATGGCTAAAGAAAAATTCGACCGTTCTAAACCCCATGTGAACATTGGAACTATTGGTCACGTTGACCACGGTAAAACTACATTAACTGCTGCAATTACAGTTGTATTGGCAGAAAAAGGTTGGTCAGAAGTACGCGACTTTGCATCAATTGACAATGCACCTGAAGAAAAAGAGCGTGGTATCACAATCAATACTTCACACGTTGAGTATCAAACAGCAAATCGTCATTATGCGCATGTTGACTGTCCAGGTCACGCGGATTACGTTAAGAACATGGTTACTGGTGCTGCCCAAATGGACGGCGCTATCCTAGTTGTTGCAGCTACTGATGGTCCAATGCCTCAAACTCGTGAGCACATCCTTTTGGCTCGTCAGGTTGGAGTTCCTAAAATCGTTGTATTCATGAATAAAGTGGATATGGTTGATGATGAAGAATTATTGGATTTAGTTGAAATGGAAATCCGTGAATTATTAACATTCTACAAATTTGATGGTGATAACACTCCAATCATTCGTGGTTCTGCGTTAGGTGGATTAAACAAGGATGAAAAATGGATGCCGAAAATTGTTGAATTGATGGATGCAGTTGATTCATTTATTCCAATTCCTCCACGTGAAGTTGAAAAGCCTTTCTTGATGCCAGTTGAGGATGTATTCTCAATCACTGGTCGTGGTACTGTTGCTACAGGCCGTATCGAGACAGGTATCATCAACTCTGGTGAAGAGGTAGAAATTTTAGGAATGGTTGAGGAAAAATACAAATCAGTTGTTACTGGTGTTGAAATGTTCCGTAAAATTCTTGATAAAGGTGAGGCTGGAGATAACGTAGGTTTATTATTACGTGGTATCGACAAAACTAGTATCCGTCGTGGTATGGTTATTTGTAAGCCAGGTTCAATAACACCTCATAAAAATTTCAAAGCTGAAATTTATGTATTGAAGAAAGAAGAAGGTGGACGTCATACTCCATTCCATAACAAATACCGTCCTCAGTTCTATTTACGTACAACTGACGTAACTGGTGAGATTACATTACCAGAAGGACGCGAAATGGTTATGCCAGGTGATAACGTTACAATAACTGTAAACTTAATTATGCCAGTTGCAATGGCAAAAGGTTTACGCTTTGCAATCCGTGAAGGTGGCCGTACAGTAGGTGCTGGTCAAGTGGTAGAAATTATTTCATAATACTTTCAATAGTGGGGATTTTGGTAATAAACCAAAATCCCTACTTATATTTTCAACGGGTGTGGTGCAATGGTAGCATACCGGTCTCCAAAACCGTTGATGGGGGTTCGAATCCCTCCACCCGTGCATTATAGCATGGTGATTGATTTGATATCAAGTAATAGTATCTGAATTATGATAGAAAAAATTAAAACATATTTATCTGAGGTTAAGGACGAATTGTTCAACAAAGTAACTTGGCCTACTTGGCCTGAGTTACAAAGTAGTGCAGTTGTTGTAATGATTGCTTCTGTAATCATAGCTTTAGTTATTTTAGGTATGGACTCTTCTTTTAAGTTCATTATGGAGAACATATATAAACTTACTAGTTAAGAATAGAAGAAATGGTAGATACATCAGCAAAAAAATGGTACGTTGTTCGTGCTGTTAGTGGTCAAGAGAAAAAAGTTCGTCAATATATTGAGGTAGAAATCAATCGTGTTGGAATGGCTGATTTAGTTTCTCAAGTTCTAATACCAACCGAAAAAATTTACCAAATACGTAACGGAAAGAAAATTTCTAAAGAGCGCAACTTTTATCCAGGTTATATATTAATTGAAGCTACTTTGGTTGGAGAATTAATTCATACAATCAAAAATGTTACTGGAGTAATTGGCTTTTTGGGCGACGATAAAAAGGGAAATCCTGTACCGATGCGTACTTCTGAAGTTAACAGGATATTAGGAAATGTAGACGCTCTTAGTGAACAAGGGGAGGAGTTAATTAATCCTTATGTTGTCGGTGAAAGTGTCAAGGTAATTGATGGACCATTCAATACTTTTAGTGGTATTATCGAGGAGATAAATCTTGAGAAGAAAAAACTTAAGGTTATGGTTAAAATCTTTGGCAGAAAAACTCCACTTGAGTTAGGTTACATGCAAGTTGAAAAAGAATAATAATAGAAAAATAAAATATAATGGCTAGAGAGATAACAGGCTTTGTTAAATTACAAGTTAAAGGTGGAGCCGCAAACCCATCGCCACCAATTGGACCAGCTTTAGGTTCCAAAGGTGTAAATATTATGGAGTTTTGCAAGCAATTTAATGCAAGAACTCAAGAACAAGCGGGTAAAATTTTACCAGTTATTTTAACTGTTTACTCTGATAAATCTTTTGATTTTATCATTAAACGACCACCAGTTGCTGCACAAATTTTAGAAGTAACTAAAATAAAAGCAGGCTCTGCTGAGTCAAACAGAAAGAAAGTTGGTTCAATTTCATGGGAACAAATCAAAACAATTGCTGAAGATAAAATGCCAGATATGAATTGCTTTACAATTGAGTCGGCAATGAGTATGGTAGCAGGTTCAGCACGTTCAATGGGAATAAATGTTACAGGCGATTCGCCATTGGTTAAATAATTTTTTCAATAAAAAGACATGGCAAAAGTTAGTAAAAAACGTAAAGCTGCATTAGCAAAAGTTGATATAAATAAAGCATATAGCTTAGTTGAGGCAACTAAATTAGTTAAGGAAGTAAGTTACACAAAATTTGATTCATCAGTTGATATTGCAGTTCGTTTGGGTGTTGACCCTCGTAAAGCAAACCAAATGGTTCGTGGTATTGTAACATTACCTCATGGAACGGGAAAAACTGTTCGTGTGTTGGTGTTGTGTTCGCCTGATAAGGAAGCTGAAGCAAAAGAAGCGGGTGCTGATTTTGTTGGATTGGATGAGTATATTGACAAAATAAAAGCTGGTTGGACAGATGTTGATGTTATCATTACTATGCCTTCAATTATGGGTAAAGTTGGTATGTTAGGGAAAGTATTAGGCCCACGTGGTTTGATGCCAAATCCTAAAACTGGAACTGTAACTGTTGAAGTTGGCAAAGCAGTGAAAGAAGTGAAAGCTGGTAAAATCGATTTTAAAGTTGACAAAACAGGTATCATTCATACTTCAATTGGCAAGTCTTCATTTGACGCTAAGAAATTAGAAGAAAATGCAGCAGAGGTAATGTCATCAATTATAAAGTTGAAGCCATCTTCGGCAAAAGGACAATACGTTAAGAGCGTATTTATGTCAAGCACAATGAGTCCAGGTGTAATGGTTGATGCTAAATCAATGGGCGCAGGAGCGTAATTTTAACTCTTAAAAATTAAAGAAAATGACGAAATCGGAAAAAAATATAATGATAGATTCTCTTGTTGAGAAATTAAATAACTCAGCAAACATCTATTTAACAGATACTTCTGGAATATCAGTTGAGAAAATCAACAATTTACGTGGTAAATGTTTTAAGAACGACATTAGACTTCAAGTTGTAAAAAATACATTGCTTGAAAAAGCTATGGAGCGCACAGGTAAAAACTATGGAGAAATTTATGCTTCATTAAAAGGACCTGTTGCTGTAATGTTTTGCGATACTGCAAATGCACCAGCTAAATTGATTAAAGAATTTAGAAAAACTAGTGATAAACCAGTTTTAAAGGCAGCCTATGTGCAAGAATCGGTTTATGTTGGGGATAACCAATTAGATGCATTAGTAAGCATCAAATCTAAAAACGAAATGATTGGTGAAGTTATTACGATACTTCAATCTCCTGCTAAAAATGTTATTTCTGGTCTTAAGGCTAGTGGTGGTAAATTGGCAGGTATCGTTAAAACTTTATCTGAGCGTGCAGCTTAATTAAACGAAAAATTATAAAATAGAATATTAACAATTAAAATCAATAAAAATGGCAGATTTAAAATCTTTCGCAGAGCAATTAGTTAACTTAACAGTAAAAGAAGTTAACGAATTAGCAACAATTTTAAAAGACGAGTATGGAATAGAGCCTGCAGCAGCAGCTCCAGTTATGATGGCTGGTGGTGGCGGTGCAGCTCCAGTTGAAGAAAAAACAGCTTTTGATGTAATATTAAAAGCAGGTGGCCCTAACAAATTAGCAGTTGTTAAATTGGTTAAAGATTTAACAGGCCTTGGTTTGAAAGAAGCTAAAGATTTAGTTGATGGTGCTCCAAAACCAGTTAAAGAAGGTGTTTCTAAAGAAGAAGCTGAGACATTAAAATCTCAGTTAGTTGAAGCTGGA
>Ga0214921_10007679_pt1 | contig 14272 bp, 9 predicted proteins | sample LL1505_MetaG_FD_177992 | JGI IMG/M metagenome (GOLD analysis project Ga0214921, IMG submission 177992) | Freshwater microbial communities from Lake Lanier, Atlanta, Georgia, United States - LL-1505 | ecosystem: Environmental > Aquatic > Freshwater > Lake | place: USA: Georgia | collected 2015-05-28 | reverse complement strand
AATCGACACCTTGCGGCGAGAAATTATTGGCGCTATGGCCTATCTTGAGGCGATGATCGACTTTCCAGATGAGGGCGACACACAGTCAGTGCGTCTTGATGATGTGCGACGGCGCGTGGCCGATGTGTCGAAAAAAATTCAAGCACTGGCGTCAACCTTCAATAGTGGCAAGGTTGCAAGTCAAGGACTCATGGTCGCAATTGCCGGAGCACCAAACGCTGGTAAATCAACCCTTTTAAACACACTCTTAGGCAAGCATCGGGCCATTGTGAGCGAGATTGCCGGGACAACGCGAGATTATCTCGAAGAGTCTTGCCTGCTTGATGGTCGCCTTGTTCGCCTCGTTGATACCGCGGGTTTCAGATCAACTGACGATGCCATCGAACGAGAGGGGGTCCAGCTATCGGCCCAAATCATCCATGAGGCCGATGTCGTGATATCTTTAAAGGCTTCTAACTCATCGCAAGCAGAGCGCGAAGCGCTGGACGACATTCTGAGCGCTTGCCATAAACCAATGATCGAAGTCATGACCAAAGCAGATCTCGGGTCCCCCGCTTGGGCTTCTAATCTTATTCAAATAAGCTGTAATTCTGGAGGGGGACTCTCAGCCTTGCGACTGCGATTAATTCATCTAGTCGACAGTTGCACCACGTCTTTGAGCGACAAACCATTCTTAACATCGATGCGACAATTCACGGCATTAGAAGCTGCCCAAAATGCCCTTTCTCGCTTTCACGACCAGGATCGAGCGCTCGCCGGCCATGAAATGCTCGCATTTGAACTCCTTGAGACATCTCGCGCACTTTCTTCCGTCATAGGTGACGTCTCAAGCGAGGACCTACTTGATAAAATTTTTAGCGAATTTTGCATTGGCAAGTAATAATGCTACTTTGGCGCAGCACCATTATAAACATGTAGTCGCCAATGCCGGTTTAAGGCCGACTGAATCACAAGAATATAAAATGGCGGAAACAGCGCGGCCATCGTCACAACGATCGGCCTGATGGTCCGGTAACCATTTTGAACTTCCATCTGCGTCACATTGCGCGCCAAAGCATAGGCCAAAATCAAGTGCACACCTGGAATCATGCACATCCAAGTTGGTAGCATAGAATTAAGGCGAGTAGTCCCGTTGACATGCCAATTAACTTCTTCGCTGACCCGAGCAAACCAGTCCCACCAATAACCACCTAGGGTGAGTGGGGTGTAAACCAAAGCACCAAGGGTCGGCGATGTGACGCGACCTAAACGCAAACGACTTTGCAGCTGCAAATACGCCTGCGCAAATATCGCTGGATCTAGTAAATTCTGAGATTTTGCGGCAGCCCTAGCGGCCTGCATCTGACGCTCGGCGAACTTTTGCTGTTGACGCTCGGCGTTGCGCAGTTGTTTTAGCTGTGCCTTGGTCAGTGATGGTTGGGGCGCAAACTCAGAATTCGACTGATTGCTTGCGTTATTGATTAGAAAATCTCCAGAGGAATTTTGATTGCCTGTAGACTCTCGCGTACTCGAGTTAGGATTTTGGAAGGCATTGAGTCCTTGAAGCGCACTGGTAACTGGTGCAGCCTGTGGTCCAATCAGGCGTGCTCTCGGCTCAAGATCGTTGACGATCTGGTTAGACGAAAGAGTAGCCTGATTAAGATGATCAGCGTATTGACCAATCATTGAATAAATTTCCGCAAAGTCACGGACAGGGTACCACTGCGTAAAACCCTTGCGGCTCACCATGCGCGCTTCACCAGTCGAAGCCGACACCTGACTCGAAAAAGCTTCTTTGGCATTAAAAGGGCCGAGGACCTGACCGTTCTCAAAAACATACCAGCCGTTTTCCCACGAGCCTAGTTGCTGCTCATTGGGCCCTGTGCCGTTATTTTGAGTTGAGTTGGGCGTCCCCGACATGGATCGCCTCCCTGGCGACGGATCTCAAAATTTTAAAGGATTCCAGTTTTAATTGTAACGCAAGCCCAAGTATCACACAAGAAAAACGCCTATGGCCTTAAATCCGTGTAGTTTCAGGGCCATAGAATCGTGTAAGATTTGCATTCGGTGTAAAAAATTTGGCCCTGTGTGGCAATCGTCACGACTTTTTTTTGACTGTTTAAAGGAACTTTATAGGACATGGAATCTGCGATTTTAACCAAGGCAACCTATTGGGCCACAAGTCCGGTTTTCGACGAACAAACTCGTTCAGATATCCAATCACTCATTTCCATTAAAAATGAAAAGGAACTGACTGACCGCTTTTACCGCGACCTCGAGTTCGGCACGGGCGGCTTACGAGGAATTCTCGGCGCTGGAACCAATCGGATGAATCTATACAATATCCGCAAAGCCACGACGGCACTAGCCCTTCACGTCCTAGAGGTAAACGGCCAGAGCTCTAACCTGAAGGTTGCAATTAGCTATGATTCGCGCCACTTCTCTCGAGAATTTGCGATCGCTGCTGGTGAAGTGCTTGCCGCCCACGGGATTAAAGCTCTGATGACCAGGGAACTAAGACCCACGCCCATGTTGTCTTTTATGGTTCGGCATTATGGCTGCGCCGCAGGCATTTGTATCACCGCAAGTCACAACCCACCCGAATATAATGGCTATAAAGTTTATTGGAGTAACGGCGCCCAGATCATCGCGCCTCATGATAAAGCCATCATCGCAAAATATTGTGAAATCAGCCGATTTGAGGACATCAAACACCTCCCGATTGACGAGGCGAAACGACTTGGACTTTTCGAGGAGATTGGGTCTGAACTCGATGAGGCTTATTTTAAAAATGTAGCCAGTCTAAGTCTGCGCAAAGAAGGCCGCGGTGGTTTTAAAATAGTTTACACCCCACTGCACGGCAGCGGACTTTATCCAGTCACCGAAATGCTAAGGCGTCTGGGATTTGAAAACGTTCTAGTGGTACCAGAGCAAAAGCTTCCTGACGGACGTTTCCCGACCGTTAAGTATCCAAATCCAGAGGAACCAGAAGCGCTACACTTAGCCTTGGAGCTGGCAAAAAAAGAAAAAGCCGACCTTGTGATAGGGACCGATCCTGATACAGACCGCATTGGAATTATTGTGCGCGAGGGTAATGACTACGTATTTTTTAACGGCAACCAGATTGGCTGTCTCCTGGTGGATTTCTTCCTAAGTGCCACCCGTGACGCCGGTCTTATGCCGAAGGATCCTCTGGTGATCAAAACCGTTGTTACAACCGACTTACAAAGCGATATCGCCCGGGAATACGGCGCGGTGTGTGAAGAAACGCTGACTGGATTTAAGTGGATCTGCGGCCTTATTGAAGATTACGAAACAGGCAAAAGGAAACCCTTGCGTCATTACGTTTGCGGCGGAGAGGAAAGCTACGGATTCCTTGCAGGTTCATTTGTACGCGACAAAGACGCCGTCAGTGCTGCCTGTATTGCCTCTGAAATGGTCGCCTATTACAAGAGCCGCGGATTAACTTGCTCGCAAGTTCTCGACCGAATATTCCAAAAACACGGGCTCTATCAAGAGTCTCTCTACACACTCACTATGCCAGGAAAAGAGGGGGCCGACCTGATTAAGCGCATGATGCAGAAAATGCGCACGGAACCTCCAACCCTAATTGATGAAATATCAGTAGAAAAACTTCGTGATTTTGAAACATCACAAGAAATGACCTTGGTAGATAACCACTTTAATTTTTCTGGGAAATTGGCACTCCCGAAGAGTGACGTGCTACAATTTATCTTGGTAGATGGAACAAAAGTCAGTGTTCGCCCTTCGGGAACTGAGCCTAAGATCAAGTTTTATATCTCGGTCAAAGATCAATCCGCAAAGGGCGCATCGATGCACGAATTGCAGACGATGAAAAAAGCTGGCAACGAACGTCTACGACGGATTGAGCAAACATTTGTGAGCATGGCCCAAGGCAAATGACATCAATGTTTAAGACATGGCCTGCGACTGACTACACGCTCTGTGCGAGGTATCTTTAGAGTGAGATTTAAATTCCTAAAACCAGGTCTAGTGTGCTGGGCGGCAACAACTTTGGTGGCTGCTTTAAGTCTCGTCGAAAGTCCTTCACAAGCCGCAGTTGGTGGCTACAAGAAAGCCACTGAAGGCGAAGACGTTATCAAAAATAAGCTTTATCCGAAAAAAGGCCGAGTTGAACTAAACGGCCCGAATGTTGGCCTCATCTTGAATCAAAGCTACATCGATACTTATTTAATTAACGGTGGGATCAATTATTTTTGGAGTGAGTCTTGGGGGCTTGGTCTCGAATTGTCATTTGCCATGAATAAAGATCGCGCGGAGCGAGACTGTATCGAAAATTTCTATAATGACCCTGACTATGAAATTGCCCCAGAGTGTGGCGGTCCGGAAAACATCGTGGATGGAAACAGTAACGGCACGACTGGAAACTACGGACCAGCGTACGTTAATATTCGCGAATACAACATGCTTTTGACTGGTAACGCTATTTGGAATCCAATTTACGGCAAGGAGATCTTCTTTCTCTCAGGTGTCGTGAATTTTGATATTTTTGTGTCCATGGGCGGAGGTCTGGCCATGTCGACATTTTATGCGGAGAACCCCATACTAGCTAACGGCAATGACAGTCGCGGATCTTTTCCGGCGCCCGGAACAACTGGAAAGCGACCTGGCACCGAACCTAATGAGGCTGGTGGCCCATACTACGGTAAAGAGGGGCGACCCAGCCCACAAAAACAATCTAATGTGTTCCTGGATGCCGGCATCGGACAAAAAATCCACATCAATCAGAAATTCAATCTCAAAGCAGAACTAAGAAACCACCTAGTGCTTGGAACACCAGGTGGTTTTGATATGTTTTTCACGCTTTGGGGCGGCCTAGGCATGCGCTTTTAGCCCAAAAGCCCCTTATTAAAATTCGCTAAGTGTGATCTCAGCGAAACGTTGCCGATCAAAATGGAATATCGTCAAGTCCTGCTGTTTCTGGGCCACCAAAGCCTGATGATGAGCCAGTCATCGGTGTGCCAATGTCAAACTCTGGAATAGGCGTATGAGCTGCGTAGTTTGTAGTTTGCGGCGCCTGGTTTGTACGCGCAGCATATTGTCCTTGCTGAGCATAATCGCCACGTTGTCCTGGAGAGCTTAGGAACTGGACATTCTGCGCCACTATTTCCGTCTGATAACGTTTCTGACCAGTTTGTTTGTCGTCCCATGAGCGGGTCTGTAATTTGCCTTCAATAAAAACAGTCCGACCTTTTGCTAAAAACTTTGCGCAATTTTCTGCCACCTTGCTCCAAACAACCACGCGGTGCCATTCTGTTGTCTCCTGGCGTTGGCCATCTGCGCCCGTACGGTAATCTGTTGTCGCTACATTAAAAGTCGCAACAGGAGTCTGATTTGCGGTGTAGCGCAGCTCGGGGTCTTGACCCAGGTTGCCAATAATCATCACACGGTTGAGTGAGCCTGCCATGTTCAGTCTCCTTATAGTCCTTAGTTTAAGTCCGTTTCGAAATCTTGTTTATCACTCATAACTCAGGCCCTCCAAGCGATACAACAAAAACCTCGAGCCTACCGAGAAAATCTCCGCCAAAGACCCGCAAAAGGCAAATAACATATTGATATTTATATTAAATCAATTGAACCATGTCTTTTTTCCAAATATGATGCAAAATGAAAGTCGCTCTGCTCGTTTATTGATCACCACGAGTGATCCATCACGCACATCTGATTTAAGGATCAAAGCATGCGTTTTAAACTTTTTTGTCCGCCGCTTCTGTCGTTAAAATTTCACTCCACTGTTAGCCTACTTCTCGCGGTGCAAATCCTCACCAGCTGCAAAAAAGAAGAAACATTTCCGGCCCTAGGCGAGCGCATCGCAAACCCAATCGACGTGGCTGTCGATAGCAGTGAACAATATTTTTACGCCCTGAACAGTGACTACCCACGCGACTACAACCAAGGATCTCTGCTCGTGCTAAACACTGAAGGCGTGAAGCAAACTGTTGTGTCTCTCCCGCGACTCGGAAGAAGCCTCACAGTTGCCGGCTCCACTTTGATCGTCACTCTGTCAAATTCTGGAGAATCGTCTTCAAAAATCATGCTGTTTGACCTCACAAACCCTAAAGATCCAACCCTCGCCAGAACGTTCCAACCAGACAACTGTAATCCCATCAATGCGACTGCTAAAAGTGGCTACAAGTATTGGGCCATTGCATGCTCTAACGGCAATCTCATGGCTGGCGAGCTCACAACACCATTGTCTAACTCCACACTTAAATTGGTGCGTAGCTACCCGGTACCCCGACGAGCCATGCATCTAGATAGTACGCGCAATCTACTTCTCGCCTTCCCGACAGATTTGGGTGATCAAACCCTCGTTGACGTGATGCTTGATGATAGCAAGTCTTATAGCGAGGACACCGGTGCTGAATCGGCTGCGCCAAACGAAATACCTGATTATTATGAACGCACCCGAACTGAGCGCTCAAATAAAGCTCGTCGCGGCACCTACCAATTTGCTGTGTATGATCTCGCCAAAGCCGCCGCCGATGGCTGGCCAGAAAAAGACGCTAAAGCCTCCATGACTGAGCTGCGTTGGATCTACTTTAACCTCGCAGACACCGACGGCACACTTGATATGCCGGCCACTGACTCGAATGGCAGCATCCGTTATTACAGAACAAATTTCTGGGAGACCAAACCAGATCCAACGGACGCTGACGTTTTTTACTTATCGCACCGAGGCAGCAAGGACCCCAACCGAGGCGGGTCGCTGCACGCCAATAACATCATCAAAGTTCGCATCACCGGAGATCTTCAGTCGCCAAGTCTTCTGACAAAAGACGTATTGTCTTTTGAACGAGTTTACGGCTTTAAAAACGAACTAGCCCAAACCGATCGTCATTTTTTGGGAGATTTTGAGCTCGCCACGATCCAGGGTAAATCAGTCGTTTTAGTCAATCACTTCCGAGATTTAGTAAATTGGCCGGGTCAAGCCTATTTCTCGCTCGCCACCAAGGTTCTAGGCGATAATTCTTGGTTTGCTGAGACGTCCAGCACGTCAAGTGCCAAGTCCTATTATCAGGTTGCCTTGACCTCCTCGGGTCGGGCCTTGGCTGCCAACTTTTACGGAAATTCGCTAATTCTCTTGGACGTAGCGCCCGGCGTTGGTATAACGGAAAAAGCAATTAATATTCAATAAAAGCTGAGCCTTTTGGCAGCAATCATCATGCAAGTGATTGTTAGCCCACTGCGGGAGACCTCTAGCATGCACTTGAAAAGACTTACCATCCACGGTTTCAAATCGTTTGCTGACAAAGTAGTCCTGACTTTTGACCAAGGGATCACCGGAATCGTCGGGCCAAATGGTTCAGGCAAGAGCAACGTGATCGATTCCGTCCGTTGGGTGATGGGCGAGCAAAATGCTAAAAACCTACGCGGTGAGAAAGCTATCGATATTATTTTCGCCGGCTCTGACAAACGCAAAGCTTTAACTCTCGCTGAAGTCGCCTTAACATTCGACAACACGGAAGACACAGGAGTCTGCCCACCTGAATACCGCCACGAACCGGAAATCACCCTGGGGCGCCGCTTATACGCCGACGGAGAACGCGAGTACTTCATTAACCGAAAACCATGCCGGCTGAAAGATATCGTACAGTTCTTTGCTCTAACAGGACTCGGCGGCCGCAGTTATTCGATGATTCAGCAAGGGCAAGTGGACCGAATTCTTAATGCCAAGCCAGAAGACGTACGCGAAATTCTTGAAGAAGCAGCGGGGACGCTGATTTACAAGCAGCGAAAAATTGAGGCGCAAAAGAAACTAGAAGAAACAAATCTAAACCTGTCACGGGTTGATGACATTTTGCGCGAAGTCGAAAAGCAACAATCAAGTCTCGAAAATCAAGTGGAAAAAGCGAAACTCTGGAAGAGCTTGTCTGATGAACTGCGTGAGCTTGAACTAAAGCTATTCTCACATAACTACCACTTTTTCAGGGAAAAGCTGGCGACCATTGAAGCCCAAATGCTCGAAGAGCAAAATAAAGAAATCGAGCACATTTCAAGCCTCGCGACCTGGGAAGCGCGCAACGAAGAATTACAGCAAATATTGGCCGAGGCCGACCCAGAACTCGCCGTCCTAGGCGAAAAATTCACCGTGATACGCGAAAGCATCGCACGCACCGAAGCTCTCATCACAAGCAGTCTTGCGCGCGTTAGCAACAACGAAGGACGCCTTGCTGATATTGATCGTGAGTTGGCCGAAGAAAGCATGCACTTAAAAACGCTCGAAGAGCAGGTCGAACGCTGTGAAAGAGAACTGTCTGCCGCTGAAGAAGAAGCCTCTGGCCTTCGTGAACTAATCGCCGATTTCCAAAACGAGGTCGACGCTGTCGATGAGTCGGCTAATGTTTTCCGCACACGTGTGGCCGATTTTGAAGACGAAGTTAAAAACCTTGACCGACTTATGGAAAATAATCGCCTTCGTCATGAATCGATCACGCGCGAAGTCGAAAAGATTCGGCTTAATAGGCAATCCCAGGCAGAGCGCATTGATCTCCTGGAGTCCGAAGCTCTCTTGGCGCTTGAAGCGGTTGCGAAATGGGAAGAAAAGGCCTCAGGACAACAAGAAGGTCTTGATAAAGAAATTCGCGAAAAACATGAACGCGAAGGTATTCTTGCGCAAAGTTATAATCAGATGAAAGAAGCTCAGGCACTTCGCGATCAAGGCAAAGAAAAATATCATGAAACCAAGGCGCGGCTGACCTCTTTAGAAGAACTTGTCAGTGGTGCAACCGACGTCGCAGCCAGCTGGGCCACACTGACTGAAAAAGAGGGCGATCTCTCCGATGTTGCCCTGGGACTTATTGCTCACCACGTCTCATTTAAATCTTCGGCACAAGAACTTCCCAAGAAGGTACTAACGGCTTTCGAAAGCTGGAGCGAACGACTGGTCATGACTAATGCCGACCGCATGTCAGATCTAGTCCGCATGTGTCAAAGGCACAACGTAGGCGGTATGCCAGTGATGTTGCTTAATTCCGAGCATCATTTATCTACTGATACCATCAGTTCTTGGGCCTCCAAGCATGGCGCTGAACCGATGGGTCAGTTTTTAAATGTCGATAAAGCTGCGCCGCAAATAAAAGAATTAGTCCAACGCGTTTACTTGCTTCAACTTCTGCAATTAGACCAGTCCACAATCGAAAGCATTCCGAAAGGATTAGTTGTTTTCACGTCTCAAGGTCTACTCATCCACAGCTCTGGTGATTTTTACATCGCTGGATCTGCCACGGGCGGGATCCTTTCTCGTAAAGCTGAGCAAGAAACTTTAGCTAAAGAGCTCAAAGATCTAGAAAGAAAGCTTGCGCACAGTCAGGCGACTATTGATGAACTTGAGCTTCGCATCAATGAGAATAGACAAATCGTTGGTGAAATTGACCAAAAACTGCAGGGTCAAAACAAAGAAGTCCTCGGCGTTATGGCCGAATTGCAGTCGGCTCGTCAAACGGCCGAAAACAAAACTGACCTGGCAAGCCAAGCAAAGAATCAAGTCGAGGCGATGACTGGCCAAGAAAAACAATGGGAAACGGAACTTGAAAGCTTATTTGAATCAAGACAATCTCTGGAAAAGGAGCGAGATACCGCCATTTCAGAGGCTGATCAGCTTCGACAGGAATTCGCCTCTGTTGATGAGCGGCGAGAGGAGCTGGCAAGACAAAATCAACAAAGACAGCTTGATCTAGCGCGGGCTGAAACTAGAGCGCAACAATTTAGAGAAAACCGCAAACTATCTCAGGCACAGCTGGAACTCGCTCAAAACAAGCTGACACGTCGATACGAAGAACAAACCAGACTCGCCTCTGAAATTGAGGAGTCCAAAATCGCACACAAACGGGCCGAGGATGAGATCGAGGGACTGTTGTTACAGCGCGATGATCTTCAAGAAAAGATCAATGAAAAACGTGACGCGAATGCCTCAGTTCACGAGGAACTGAAGGTCGTAGATTCAAAACTTCGTGATTGCCGCGAAGCACAAACCCGCCTTCAGAAAGTTTTAAACGACAAGAATCTTGAAGCGGAACGCATTAGACTGGGAATCGAATCATTTAGCGCACAAGCTCTGGAAAAATATCAAGTGGAGCTATCAAACTTACCATTTGCGAAGGATGATGATTTCAGCCTCGATAAAGCTGGACGCCAATGCTCGCAACTTCGCTCCAAGATTGAAAATATCGGGCCGGTTAATCTCATGGCGATGCAAGAGTATGAAGAACTTTCCGAACGGCGAGGTTTCATTACCGGTCAGCGCGATGAAATCAATGCCTCCATTGACGTTCTCAATACGGCTATCGCTGAAATCGAAGTGACCAGTAAAGACAAATTCGGTGTCGTGTTCGAAGTGATCAATAAGAATTTTGGCGAACTTTTTGCGATATTGTTCCCAGGCGGGGAAGCCGCTCTTGAACTTACCAATAAAGAAGACCCTCTTGCCGGCGGCGTGGAGCTCATGGTCCGCCTACCGGGCAAAACCAGAAAAAGCATGACTCTTTGTTCGGGTGGAGAGAAAGCGCTCACTGCGATATCTCTCATATTTGCTCTGCTCAAGACAAAACCCACTCCATTTTGCTTCCTTGACGAAGTTGACGCACCTCTCGACGAAGCTAACGTCGGCCGGTATAACCGCGTGCTCGAGGCTTTATCTGAGCAGTTCCAATTTGTGGTCATCACCCACAACAGGCGTACAATGGAGGTCCTTGATTCCCTCTATGGTGTCACCATGCAAGAGGGTGGAGTGTCCACAGTTGTTGGAGTCGACATGAAAAAGGATCTTCCGAGCCATCTGAAAAAGGCGTTTAAGGAGATCAAACCAGGCGCTCAAGTCCGCTCCGTAGAAGCAGCCCAAGCGCACTGACTTTTAACTAAAAGGCGGTCAATACATGAAAGCACGTCATCTTGCGTCTATTTTAATGACCCTGGTTCTGCCAGTCTGCATCATGGCCTGTGGGACGCGGGAAGATAATGATCGTGGTAGCGGGAATACGCCGCCATTAAATTTAACGCCATTTGAACAATTAACCGGCCAGTGGTCTGGCATTTACCGGGGACTTGATAATGGCAAACCCCTTGGCGACGCCGCAGCCGCTACAATGAATCTATTGGCCGATGGAGCTTTTAACATGTCACTCGACGCTGACCCGTTAGCGCGAGTGGAGGGAAGTTGGGCAGAGTTTCAGGGGCGATCGTTGATTTTAAAAATCAGTGGGTCAACGATTCCTCGCATAGGAATTAGCGGCAAAGTTGTGGAGCCTGCCTACGAGCTTTTTGGCTCAAGTTTGCGAGTCATCACGGATACTTTTGAATTAAAGCTTGCCAAGAAATCGACTGATCCTTCGACCCCGTCCGATACAGACCACTCTAGATTTGACGGAACTTGGCTGTGTGACGACGGTGGGGGGCGAAAAACAAAACTGGAAATCACTGAAGACAAAACATTTACCTTGGCGTCTCAACGTGCAGGCGAAAGAATATTTGTTTCGCAAGGCACAGTGTTGTCCCGCGAACCTACTCTGTTTCACTTGATACCCTCGTCATCCTCAGACCCGCTTCCTGAAGGGTCTTTTTTTGAATTTCAGCTGGCGGCTGGTAAAGCTGAGCTTCGTTTAAACAAGGGTCAGTCAACGCAGATCGCAAAAATTGGAATTTGTCGCAAGTGATCTAGAATACTAATTTATACGGCTGAAAGAATTGGTTTAAACCGATGCTTACGCCGCGACTTTTGGTGTGGCCTATCGACACTCCGTAGTCAAATCTTATGACAAAGCGGTAAATTTGTGGGACTGAGATGCGCACGCCGCCGCCCACAGATGTTTCGCGTTGTCTTTCTGCTGACTGTCCAGACATCCAGGAAGCACCTGTGTCAATGAACATGGCCGGCTGAACGTGTGCATACTTAAACCTTGCAGCGACCACCCTGGCTTCAAAATTGCCATAAGCAATATTATTTCCATAGTGCACACCATCAGGCAGGCCTCGAATCGAATCAAAACCACCGAGATAATAAACAGCCCCGATCGTATGCTCACTTGTGCGCGCTGCAAAAAGCCTAGCCGCAAGATTGATATCATGAGGATGTCGGGAGAACCCATAGAGCTCAGCCTCATAAAAACGCCCAGAACTATTTGCACCGCGAGAGACCCCGATCGAGGCCCTTGACTTTACCCCTGCATAATTCAATCCTTCGACCGTCAAATTGTCATAGGCTAGCATCGGGCCAACAACACCGCCAAACCCAGCCTTGCTGCTAATTTCTAAGTCGCCAGGGGCAGTGTCTAGATGTCCTCTATAATTTTCTTCTAACAGAAAAGTCGCTGGGCTTTCCCGTGATAACTGCGCCTGCATACCATACTGCCACCCAGAGCTTTGGTCGGACGTCAGAGGATAAAGAATCTGCATCTTAGCGGTCCATGATTCACTATTCGCGTGGCCATACACAACGCCCTCATCATCGAAGAAATCGCGACGACGACGATCGAGCCAAAGTTCACCGCCCCAAAGACCGCGGCCACGCCACGCCCTTGGTGACTTAAAGAAAAAGAAGGCGCCTGGGGCCATTCGTCCATAACGTCTAATCTCACCGCCCATGGCCAGAAGTCGTCCGAAGGCGTTGGTCTCATAGCCACCAAGAATTAAAAGAGGAGTGCCTCCACCGTATGCGCCACGCACCACTGGAATGCGCGTCCATTTTTCAATTACAGTGATATTAATCTCACATTGGTCAGGAGAAATATTTTTGTCGGCAATTTCAACGGCCGTAAAAATATCCGTGGTCATTAGCTTTTTTCTAATTAATTCTCGCTGTTCCTCTGACCAAGTGCGCTTTAGGTCTAGTTGAAGATAATCGCGAAACCACTCCAGATCAGTGCGCTCAAGACCAAAAACCGAAAACTTCGGCCCATCACAGATCTCCGCAAAAGCTGACGTCGAGATCGGCAGAAATAAAAAAATGATAATGAATCTAAAAAATCTCATCTTAAAGATAAGTGTCATCTTTTAAAAGATAGTTACCGATATAATCTGCTACACCATCCTCAAGCGAGGTCATTTTACCCTTATATCCTGTGCGCCTGCGTAGCTCATCTAAATTTGCTTCCGTAAAATACTGATATTGACCTTGAAGCTGCTCAGGCATCTCGATCCATTCAAATTTTTCTTTTTTCTGTCCTAGAGCTTTAAAGACAGCACGACCTAAATCCGCAAAGGTCCGAGCCTTTCCCGAACCAAGATTAAAGATACCACTGACGGCAAGACGCCGGGTTTGATATAGGTGATACAAAACATCTACGACATCTTTAACATAAATAAAATCACGCTTCTGCTCACCATGTTTATATTCGGGACGATAGCTCTTGAATAGCTTCAGAGCGTTTTTGTCCCGCACCTGCGGAAATGCATGCAACACGACGCTTGCCTGGCCACCCTTATGATACTCCTGAGGCCCGTACACGTTAAAAAATTTTAGACCGGCCCAAAATGGTGGACGAACCTGCTGGCCAAGAACCCACGTATCAAATAACTGTTTACTATATCCATAAGGGTTTATCGGTCGGAGTTTCGGAATTTTACGAGGGTCATCACTATAGCCTTGTTCGCCGCTTCCATAGGTGGCTGCTGACGATGCGTAAATGAACGGTATCTTGTGTTTGGTCGCGAAGTCCCAAAGACGCATAGAATAATGAAGATTATTCTCAACCAGATAGTCCACATTCGTCTCAGTCGTGTGGGAACATGCGCCCATGTGAAAAATGGCCTCAATCCGCTTGCCCTTCGGCAGAGAATTTAACCAATCAAAAAAATTATCTTTATGAATAATGTCGGAAATCTGGCGTTTGACCAAATTTTTCCATTTGGGTCCAGAACCCATATGATCCACAACGACTATGTCTGTGATGCCCTTTTCGTTTAGCTTCCAGACCAATGCCGACCCGATAAAACCAGCGCCACCAGTTACGATAATCATTTACGCGACCCTCCATTTGGGGCTAGACTCCCATCCTGCCATAGTTTACGGGCAGTTGTAATTACTCAAGTGAGTCTTTTTGATCATGGGCATTGGATTTTTTGAAATTGTCATCATTGGTTTAGCGGCATTCATTTTATTAGGGCCGAGCCGATTGCCAGAAATAATGCGCCAAGTGGCAAGATTCTATGTGCAACTACGTCGCACCTCCAATGAATTTAAAAGCGCGTTTGATCATGTCGTTCACGAAGCCGAGAAAGACCTGCAAATTAAAGAAGCTCGAGACCTCCACAAAAT
>Ga0214921_10007678_pt1 | contig 14273 bp, 15 predicted proteins | sample LL1505_MetaG_FD_177992 | JGI IMG/M metagenome (GOLD analysis project Ga0214921, IMG submission 177992) | Freshwater microbial communities from Lake Lanier, Atlanta, Georgia, United States - LL-1505 | ecosystem: Environmental > Aquatic > Freshwater > Lake | place: USA: Georgia | collected... | reverse complement strand
ATCAGGGCGCCGTAGGCCAGGCTGATCGGCCACAGCAGCCAGGCCACCGGTCCGCGCCGGCGCCACACGCGGGTCAGGCCGTGTTCCAGCCAGGAGCGGTTGGCAGCGGGGGCCATCGGCTCACCGGTTCACGGACCGGCGGCTGCGCTGGAGGTCTGGGTGGCAAAGGTGATGCGCACCAACCCGGCACGGCGCGCCGCCTCCATCACCGTGACCACGGCCTGGTGGCGCGCGCTGGCGTCGGCGCTGATCAGCAGCACCGTGTCGGGCCCGGTCGCCGTGCCCTCGGTCAGGGCACGCGTCAGTGCCTCGACGTTGCGCCCGCTCACGGCAGCCTTGTTGACGGTGTAGGCGCCGTCGCTGCTGATGCCGATCAGCACCTCCTTGGCGCGGTCGCGCGGTGCCTCGGCATCGGCCACCGGCAGGGTCAGCTGCAATTCGGCAAAGCGGCTGAACGTGGTGGACAGCATCAGGAAAATCAGCACCACCAGCAGCACGTCGATGAAAGGGATCAGGTTGATCTCGGGCGCTTCACGGTCGCGGGGGCGGAAATTCATCATGGCCCGAAGCTCACTTGCGCAGGGTGTTGAGCTGGCGCATCAGACGTTCTGCCGCGAGCTCCAGCGTCAGCAGGTAGCCGTCGACCAGGGCGCGGAAATAGCGCCAGAAAATCAGCGATGGAATCGCCACAATCAGACCGAAGGCGGTGTTGTAGAGCGCAATGGAGATGCCGTGCGCCAGTTGCGCCGGGTTGCCGCCCGTGGCGCCGCCGGTGGGTGCCTGGGCGCCGAAAATCTCGATCATGCCGACCACCGTGCCGAACAGGCCCAGCAGTGGCGCGGCCGACGCAATGGTGGCGAGCGCACTCAGGTAGCGCTCCAGGCGGTGGGCCACCAGCCGTCCGGTCCCTTCCATGACGGCTCGCAGGTCCTGTTCGCTGCAGCGCGGGTTGCTGTTGAGTGCCCGTAGGCCGCTGGCCAGCACCTCGCCGAGCGCAGAGTTTTGTTCTAGGCTGTTGACCACGTCGGGCGGCGGAAGGGCGCCGCGGGTCACGCTGAGGACCTCGCCCAGCAGCTTCGGCGGCACCACTTTGCTGGCGCGCAAGCTGACGAATCGCTCGATCACCAGCGCCAACGCCAAGACGGAACAGGCAAGCAGGGGCCAGATCGGCCAGCCGGCAGCTTGTATGATGGAAAACAAATGGGTACTCCGCTCGATTGATATGCCGCGCAGATTATGGACCAAGCCCTTGGCCGCGTGCGGTGCCAACGCCGGGCATCACCGTGCTTGATACAGCCGATCTGCCAGGCCGGGTCTGGGCGGTCGGCGCCCTTTGCCGCGCCGTGGCCGATGCCCTGGAGGCGCGCTTCAATCCGGTGACCGTGCGGGGCGAGGTGAGCGGCTTTTCTCGTGCTGCGAGCGGCCACTGTTACTTCTCCATCAAGGACGACACCGGCCAGATCCGCTGTGCCATGTTCCGCCGCGCCGCCAGCCTGCTGAACTTCACGCCACGGGACGGCGAACTGGTGGAATTGCGCGCTCGGCTGGGGCTGTACGAAGCCCGGGGCGACCTGCAGTTGGTGGTGGAGAGCCTGAGCCGGGCCGGGCAGGGCGCGCTGTTCGAGCAGTTTCTCAAGCTCCGCGCACGTCTGGAGGCCGAGGGCCTGTTCGAGCCTGCGCGCAAGCGCGCCCTGCCCCTGATGCCGCGCGCCATCGGGGTCGTGACCTCGCTCGGTGCAGCGGCTCTGCACGACGTCGTGACCGCGCTGCGCCGGCGTGTACCGCACATTCCGGTGGTGGTGGCACCCGCTGCGGTGCAGGGCAACGCCGCGCCGGCTGAGATGGTGAGTGCGCTATCAAATTTGTACCAAATGACCCAAGCGGGGCGGGGCTTGGCGGCTGATTTTTCCCAGACAGCCGGCTCGGTTGCTAGGCCCGTCATTGATGTCATTTTGCTGGTGCGCGGCGGTGGCTCGATGGAGGACCTGTGGGCTTTCAATGACGAACAACTGGCCCGCATGCTGGCCAGCAGCCCGGTGCCGGTGGTGAGTGGTGTAGGGCACGAGACCGATTTCACCATTGCCGACTTTGTGGCCGATGTGCGCGCCCCCACACCCACGGCCGCGGCCGAACTGGTGGCGCAGCCGCGCGATGTCTGGCTCGGCGCACTGGCCTTGCTGGCGGGCCGCCTGCAGACGGTTGCCTTGCGGCAACTTGATCAACAGGGCCAGCGGCTGGATGTGACGGCGGCGCGGCTGGGGCGGCCCTCGGCTTTGGCCGCGCGCCAAAGGCTGCGGCTGTCCTCGCTGGCGCAGCGCTTGCAGTCTGCATCGCGGCAGGCGCTGCAGCGCAAGGCCCAGGTGATGCTGGACTTGCAGCAGCGTTTGCCGGAACGCCTGGGGCGCGATGTGGGACGGCGCCAGGACCGGCTGGCGCGCGCTGCCTTGAGGCTGGGTCTGCTCGACCCCTCACTGGTGTTGCGACGCGGCTATGCCTGGTTGAGCGACTCGAAAGGGCAAACGCTCAGCAGCGTCGCCCAGATGGCCCCGGGCCAGGTGGTAAGGGCCACCCTGGCGGATGGCGAGGTTGATTTGACGGTGTCATCAACGGCCTGAACAAAGTTTCTACAATGACGCCGTCAACAACAACCCGACGAGGACACCATGGAACATACCCTGCCCGCACTGCCTTACGCGATCGACGCCCTGGCCCCCAACTACTCCCGTGAAACACTGGAGTTCCACCACGGCAAGCACCACAATGCCTATGTGGTGAACCTGAACAACCTGCAAAAGGGCACCGAATTCGAATCGATGGCCCTGGAGGACATCATTCGCAAGTCCAGCGGCGGCATCTACAACAACTCGGCCCAGATCTGGAACCACACCTTTTTCTGGAACTGCATGAAGCCCAATGGCGGCGGCGAACCCAGCGGTCCCTTGGCAGCGGCTATTCAGGCCAAATGGGGCTCTTACGCGGCCTTCCGTGAAGCCTTCGTGAAATCAGCGGTTGGCAATTTCGGCTCAGGCTGGACCTGGCTGGTCAAGAAGGCCGACGGTTCGGTGGACATCGTCAACATGGGTGCCGCCGGCACGCCGCTGACCTCGGCTGACAAGGCCCTGCTGACGGTGGACGTCTGGGAGCACGCCTATTACATCGACTACCGCAATATGCGGCCGAAGTTTGTTGAGACATTCCTGGACAAACTGGTGAACTGGGGCTACGCCGAGGCCAATTTCGCCTGATTGGTTGTCGCATTCCGAAAAAAATCCGCTCTTGCAGCGGATTTTTTTTGGGTGGACGCGAGCTTCAAATTTTGATCAATTCAGCCGTCAGGCCAAGACCCTATTGAATAGTTTGCTATAAATTATATAGCTTTAGCGATTCTCAAACGGCTTACCCCCGAGCTTGAACCCGGCCTTGATGCCTTTTTTGGCAAACCAGCCCTGATTCATTTCCAGCACATAGCGCACCGGTTTGTCGGAGCAGTGCGAGTCGGTGGTCTGAGGTTTCATGTCGGCCAGGTTGACGATGCTGCCGTCGTCGGCCACAAAGGCAGCGGTGAGCGGCAGTAGGGTGTTTTTCATCCAGAAACACTGGGGCGTCGGCTGCTCAAACACGAACAGCATGCCCTCCGAGGCGGGCATCTCGCGTCGGAACATCAGACCGGTAGCCCGTTGCTCGGGCGTGGCAGCTACCTGCACCTCAATCAAGTGCATGCCTGCCGAGAGTTTGGTGCGTGGCAGATCGGTTTGGGGTTTGTCCTGGGCCTGGCTGGGCTGCGCGCCCAGGATCGCCAAACTCAACAGCGCGATGGCAAGGTAGTTCATGGCCTGATTTTGCCCGGTTTGGGCCCGTGTGCGGGCAAAAAAAAGCCCGCAGCTGCGGGCTTTTTTGGCAAGTGGTCAGGAATTACTTCTTGACTTCTTCTTTCTTGGCAGCGGGCTTGGCTTCAGCCTTGGCTTTCTTGGCGGCTTCTTTTTCTTCCTTGGCCTTCTTGGCTGCAGCAGCCTTTTCTTCCTTGGCTTTCTTGGCGGCGGCGGCTTTCTCTTCCTTGGCCTTCTTGGCTTCGGCCTTGGCATCTACCTTGGCTTCTTCTTTCTTGGCGGGTGCAGCAGCAGGCGCAGCGGAGGCAGCTGCCTTGGCAGGTGTGGCAGTCTGTGCCGAGGCGGCAGCGACGAAAAGACCAGCGATCAGGGCGGCGAGCAGCTTGTTCATATGAGATTTCCTTGAGATTACGTGAGGTGGGAAACTCCTTCCGTGTTATGGAAGGTAGAGCTTTAACGGCGCCCCCTGGCAAGGCGTTGACAGGTTTCGGCAACTATTTTTATCGGTGCGCCAGTGCAGGACGCTGGCTAGAATGAACCCATGGCCACCAAATCACCAGTGATCCCCCCCCGACTGCCCGATCAGGAACCGGACCGCGACAGCGGCGGCGCGGTCGTGCTTGAGCGACGTACCCAAAAGACCCAGCCGCCCCAAATGTACCAGGTGGTCATGCTGAACGATGACTACACGCCCATGGAGTTTGTGGTGGTGGTGATCCAAGAGTTTTTTGGCAAGGACCTGGAAACAGCCACACAGATCATGTTGAAGATCCATCTCGACGGCAAAGCGGTTTGCGGGGTGTATTCGCGGGATGTGGCCGCGACCAAGGTGGATCAGGTGCTGGATGCCGCAGCCAAGGCCGGCCATCCATTGAAATGTCTGAGCGAGCCGGTTGATTTATAGGGAAATGGCTGCAACTGCGCGGCAAGCCCGATAAATCGGATTACAGTTGAAGCTAGAAGCAAGGCGTTAAAGGAAACCACATGATTGCCCAGGAATTGGAAGTCAGCCTCCACATGGCGTTTGTCGAGGCCCGGCAACAGCGGCACGAGTTCATCACAGTGGAGCACCTGTTGCAGGCCCTGCTTGACAACCCCAGCGCGGCTGAAGTTCTCAAGGCGTGCTCGGCCAACATTGATGATTTGCGCAAGTCTTTGTCCAACTTCATCAAGGACAACACGCCTCAGGTCGCAGGCACTGACGACGTTGACACCCAGCCCACGCTGGGTTTCCAGCGGGTGATCCAGCGCGCCATCATGCACGTGCAGTCCACTGGCAGTGGCAAAAAAGAAGTGACCGGCGCCAACGTGCTGGTCGCCATCTTTGGCGAAAAAGATTCCCATGCCGTCTACTACCTCCACCAGCAGGGCGTGACCCGGCTGGATGTGGTGAACTTCATCGCGCACGGCATCAAGAAAAGCGATCCGCCGGAGCAGACCAAAGCCAATGACCCCCAGTCCGAAGCCGAGGAGGGCGGTGCTGACAAAAACGAGAAAGCCTCGCCTTTGGAGCAGTACACGCAAAACCTGAACCAGATGGCCAAGGACGGCAAGATCGACCCCCTGATCGGCCGCGAGTACGAGGTGGAGCGGGTGATCCAGATCCTGTGCCGTCGACGCAAGAACAACCCGCTGCTGGTGGGTGAGGCCGGTGTCGGCAAGACGGCCATTGCCGAGGGCCTGGCCTGGCGCATCACGCAAAAAGACGTGCCGGAAATCCTGGCCGATTCGGTGGTGTACTCGCTCGACATGGGTGCCCTGCTGGCCGGCACCAAGTACCGTGGCGATTTCGAGCAGCGGCTCAAGGGCGTGCTCAAGTCGCTCAAGGACAAGCCCAATGCGGTGCTGTTCATTGATGAAATCCACACCCTTATCGGTGCTGGCGCTGCCTCGGGCGGCACGCTGGATGCGTCCAACCTGCTCAAGCCGGGTCTGAGCTCCGGTGCGCTCAAGTGCATCGGCGCGACCACCTTCACCGAGTACCGCGGTATTTTCGAGAAAGACGCGGCCCTGTCGCGGCGCTTCCAGAAGGTCGATGTGGTCGAGCCGACGATCGAACAAACCGTCGATATCCTCAAGGGCCTCAAGTCCCGGTTTGAGGAGCACCACAACGTCAAGTACGCCGTGGCTGCCCTTCAAGCGGCTGCCGACCTCAGTGCCAAATACATCAACGACCGGCATTTGCCTGACAAGGCGATTGACGTGATCGACGAGGCGGGCGCAGCGCAGCGCATTCTGGCGCCGTCCAAGCGCAAGAAAATCATTGGCAAGACCGAGGTCGAGGAGATCGTGGCGAAGATTGCGCGCATTCCCCCGGCCAATGTCTCGAACGACGACCGCAGCAAGCTCAAAACGCTGGAGCGCGACCTCAAGAATGTCGTGTTCGGGCAGGACAAGGCGCTCGACATGCTGGCCTCGGCGGTCAAGATGGCGCGCTCTGGCTTGGGCAAGGGCGACAAGCCGATTGGCTCCTTCCTGTTCAGCGGACCCACCGGCGTGGGCAAGACCGAGGCGGCCAAGCAACTGGCCTACATCATGGGCATCGACCTGATCCGCTTTGACATGAGCGAGTACATGGAGCAGCACGCTGTGAGCCGCCTGATCGGCGCGCCACCGGGCTACGTCGGTTTCGACCAGGGCGGCCTGCTGACCGAAGCGATCACCAAAAAGCCGCACAGCGTGCTGCTGCTGGATGAGATCGAGAAGGCGCACCCGGCCATCTTCAATGTGTTGCTGCAGGTGATGGACCACGGCACGCTGACGGACAACAACGGCCGCAAGGCGGATTTCCGCAATGTGATCATCGTCATGACGACCAACGCTGGCGCCGAGACCATGAACAAGGCCACCATCGGCTTCACCAACCCGCGCGAAGCAGGGGATGAAATGGCGGACATCAAGCGCCTGTTCACACCTGAGTTCCGGAACCGGCTTGACGCCGTGGTCAGCTTCAAGGCGCTCGATGAAGTGGTCATCCTGCGCGTGGTCGACAAGTTTCTGCTGCAGCTGGAGTCGCAACTGGCTGACAAAAAGGTGGAGGTCACCTTCACCGACAAGCTGCGCAAGCACCTGGCCAAAAAGGGCTTTGATCCGTTGATGGGTGCGCGCCCGATGCAGCGGCTGATTCAGGACACGATTCGCCGTGCCTTGGCCGATGAACTGCTGTTTGGGCGGCTCACCGATGGTGGCCGGTTGACGGTAGATCTCGACGACAAGGACGAGAGCAAGACCGAGGTGTTGCTCGACATCCAGCCGCTGCCGAAAAAGGAAGGCCGCGCCAAACCTGAGGCCCAGGAAGCGACGGCCGGCTGACCTGGATTTGGGTCAAAAAGCCTGCGGGCTCCCGTCAGATAAGGGGAGTCCGCTCTTTTTTCTGTAGCAGGGGTGGGCTGTTGGCTTAGCGGAAGCCGACCCGGTCCAACATCTGCTGCGCCTTGACTTGGTTCATGCCGATGACGGCCACCGGAATGGTTTCGCTCTTGAAGCCGCCGCCGCTCATGGTTTGCAGCGCCTCGTTATTGAATTTCACGCCCTTGGCGACCGGCCACTCGTTGTTGCCATCGGCAAAGTGGGCCTGTGCCGCTGGCGTGGCCAGGTATTCGAGAAACTTGATCGCGTTCTCCGGGTTCTTGGCGTGGCGTGCGACAGCGCCACCGGCGACGTTCACGTGGGTGCCCCAACTCGACTGGTTGGGGAACACCACGCCGATGCGCGCCATGGTGGCTTTGTCTTCGGGCTTGTCGGAGCGCATGATGCGCGCCAGGTAGTAGGTGTTGGTGACAGCAATGGCGCATTCGCCCGCTGCGACGCCCTTGATCTGGTCGGTGTCGCCACCCTTGGGGCTGCGCGCCATGTTATCGACCAGACCTTTGAGCCAGACTTGGGTCTTGGCTTCGCCCAGGTGCTCCATCACGGCGCCAAACAGGGACAGGTTGTAGGGGTGGGAGCCGGAGCGGATGCACAGCTTGCCCTTGTTTTTGGGTTCACCCAGGGCCTCGTAGGTGTCGACATCGGTTTTTTGGACGCTGGCCTTGTCGTAGACCACGACCCTGGCACGGGTCGAGAAGCCAAACCAGGGCGTACCGCCCTCGGTGCTGGCCTTGCCACGCAACTGAGGCGGGATGGCTTCTTCAAGGGCATTGGATTTGATGGGCTGGAACAGGCCCTCTACCTCGCCCTTCCAGAGGCGGGAGGCATCCACCAGCAGGATCACATCGGCCGGCGAGGCGCTACCTTCGGCCTTGAGGCGGGCGAGAATACCGGCATCATCGGAATCGACCCGGTTGATGCGAATGCCGGTGGCTTTGGTGAAGTTGCCGTACAGCGCTTCATCAGTTGGGTAGTGGCGGGCAGAGTAAATGTTGAGGGTTTGTTCAGCCGCCGGGGCCAGGGTCGCTGCCATCACCAAGGCAGCAGTCAGGGCCGATTGTTTCAAATTCATGGTTCGCTCCAAGTCATCAAGTTGATGTCATGGAATTTAACACAAACGCGAATCATTATCAATAAGATTTGAGTATGCTTTTTCCTATTGTTCGCGTCGTTGCTTCGGTCACCATGGCCCTGCTCAGCGCCTGTGCCGTGACGCCGCCACCGGTCGCGCCCGTCGAGCCACCCCCTGTGGTGGTGACACCGAAGCGGCCGCCGCGCATCGGTCTGGCGCTGGGTGGCGGCGCAGCACGAGGCTTTGCCCATGTCGGGGTCATCCAGGCGCTGGAAGAGGCGGGCATCCGGCCAGACCTGGTGGTCGGCACCTCTGCCGGCAGCCTGGTGGCCGCCTTGTACGCCAGCGGCAAGACTGGTGCCCAGCTGCAGCTCATCGCAGAGAGCATGGAGGAGGCCACGTTCGCGGACTGGACCCTGCCCATTTTCAGCCGTGGCATTTTGCGCGGTGAAGCTCTGGCCCGCTATGTCAGCACTCAGGTCAATGGCCGGCTGATCGAGCAAATGGCCATGCCTCTGGGCATTGTTGCCACCGACCTCAACACTGGCTTGGGTGTGATGTTCCAGCGCGGCGATACCGCCACTGCGGTCAGGGCGTCCAGCGCCGTGCCGGCGCTGTTTCAGCCGGTCCGCATTTCAGGCCGCGACTATGTGGATGGCGGTTTGGTCTCGCCAGTGCCGGTGCGTTACGCGCGCCAGATGGGCGCTGAGTTGATCGTGGCTGTCGACATTTCCAGCGCGCCAGAAGCCAATGCGGCGGGCGACAGCCTGCAAATCCTGCTGCAAACCTTTTCCATCATGGGAAAAAGCATCAACAGCCTTGAATTGCGTGACGCCGAGGTCGTGGTGCGGCCAGAACTCAATGGCGTGGCCAGTTCCGACTTCACATTGCGGCAGAGGTCCATAGAGGCTGGACGCGCCGCCATGAACCGGCTGCTGCCCCAACTCCGCGCTGCCATCGTCGCAAAAACCCGCTGAAGAGGGGGCCTGCCAGCGACCGAAAAAAAAGGGCTGGTTTTGCAACCAGCCCTTAAGGGATCCCTGAACCATAAGGTTTCGAAAGGACCCGAGGAGACAACCAGTGAAGCCTAAGCTTCGAAATTCGACAAACTGATCCAGAGCATATCAGGGTTTACGCTAATTGTGGCACTGACTGTGTCAGATATTGATTTGTTCGATGTTCTGCGCAGCAAATCAGCGTTTTTTGGCTGCCGGCTTGGCCGCATTCACGGCGGTGGCGGCGACAGCGTTGAAATTGGCCTCCGCCACATCGGTGGCCTGTTTGACCGCTTTTTGTACGGATTCCAGGGCATTGCTGGCTGCGGCCACGGCGCTCTTCAAGACTGCCACTGCTGTCTCGGAACCGGCAGGCGCATTTTTGGCCGCGTTGTCAACCAAACCCATGAAGTTTTTCTGCACGTCGGCAGCCTGACCCTCGATGACTTTGGCGAACTCAGCGGTAGAGCCGGAGGCGATGTCGTAGAGGTGACGGCTGTAGGCGGCTGTCTTCTCAGCCAGCGGCTGCAGCAGGCCAGATTGGAGGGCCATCAGTTCCTGGGCATCTTTGACGCTCAGCACTGCTTTGGCGTGCTCACCGGTCTCAGCCAGCGCGGCCTTTGATGCAGTCAGATTGAGTTCAACGATTTTTTCGACGCCTTCAAAGGCTTTGTGGGTCAAGCCTAGCAGGGTTTCGACGTTGGCTTTGTGGGACGCCATGAGTTGTTCGACGGTCAGCATAGTGATTTCTCCATGAGGTTAAATAAAAACTGGGCTGTCCAACTGGCTATTGCTTCGACTGAAGCAAATGTTGCAGTGCAGCATGATTGAATTATAAGCATCTTGATCGGGCTGACAAGTGATTTTTGTTGCAATGCAGCAAATTAGGTGCTGCATTCTAAAAAGACCTGTGGCTGTCGTTTCTGGCCACAATGCAGCCATGAAAGCCTACTACGCCGACCAGTTTGTCCTGCCCTTGCCGGCAGGACACCGGTTTCCCATGCACAAATACCAGTTGCTCCGGGATCAACTTCGGCAGCAACTGCCCCAGGTCCGACTGACGCCAGCACCAGCAGCCACGGATGGGGAACTGGCGCTGGTGCATACACCTGCCTATGTGGCAAGCCTGGTTGCCGGCACGATCAGTCCAACTCTGATGCGTGAGATTGGTTTCCCCTGGAGCGAGGCCATGGTCGAGCGTGCGCGCAGATCCGTGGGTGCCACCATCGCGGCGGCGCGGGCCGCGTTGCGGGAGGGCGTCGCGGCCAATCTCGCCGGCGGCACACACCATGCCTACGCAGATCGCGGTGGTGGCTTTTGTGTGTTCAACGACGTGGCGGTGGCGGCTCGCCTGATGCAGGCGGAGTGGGGTCGCGGTCCGGCGCGCGCAGCGATGCGCGTGGCGGTTATCGATCTGGACGTGCACCAAGGCAACGGTACCGCCCACATCTTTGCGCGGGATGCCAGCGTGTTCACGCTCTCATTGCATGGCGAGCGCAATTACCCGTTTGCCAAGGAGGAAAGTGACCTGGACCTGGCCTTGCCAGACGGTAGCGGCGACGGGCCCTACCTGAGTGCGCTGGAGGACGCCCTGCAGGTTCTGGCGGACCGGTTCAAGCCGGACTTGGTGCTGTATTTGGCGGGGGCAGATCCCTATGAACATGATCGGCTGGGGCGTCTGGCCTTGAGCCTGGATGGCCTACAGGCGAGGGATCAACGCGTGTTCGACTGGTGTGCCGGGCACCAGGTCCCGCTGGCCTTTGTCATGGCGGGCGGCTACTGCCCCCGAATTGAAGAAACGGTGCAGGTGCAGCTCAACACTTACAAGGTGGCTGTCGCCAGTTGGGCGCGCTGGCAGACCTGATCCGGTGCTGGCCCGGATGCTGGCAAAATCGGGTGGCATGACTGACCAACGTCCCCTGAGAGTTCAAGCGCACACCCGTTCAGACTACCGGGTTTTCCGCGTCATCGGTACCCGTTGGATGGACAACGATGTGTATGGACACGTCAACAATGTTGTCTACTACAGCTGGTTTGACACTGCGGTCAACGCCTACCTTATCGAGCAGGGTGTATTGGATATTCACCACGGTTCGACCATTGGTCTGGTCGTTGAGACGGCCTGCAATTACTTTGTCGGTCTGGCGTTCCCGCAATCCGTAGAAGCCGGCATTCGGGTCGCCTATGTGGGCTCGAGCAGCGTCCGCTATGAGGTCGGTCTGTTTGCCCAAGGCGCGGACGTGACGGCAGCCAGAGGGCATTTTGTTCATGTTTATGTTGATCGGCTGAGTCGCCGTCCGGTGCCCCTGTCCCCCTTCCTGAAAACTGTACTGGAACCCTTGCTGTGAAAGAAAACGCTGTCGACCATGCCATCAGTTCCCGCCATTCGGTCCGTGCATTCACGGACCGTGTCGTATCCCGCGAGCTGGTTCAGGACCTGTTGGCTGTTGCCAGCAGGGCGCCCTCCGGCACCAACACCCAGCCCTGGCGGGTTTATGTGCTGCAGGGCGGCAGTCGCTCCGAATTGGTGGCCAAGGTGTGTGCCGCGCATGACCAGGTTCGTGCTGACCCCGCCGTGGCGGCGCAGTATGTTGAGGAATATGACTATTACCCCCGGACATGGGTGAGCCCGTACATTGACCGACGGCGAGAAAACGGCTGGAGTCTTTATGGACTGCTCGGCATCGGCAAAGCCGACAAGGACAAGATGCACGCGCAGCACCAGCGCAACTACCGTTTTTTTGATGCGCCCGTAGGCCTGATGTTCACCGTTGACCGTGTGATGGGACGCGGATCCTTGCTGGATTACGGCATGTTCTTGCAAAGCATCATGTTGGCGGCGCGCGGCCACGGCTTGCATACCTGTCCGCAGGCGGCATGGAACGGCTTTGCCAAGATTGTGCTGCCTCACATCGGCGCCGGCCCCGACGAGATGCTGGTGTGTGGCATGGCGCTGGGCTATGCCGATGAAGCCGCGCTGGTGAACACCTTCCACACACCGCGTGTGCCGGTGGCGGACTTTGCCCGGTGGCTGGACTGACAGGGCGCCCCATGATCATTGGCAGCCTTCTCGACACCGACCTCTACAAATTTACCATGATGCAGGTGGTGCTGCATCAGTTTCCGGGCGCGCAGGTGGAGTACCGGTTCAAGTGCCGCAATGCGGGCATCGATGCCTCGACCGGGCAGGCCAAAGTCGCCATAGCGCCTTATGTGGCAGAAATCCGCGACGAGATTCGTCTGCTGTGCGGTCTGCATTTCCAGGATGCTGAATTGGCCTATCTGCGGACGCTTCGATTCATCAAAAGCGATTTCGTCGATTTTCTGGGGCTGTTCCGGCTCAACGAGAAGTACGTGACTGTGTCTGCCCTGCCTTCCGGGGAGATTGACATCACGATCCGTGGCCCCTGGCTGCACACGATTTTGTTTGAGATACCGATTCTGGCCATCGTGAACGAGGTTTATTTCCGCAACACGCACCGTCTGCCCGACCTGATTGAAGGCCGGCGTCGGCTGGATGTGAAGATTGGGCAATTGCGCAGCGAGGGCCTGGCCGATCTGAAAATTGCCGACTACGGCACCCGGCGGCGGTTTTCCCATGCCTGGCAGGAGGAGGTGCTGCGCGTGCTGTCGGCCCGTTTGGGCACGGGGCAAAGCCCCGGCCATGCCTCGGGGGTGGGAGGGCAACTGGCGGGTACCAGCAATGTGCTGTATGCCATGAAACTGGGTCTGGTGCCACTGGGCACCATGGCGCATGAGTACTTGCAGGCCTGTCAGGCCTTGGGACCACGGTTGCGCGACAGCCAGACCTATGCCTTCGAGTCCTGGGCCAGGGAGTACCGCGGCGATCTTGGCATTGCGCTCAGCGACGTCTATGGCATGAGCGCCTTTCTGCGTGACTTCGACCCCTTTTTCTGCAAGCTGTTCGACGGCGCACGCCACGACAGTGGCGACCCTTTCGATTGGGGTGAGCGCATGCTGGCGCATTACAGCCGCAATCGGGTGGATCCCCGGACCAAGACGCTGATATTCAGCGATGCGCTGACGGTGACACGCACCATCGAGCTCTACCAGCGCTTTCGCGGACGCTGTCAACTGGCCTTTGGCATCGGGACCAACCTGACGAATGACCTCGGCTATGAGCCGCTGCAGATTGTGATCAAGATGGTTCGCTGCAACGGGCAACCGGTGGCCAAGTTGTCTGACACGCCAAGCAAGAACATGTGCGATGACGAAAAATACCTGGCCTATCTGCGTCAGGTGTTCGATATAGAGCAGACCAGCTGAGCCCTCTGGCACCGATGATTGAAGACCAGGAGATATTTTTTGACACGACGTGTTCGCACCGCTGCCCTCCTGTTGCTGCCCGGCGTCAGCTGGGCCGCTGATCTGAGCGGCAGTCAGCTGTCGCCTTTCTGGGCCTTGCCGTTTGTCGGCGTATTGCTGTCGATGGCGCTCATCCCGCTGCAGGCCCCCATGTTTTGGCACCATCACTTTGGCAAGGTGACCTTGGGCTGGTCCTTGACCTTCCTGGTGCCTTTTGCGCTGGTGTTTGGTCCCGGGATGACAACTGGCACCCTGTTGCACGTGGCCGTGGCCGAGTACATCCCCTTTATCGTGTTGCTGACGGCTTTGTACACCGTGGCTGGCGGGATTTACATTCGAGGCAATTTGCATGGCAGCCCCTTGCTCAACACCGGGCTGTTGGCCATTGGCGCGGTATTGGCCAGCGTCATGGGCACCACGGGCGCCTCGATGCTGATGATCCGCCCTTTGATCCGGGCCAATGACAATCGTGCGCATCGGGCCCATGTTGTGGTCTTCTTCATTTTTATCGTGGCCAACGCCGGCGGTTCCCTGACCCCCCTGGGGGATCCTCCCTTGTTTCTTGGGTTCTTGAAAGGGGTCGATTTTTTCTGGACGGTGCAGCATCTTCTGCCGCAGACGGCCTTTTTGTTGGGATCGCTTCTGGCTCTCTTTTGTGTCATCGACGCCTGGTACTACCGTCGG
>Ga0214921_10007677_pt1 | contig 14273 bp, 11 predicted proteins | sample LL1505_MetaG_FD_177992 | JGI IMG/M metagenome (GOLD analysis project Ga0214921, IMG submission 177992) | Freshwater microbial communities from Lake Lanier, Atlanta, Georgia, United States - LL-1505 | ecosystem: Environmental > Aquatic > Freshwater > Lake | place: USA: Georgia | collected... | reverse complement strand
TACAGTCACTGTTTGAGGAATAGTATTGATTTCCTCTTCCCTACCTATTACGGTATCAGTCATAGTAAGACCTCCTTTTTGTTGGGGGTAAGAATAGTTATGCCTACTGGGCAATTATACAACTAAAACCAGTCAAAATCAACCAGTTTTAGCGTAATATTGGGTTATTTTTCGCCAATTATCATGAATCTGGTGAATTTCCACGTGGGATATTCAAATTCTTTTGTACCTGTGTACATGGTCGTAGTCAACGGGAATGTATTCACAAATTCAGTTAAGTTATTGAATTTATACACATGATCATCATGTATCATATCCGCTCCTTGCAGAGCAACCATGGTGCCTTTAGGAATGTTATTCCACCACTCAAGACTGTTAAAATGTTCGGTGCTGGTGTTGATCACGAGATCTACTCCTAACGGAACAATACTGTTGCAATCCTGTGTTGATGCTTTGAATTGCCAATCCTGGTACACCCAGTTCTCATTGATCATGTCGGCTACGGCTTCGCAGGCAGGATCAACATCTATGCTGCGTATCTGTTTGATAGGTATACAGTTTCTGGATCGCAGTAGGAATGCTGTGATGCCGTACCATCCACCATAGATCCAAACAGTATCCACACTTTCAAAGCAGTCCTCTAGTTGTTCGCACAGCCACAGTTTGCTACCAATCTGTCCACTGCTGAAAGCATCCTTATCTACGCTCAATGTCTGACTCATTGCAGTCTGTTCCATATTGTATTTCAATAATCTTTAATGGGTCAGTTGTGTTGTTTATTAATTGATGCCACTCGTGTTGTTGTATGGTATTGGATTGATATTGTTCAACAACAGTTCGTCCTTGATTGTGCCATTCCACTGTGGCCGTACCCTCTGCTACAAACCAATATTCTGATCTATGCTGATGTCGTTGCATGCTGAGGTATTGTCCCGGGTCAACAGTTAGTTCTTTGACTTTAATATTATCGGTTGGGTTATGCAATACACGGTAATAACCCCATGGTCGTTGCGTCTTAGGAGCCTTCCATTCATCTAATATCCAACTGCTGCTGTTCTTTTTATCTTCACCGCCTACACCAAATACAAATTCAATGTTGTCATCATCGACATCCATTTCTGGAATATTTTGTTGTGTACGATCTCCACCATTAGCAAATATGATAGTCGCATCCGGATACATTGCTCTAACACCTGTGATTGCATTTTTACTGCTGCCATCTGCGTCAGGGTAGCAAACAACTCGATCAACTACTTTAAGAGAGCTAACGATTCGTTCTCTTTCATAGATGTGCATAAAGGCTTTGCCCTTTTTTCTCTGTAACCACTCGTCTGAGTTTAGCCCAACAATCAGCATGTCCCCTAATGCTTTTGCTGCTTCAAAATATGCTACATGTCCGCTATGAAGTGGATCAAACCCACCTGTTACCAATACAATTTTCATAATAAGATATTTATTGATTAAATACTAACATAATTAAAAACAAAATATGACAACAAAAATTACTCATTTAGTTGTAAATGGATGTAGTTGGACCTACGGAGCCGGGCTAAAGAACCCTGTTGAGGAATCGTGGGCAGGATTGATTGCTAAGAGATTAAATTTACCTTTGGTAAATTTAGCATTGCCCGGTTGTGGAAATGATAGTATACACCGAAGAACATATGACTATATTTTTCAAAATCTATGTTTTAAAAATAATCCTCTAGTGATCGTTGCCTGGAGTCAAATGACCAGACGTGAAGCATGGTTTAACGAAACTAAATCATACGAAGATATACATATAGGTCCCGACAGCGAGATAGACAAATTCAACCATCACCAATTAGGCCATTTGTTAGAGTACAACACAGAAGATCATTGTAGAAGAACCTTGCTCTTTCAATCTTCATTAAAGGCCACATTAAGATTATTCAATATCACTCACTTAACTACCGACTATTCTCATAATGAAGACAGTCAATGGAAATTCAACGAAACTGCTATGGATATTAAAGAAAAAAACAGCGAAATGTTTAATTTTATCCATGATCGGTTTCATTTATCTCCATTTAGTGAGTTAGTAAGGACAGTAAATAAGCTACCCTGTGGGCACGAGGACATTGAAGGGCATAATATTATCGCCGAGTTTGTTTTATCAAAAATATCAGAACTTATCGGTGAAATTACTCCAGATACCGACTCACAATTTTTAAGTTTGAAAGATTTTGAAAATAAGAAATACTATAATACAAATAACAATGCATGGTATGAACATACAAAAAATAGTTTATGAATATCATTAGTATAGTTCAACCAAATTTTCAACAAGGGCCAAAAGAATATAACGCTTACTATCTACCCTACAGTGTTGGAATACTTTGGGCCTATATTCAAAAATTCGAGCATTTAAGACAATCTTTCAAGTTGGAACATATTATTTGGAGACGAGATTCGTTAGCACTAACGGTAGACAAACTTGTTTCGAGTAATATTATTGCTTTTAGCACCTATGTCTGGAACAAAAATTACAATTACGAGCTTGCCAAAAGAATAAAAGAAAAAAATCCAAATTGTATAATTGTTTTTGGTGGTCCCGAACTTCCAATAACAAATAAGAAAATTTTTAAAAACTTGCCTTTCATAGATGTAGTTGTGAAATCAGAAGGTGAGGTAATCTTTAAAAACTTTTTAGAGACAGTTGATAACAAAGACAATTGGCTCAATGTCAAAGGGTTATTAATAAATGATAATGGTACATCTATAAACACAGGCGATAGCGAAAGAATTAATGAGCTTGATGATATTCCGAGTCCTTACTTAACTGGAATTTTTGATAAACTGATAGCAGAAAATAAAGATGTAGAATGGAATGCCACAATAGAGACCAATAGAGGATGTCCTTATGCTTGTACTTTTTGTGATTGGGGAAGTCTAACATACAATAAAATAAAAAAGTTTAACTTAGAAAGAGTATTTGCGGAATTAGAGTGGGTTGGAAAAAACAAATGCGGGTTTGTGACTATTACTGACGCTAATTTTGGAGTATTTGTTGAACGAGACGGACAAATAGCAGACAAATTGTTAGAGATTCAAAAAGAATATGGATATCCTAACAGCTTCAGTATAACTTGGGCAAAAGATCAGAAACCAGAGGTGTTTGACATTGTTTTTAAATTAATTAAAAGTCCTAAATTCAATCAAGGGCTTACTGTAAGTGTTCAAAGTATGAATTTAGATGTATTAGAAAATGTCAAAAGAAAAAACCTAGACCAACATAAAATAGATAATATATTTTCGTTATGCGATAAACACAATGTTCCTGTTTACACAGAAGTAATACTAGGATTGCCGGGCGAAACTGTTGAGACTTGGAAAGAAGGTCTGTATAAAATTATGAGAGCGGGAAATCACACCGGTATTAATATACTTCAGGCACAGTTATTAGAAAATGCTGAAATGAATTTGTTACAAAAAAAGCTATTTGAGATTACCAGCATTCCTGTATACGATTACATGAGCGGAAGTTATACCGTAGATAATATTGATGAGGGTGTTGATGTAGTCACCAGCACCAAAAGCATTTCTAAAGACAACATGCTCGAATGCCTATTACATAATTGGTTTATTCAAACATTTCATATAAACGGTTTAACTGTATACATAAGTCGTTTCTTAGAAAAATATAAAAATATTGACTATTCAGAGTTCTATGATAAGTTATACAATTTTTTAAAAGAAGACAAATGGTTTATTCAAGAGCAGAACGAAGTGCTTCAATTCTACAAAAATTGGACAACCTTAGGAAAAATAAATCATCCTATTATTCATGGAATAGAGATACATGGATGGAATCTTATTCATCGAACAACTTTAAACATACATGCCAATAAAAAATATGAACATGTTTTTAATCTAATAGAAAGATTTGTTTTAGAAAATATAGAATTAGATCAATCCCTGGCCGGTCAACTTTTAACATTTCAAAAAAATTACATTGTAAATTATGAAATGATTGAAAATTTTCCTATTGTAGAAAATTTCAATTATGATTTTCTAGGTTTTTTACAAGAAAATAAAAAATTAAGAAATAATGTTACCTACAAATTTGATTATATTGAAAAAACAAATATAAGTCTAAGTAATTTTTTAGAAAACATCTATTTTAGTCGCAAGAGAAACTTTGGAAAATCGTGGATATCTTATATCTAGAGTCATACATTATAGGAATTAATTAAATGACTACAAAGTTAATGTTAAGCGAATTTCCCTTTCACTGGCCTTCGGGTATTCTTGTAAAAGATATAATAGATAAAATAACTAATTCAATTGATAGGCATTTTCCATCTCCTCAAAAAAACTTTGTATTAGACGTCACTTGGGGTAATAGTCCGCATCAAATAAAAGAAACCTTAGATCAATACGAGTCCTTTGGGCACATAGATAATTTATTTTTTGTAGCGTTATTTGATCCTATGGTCAACGGTATTCCCCATCCTCCGTATAGAGATTTTAAATTTTTTCAAATTGGTAATGTAAACGATGAGCGGTATTTTAAATATAGGATTGAGTTTCATGCTATCCTTTTATCATCTGATATTTTTAAATCTTACACAGAGGAAGATTTAGAATTAAAATTTGATAATCTATCTCATTACCTATGCTATCAAAACAAGCCGCATTTACATCGGCAATATCTTACACACCTTTTAATAAAAAATGAATTATTTTCAAAGGGTATAGTTACGTTACATAACATGGATGGGACTAATAAAAAAGAGTTTATATACCCAGAATTAAAAATTTTTTCTATAGAGGAAACGATTGAAGATCACTACTTACAAGACAGGGGATTTACTAGAACAAACAATCCTTATAGTTTAGGCGAAACAGAAATTTGGCAAAATTGTTTTTTAAATGTTGTCTGTGAAACATTTCCAAATACAGCAGATCCTACTTGGAATTTAATAAGTGAAAAAACATTTAAACCCATAATAGGTATGAGACCATTTATCATAAATGGACATAGAACAATATTAAATCATTTAGAAGAATCAGGATTCTATACATTTGAAGAATATTGGAAAGAGGTTGATTTTAGAAATTGTTTTGAACAAACATCTACAGTAGATAGATGTTTCAATGTGATTCAAAAAATATGTAATATGCCAGTAAATGAAATAAGATCAATGTACAGAGATATGTTACCAAAATTAAAACATAACCGACAACGGTTTTTTAATTATGCCATTGAACAAAAACAAAAAATAGAGATCATGTTTGATATATGAAAGTTTTTATTCCTGAAGAAAATCAAAACCCTTTATTACATTACAATTTGTATCACGATTTGCCTTTTCATCTAGAGAAAGATAAATTTATTATTGTAAACAGTGTAGAAGATGCTGATATTATACCTTCTATTATGCCCCAAAACGATACATTGGGTTTTAGATTAGAAGATAAGATTAATTATATTGGACCAAACTTAAAAAACAAGTGGATTGTTATGATGATGCATACTCATGCGTCGGAAACAACAGTAGAATGGTATAATCAGCATGTTATAAATCCTTGGTTACCATATACCGATCGTGTGTTAGTGGTAGATCTTAACCAATGTAATACTTCTCAAATACCCTACAATTTTTGTTGGAATAGACAAAAAGCATACTTTATTGATCATGACAAATATGATTTACAAAAAAGATTATGGAGTGGCGATGCAACTAAAAAAATGTATTCATTAACACCTATACCAGATCATAGTAAAAGCAATGTTAACGAATTAAAAAAATTCTTATTGAGCGCCAGAACACATGAATATAGACTAGATCATGTAAGGAATCAATATCGATGTGCCTTAATTAATGCTACAACAAATATAAATGATATGTATTGGAGCAACTGGAACCCAGATAATCTTAATCTGTTATGGCCCGAAGAAATGTTGTTTGATAATATGGAAGAGTTATATAAGAGTTTCGGTGGGTGGTGGCCCGTCGCTAACCATTATTTTAATACCAGTTTTATAAGTGTGTTTGTTGAAACTCTTATTACAACTAATAATAAGTTATGTTCTGTGCTATCAGAAAAAACATTTGATCCATTAATCAAAGGTCATTTCATATTACCTTTTGGATACCAAGGGTTAGTTGAAGATATAAGAGCTCAAGGTTTTAAATTACCCAATTGGATTGATTATACATACGACAATGTTGAAGATCCAGAAGAAAGATTTCAAATGTTTCTATCTAGTTTTTACAAAATTAGATCGTTAAGTATTTCTACACTAGTTGATTTACACATAAGAGATAGAACAGACATATTGGAATACAATAGAAATTTATTTTTCACCAAGCCCTACGATAGCCTGTATACCAAACTTAAAAATAAACTTCAATTTACCAGTTTCTATCTTTAATAAATTTTACGACTTTAGGATATAGTTTATCATACGGTCTATTAAAAAATACCTGTTGATTGTAAATTAATATATTAATATCTCTATCATAAAAATTCATTAATTCATCCACTGAATATTCTAAGACTTTTTTGACACTTTTAAGATAGGCTTTAAATCTATCATTTTCATTTTCTATAGAGTCATATCTATAGTCAATCCAGTCTGGTAATTTAAATTTATAAAAACCTGTAATATCTTCAATCAATCCTCGGTATCCAAAAGGCAATATGAAATGACCTTTGATTAATGGATCAAATGTTTTTTCTGATATTATCTTACAGGTTCCAAATTTTGTTGACAGGGTTATAGTTTCTACAAATATACTTATAAACGATCGTTGATAATATTCATCACCTACCGGATACCAAGTTCCTCCATTTTTTAACAAATGTGATGATATATCAGGTAGTTCATTTTCTATTATTGAAGATTTGCTATTAGGAAATAATATTTTACCCAAGGCAGGGTCGCTAATAAACCCATCGGTTTCATAATTATTAAGCAATTTTCGAAGCTCTAGTCTTCGAACCATTCTATCCGGAGGTGCTGGGTTATTTTTGTAATCGTATGTTCTCATAGGAGATAAGAATTTTTTACAATTATCTAACTTAATAATTTCCGGAATATTATATATTTCTTTATAGCAGTCGTAAGTGTAAACTCGATTGTGTAAGAAATATTCGTTTTTATATTCTGTAAAATACAATTTTTGTCTATTAAAAATATGATCAAAATAAATGTGTTTTGAATCTGTATATGCTGTATTAGTATGAACAACAAAGAATTTATTTGTTAGATGTTTGATAGAGTCATACATATCATTAAAGTATCTATCACAATGGGATCCGGCATCTGAATGAAATATATCAAGCCAAAGTATTACATGATTAGAACTAATTTGGTCTTTTATTTCTTCAAGCATCTCTGGCCACATTATAGGAATTATTTTGGCATCTTTTACATCTTGTACCCAATTCCATTCTTTTTCAAGTTCTAAAAATAAGCTATGTATTGAATTATAGCATAGCAATGAATTTTGATTATCAAATATATTCATTTCTAAACAAATATTCTTTATAATCGAATTTTTTTTATGTCTTCAACATTTATTGTAAAAACTGACTGTTTTTTAGATGAAGATTTTGCCGGGACATCTATAGCAAAATCTTTATGATCTCCCCAATGCCCGGTGTTTACATATCGATATTTGAAAGAAAAATTCACTGTGCTGTTTAGATATACTTCTTCATTTATAAGGTTCATAAATTGATCATGCGATCTTCCATCTTCGATTGACCATTCTGGTTTAGCTAGTTTTCTAGCCCTGTAAGCAGTATTACTGGCCATATGACTATAATCCTGGGCATAGAAAGGTCCTTTGCGCTCTTCTGGGCGAGGAAAATTTATATCATCTGGATTTTCGACATTTTGATTAAATTTATAGGAAAAGTCAGCTTCCCATTTACCTTCGTTTGATATTTTAAATTTAAATGTTGCTGTATAGAACGCCGGACCATATTGTGTTCCAAATTCTTTTAAATCTATATCTGGATTAAAGTACACTTCCGCTTCATATCCTCCGCGTACTCTCCATAGCAATCGAAAAAATGGCCACATCTCATTAACCAAGGTATTGGCAAATGGATTCAGTCTTGGTTTAATAATATTATAATCAAACTTTTCATAATCAATTTCATTAATAATAGTAGGATCGACAAATTTAATTTTATAATGCTCTCTAGCCAAAGCATGACGAATAGGGTAACTAAAAGGAACTTCTGTACAGCCTGTCATAAGATCCAAGAACATATGAAATGTTTTGACTCTAGTCATAACATGCGGACCACCTTTAGTAAAATCTTTTGTAATCCAATGATTATGATATTTGTGATAGCTAACATTAAACTTATGAGGATTTTGCCCTACAATGGTTTCGGGTCCTAATCCATATCCAACCCCTGCTCCAACATTGTTTATATTCATATTTCTATTTCGCCATAGAAATGTTATACTGTCAGTGAAATCTTGAAAATCTTCAGTCGGGAATCCAACAATCCAATTGGTAGCAGCCCATATGCCAACTTCTTTACCATCACGGAAATTTGCCTCCATCTCAGCAATGGTAACTCCTTTGTCCATATCATCTAATACTTTTTGACTGCCGCTTTCGATTCCATAATTTAACATGATACAACCACCAGCTTTTAGATCTTTGAAATATTCTAGATCCATACGACCATCACAACGAGCGTACCCAGTCCAATGTATTTTTAAATCCTTAGCGGCGACTCCCTTACAAAATGCCCTAAGTTCTTTTAGGTTACCATTAACAAGACTATCAATAAACCATATGACATCGGTTCCCTTGTTGTAATAAAGCCATTCAATTTCTGTTATTAAATCTACTGCTTGTCTTTGACGATATTTCCAAAAATGGGTCTCCTCACAGAACGTGCATTTAGCTGTACAACCTCTGCTGATTTCGCTGTTTACGCCATTTGGTATTTCATATTGACTAAAATCAATACTTTCATAATCGGGCATCGGAAGTCCATTTAAGTTTATTCTTTGATCTTCTGGTTGTGTTAGGTATTGCGGTTCGCTATGTTCAACTCCGTTTTCAATTTCATCTAGTATCTTCAGCAGTACTCCCTCTCCTTCGCCGTTAACTACATAATCATAATAAGGCTGGATTTGAAACCAATCTTTCTGTACATTGCTTCCACCGATAGCAATTTTTATATTAGGATTGCGTCTTTTAATTTCTTGGCACATCCATTTTGTAGGTTCTTCGCTTATATAATAAACACTAAACCCAACAACATTTGGCTCTAATGCTAGAATTTCGTCAACGGCATTTGATAGTAAGGGTTCTAAAACAGGATGGATATCTTTAGCATAAGTGGATCCTAACCAATGCCAACTGGCGCTAGGATCCCATAGCCTAAAAGGCAATTTTTTATTTGGTTGCCAATCATTTTTATATTCATTATATGCTCTAATATTAAGATCTATAACTGTTGTTTCATATCCTGAGCTTTTTGATATCCCACTGAGCCTTACAAGATTAAATGGTGGAAATTTTGGACTCCATTCTGGACACAGCACCAAAACCAGTTTTGTTTTTCTAGTTTTATAATCTGTGTAAACTGGAGTTAAATTGGCTTGGACAGTTTTTTTAGCATAAGGAGCAATAGCATCCATCATACTTAGATGTCTAGCATCTGCTATATCCGCCGTAGGTCGTTCTTTAGGAGATATTTGTTTATTAGCGAGTTGATTTAAACTGAAATCCAAGATTAATCCTTATTGCAACCAAGTATCAATGTTTACACGATATTTTCTAGTATTTACAAACACAGAAAAATTGTGCTCTACTGTACTTTGAACATTTTTTTGCCAGTCTAACCATTGCTCAGGAGTTAAGGCATTGAGTCGGTCAACTTCATTTACAATTAATTCTAATCGTTTATTATCATCAAGCTCGTCATCATAACTTTCATTTATGTATGGCGCATAAGTTTTATATCCGAGTAATCTTAATGCTTTTAATGAGTTAGCCGGAGCCATCAAAATAAAAGGATGTTTCATTGCCATTGGCTTAAATGTTTTTTCAGTAAAAGTAATAGAGTGAGCGTATGGATAATCGGAAGTTAATTTATCAATATTTTCTTTAAAAAATAAAGTTTCTGTAACCAAACTATAGTACGTGTCATTATAGTATTGCCTATCAGTATCAGCAAGATCGATTGGGTTTGATCTTAATACATCATAATTATCAATCTTTAATGGAAATAAATGCCTATTGTCCGTAATTGTTTTTTTCAACGTAGGATTAATTAAATTTAATGTACCCATTCTATGATAATCAATCCACTCTGTGTCGTTCGTATAAGTTGAGCAATACCCAGAATTCAGCAAATTTTGTTGTATTAAACGAGCAATTAGCGCGATCCTATGAAGTCGAAGAGATTTATTAAAACATAAGAATTTTTTGGGCTTATTTTCAATAACAAATTTTGGTTCTTCTACTTTGTAATTAATACTTTGTAAGTTATGAAACATAGCACCAAGGTATTGAACATTAATCCTATCTGATAACCCGTGTTCTTGACACAACTTTTCGTATACCTCTTCAGCATTTAGTGTGGCCGTAAGATAATAAATCTTAGAAGGATTGATATTTATTTTTGGTAGTGCTTGGTGTATTTTAAGAATATCAATAGGCAATATCGGCTCTGATGGATTATAAAATATTATTTTAGTTTTTCCATCAGCAATTGCTTCATTTATTTCTTTAGCCAATAAAACAGCGTGTTTTGAAATTAGTGTAGGATTGGCCTTTACAAAATAAATTTGATCAACTTCTTTGGCCAGTTCCGGCCAAAGTGTAAAAGTATACAATCTAAAATTCTGTTGTTCGATATCATCTACTTTTTTTTTACCATAGAGAGGATTTCCATAATGGACTATGCTACCTCCAAACATACTGGAAGTAACACGTCGCCACGGATCGATAACAACTGCTCTATGATTTACATTGCCTTTTTCAAAAAATTCTTCTAACCACTTTTCCCAATACCCAATTAGGAATACATCAAACGGTTTTCCGGGATGATGTTCAAGATCCATTGTATGAGGATCATAGTAATAAACCTTACCGCCATGCTTTTCTATATAATGCCCAACTAATAGGCTGCAGCTGCCGTTGGTATAAGGAACATTTGGTTTGTATGCTTTACCTAATATGCATATTTCGTTTCCGTATTCTAAACAGGTCTTTGCCATTCGCTCTGACTGAACTTCTCTAGCCTTCATAATGCTGTCAAATAAATCATAACCAAGATTTAATTTTTCAGCCAAATAACGTAAGGCGATGTTATCTCTAGGATGGCAAGCACCGGCATCTCCCATTCCGGCCTTCATATAAGCCGGGCCTGTAATTCTATAATTGCTCTTAGCCAATGCTTCAGTTACAACATCTACATTTATATTTCCATTTTTCTCAGCAACATCTTGAATCATATTGACCAATGCTAACTTTGTGCTAATAAATGTATTGTAAAATATTTTGATAGATTCGGCTTCGTCCCAAGTACCTACTTCATACCGAGGATTGTTTTCCATGAATGCTGTATAGAATTCAATTAATTCACGAGCATCGCCGGTGATACTACCATCTTCTGTACCTATAATAACCATTTCAGGATTAACCATATCCCATTTAACTGTGCCCATAGCAATAAGATAGGGATTGTAAATAAAACGAGCATTAGTAATACAAGGGTTCAATAAAGACCGAACTGTTCCAGGTAATACTGTACTGATCAATACAACTAACTGGGACTTATTAACGTATTTGTTAACTTCGTTAAGAATATCAGTGACTATAGTATAATCAAAATCCTTATTAGGCAGGTGACTAGTCGGAGTTTCACCACCGTACATAGGATCATGAGGAGTAGGAGCCGCAATAAAAATAAAGTCTCTATCTTTAACTGCGTCTTCTATAGATTTACACATTTTAAAGTTATCTGGATGTCTAGGAGATACGTCATATCCTACTACATCATAATGATCGGCCATCACTTCGGCACAGTCTTGCCCTAACTTTCCTACTCCGATCATTGCTACCTTTTTCATTTTAACTCCCTTTAAATGTTATTGTGAACAGATTTCATTTTATGATACAGATTGTATATCTCGTGTGTCGTTATAGCACTATGGTGCTCTTCACAGAGATCTGCTATAGGCTTCGGAACTAATGTACAATCCGTTGATATTCTTTTAAAATTTTTGTAGTTATGCTCAATTTTTGGTAAAAGAGTCGCATACAATTCTACCAATTCTTTTTTAGAATACTTTGTTAAAGTATATATGTTTTTTGCTATCATGTCAAATCTAATTTCGGTATCTGGCTCAGAATCAAAGTTGTAATCAAAAATTTCATCGTACAATTGAAATCCAAGATCTACTAACATTTTATGAAACCCTTTACAGCTAGATACCAAAAATGGTTTTTTCATTGCCAAAGCAGCTATTGTTTTTTCCGAAATAACGTTACATTTTATAGTTGATTCGGTAACCAATTGCATAAACGACCGATGGTACTCCTCCGGCAATTGATTTTGCGGAAAACCAAGCTCGAGAGGACTAGGTTCTGTTAAATTTTTATAAGTAGGTTTCCAAAATCTAAATTGATATCCAATATCATCCAAAGGAGAGTCAAACGTCCAATGATTCCAGCTGATAGCGCCGTGTTCAAACAAATTATATTTTTCAAGTAGGTCCACTTGATGAGCTCGCCACCAATGCGGTCTAAGATTTAAACAGACAAATAGGTGGTCATATTCATCATTGGTAATTCTTGACAGCAAATAATCGAAATTATCTCTCCATAGTTGAATATAATACACAGGATATCTTAAAATTGGTTGTATATTTCTATACCGAGAATCAGTTATATCATGACAATAAAAATCTTCTTCATGATTACAATTGACTACATACAAAGGCACATCGTGATGATTAACATAGTCAACCAGTTCATTAAAAGAAGGTGAGCTGCCTATAGAATGGTATTCAAACTCTTGGTAATTAAACAAAAAAACTCGCGATGGTATCACTGTTGGGTCATTCATTATTTTAAGAAATTCCCCAGGGCTACCGCGAACATTCATTATTACCAACATTTAATCAATCTTTATTTTTTGTGCATTTATTATGATAATAATGATATATATCCTGACCTAGTACAGTAGGATCGTCATTTTTAATTAAATTTCGAACAAATTCTGGAATAAGTTTAGCATCCTTTGCCAGTTCATACACCAAATTATGATTATGAACCAGTTTAGGCCACAACTGTTTATATACTATTTTAAACTCGTCTGGGGAGTATTTTTTTAGATTTTTTATATTTTGAGCGATCATATCAAATCGCATTTCTGTATCTTCAACTTCGTCAAAACTATAATCAAAAATTTCATCATACAGTTGAAATCCAAAATCTGTCAGTATCCCATGGAATCCTTTTGGTCCGGATACTATAAATGGTTTATGAAGTATAAATGCCGGAACAGTTTTTTCTGTCAAGAACATTGCTTTAATAGTGGATTCTGAAATTAGTTGTACATATGATTGATGATATTCCATAGGAAGTTGATTTTCCCATCCTCCTTTGCCTTCTGATATCTCGTCTAATAATAATAGTTCCGGAGTCCAATATTTAAAAGTATAATCTAATTTTTGATCAAGGATTCTACCTTGATCAAGAAACCAACTGTTCCAGGTAACTGCTCCGCAATCTAACAAATCATGTTTAACAATCAAGTCCATCTGTAAACATCTATGCCAATGCGGTTTATTGTTCAAACTAACAAATACATACTTGAAGTCTATCTCATCAATATCATCGAGGGATTTAATTCTAGTTTCAAAATTTTGAAACCATGTTGTGAAAAAATAAGCAGGATAATGCATTATCGGCTGAATATTTCTATATCTATTGTTAGTTGAATCGTACAATAGTGGAGTACCGTTTTCTACTGTACCATTTAAAATATATAAAGGTATTTCATACCTGTTTACGTAATCCACAATCCCTTCAAATCCTGGATCATTGCCTATAGAATTATATTGCCACTCTTGTTGATTAAAAATAATTACACCAGTTGGAACGATTGAATCATCATTGATGTACTTTTTGAAATTCCCGGCTTGTCTTGCCGATATACTTAATAACATATGTTCCTTACAGAATTGTGATTTGCATTTGGTTCATTACCAAATATAGAAATAATTTGTTCTCTAGTGGTGGTTCTCTCTA
>Ga0214921_10007676_pt1 | contig 14273 bp, 13 predicted proteins | sample LL1505_MetaG_FD_177992 | JGI IMG/M metagenome (GOLD analysis project Ga0214921, IMG submission 177992) | Freshwater microbial communities from Lake Lanier, Atlanta, Georgia, United States - LL-1505 | ecosystem: Environmental > Aquatic > Freshwater > Lake | place: USA: Georgia | collected... | reverse complement strand
GTCTATGTGTTTTTGTAAATACGAATCATCCTGCGTCAATTGACCTAAATCATCCACTTCTGCAAAGTGAAAATCGGATAACGCTGCCAATCGAAGCACCTCAGATCCATCGTTCGCAGCAATAAATTCCCCCCGATAATTCAGGAGTTTCAAAGCGTTCCATTGTTTTGGATTGTGGGAGGCGGTGAGGATGATGCCTCCGTCGGCTTGTTCCATTGGAACGGCAATTTCGACCGTTGGAGTAGTAGACAATCCAAGATCTATCACATCAATGCCTAATCCAATCAGCGTATTTGCAACGAGCTGCGAGACCATGGTACCTGAGATTCTTGCATCACGACCTAATACAATCTTCGGTCGATTTTTTTTTCGGGTGTTCTTTATCCACGTCCCGTATGCTGAGGCAAAAAGGACGATATCGGTGGGAGTAAGGTTTTCTCCGGGTTTGCCGCCAATGGTACCACGAAACCCTGAAATGGACTTAATTAAGGTCATAAGGATTGTTGAAGTTTAATCATTTTGAGTAAGGCCACTGCGCATTCAACGCCTTTATTTCCGTGTTTTCCTCCGGATCGATCGAGGGATTGCTGTTTATTCAGGTCGGTTAGAACACAAAAACTCACCGGTTTATTGAATTTCAACATTACTTGCATGATTCCTTGAGTAAGCCCTTGACAAACGAAGTCAAAATGTTTCGTTTCGCCTTGAATCACATTACCAATGACCACAATACCGTCCAAATCCAGGGTGCTTTGAAACAGCAGTTGAGAGGCAAGTGGCAATTCAAAGGAACCAGGAACCGTGCGGTGTGTGATGCGCGAAATTTTGGCGGCCTCGAAAATGGACTTTGCTCCTTCAGCGAGCGCTTGGGTAATCTCCGAATTCCATTCGGATACAACTAACCCCACATGGAAATCCTGGCAATTCTCTAGAACTTGTTCCTCAAAATTGGAGAGGTTATGCTCTTCCGAAGCCATTCTTAGTTGCTTTTTACGGAAGCCACGCGAGCGATGTATTTCTCGATGGTTTTTTGATTGCCATAATCTGGATAATCGTCTTGAATTCTGGTGAAATATTCGGTTGCATCCTCGTAATTTTTGGCCAATTCCGCATGGAGTCCTGCTTTGAATAAGTACATGGGTGAGGTAAAATCGTTTTCATTAGCGTTTGCTGCTTCTTCATATTTTTTGGCAGCATCCCCGTATTTTTTCAATTCGGATAAACAATCTCCTTGAAGCCCAATGCTCATGGTAGAAAGGTATGTGTCATTAACTGAAACACCTTCCAATTGATCCAAAGACTTTGCAAACTCACCCTTTTTCATGTATTGCGTGGCAAGTAGGAATTGCCCGATTTCACCTCCGATGTGACCGTCGTATTTTTTTACAAAGGGTACAAGAACTTTAATTGCTTGATCGGTCGAATCTTTCTCAATGTAATTCAGCGCTATCCACCATCCATCGTTGGCTTTGGTATCGGCTGGAGCCCAAATTAACTGACGATATCCGAGATACACTACGATTGCTGCAATTACCCCTCCACCAATATATACGCCCAACTTAAAACGCTTATTTGTTTTCCATTGTTGTTTTAGGTTCTCGGAAGATAGATTCAATTCCATTTCAAATAATTAGGATGCAAAAGTAATAAATTTTCTTGCAAGGTTGCAAAGATGTTATCATGCCGCTTGGTCGACGTAATCTTGCATCAAGTTTAACCAATAAAAAAAACGATGAAAAAAAGAACAATTTATCAGATGGTCATTGACCGAAGCGGATCCATGCAAGGCATGGAAAATCAAGTCATTAGCGGATTCAACGAACAATTGCAATCGATGCAAAACATCCAAGACCGCTATCCGGAGCAAGAAATTCTCATGTCCCTGAGATTTTTCAACGAACAAGTTGGCGTTAATATCTTAGAGCACAACCCGGTAAAAGCATGCAATCTCATGGGTCGTCATGAATACCGTACGAGCGGTGGAACCGCCTTGTTGGATGCCGTCGGTAAATCCATTTATGATATTAAAATGAAATTCGGTGAAGCCATTGCACATGAAGACACTACGGTGGTCATGATTATCATAACCGACGGATATGAAAATTCTTCAAGGATATACACTTATGAAGAAATTTCAAGGATGATTGGAGAATTGGAGGCAACCGAAAACTGGACCTTTACCTTCATGGGGGCAGATTTGGACGCCATTGCAGCCTCAAGCCGCATGGGAATAGGACGAAACCATACCTTTTCTTTTGATAAGGCCGATTATCGTAACGTGAGCAAAGATATCCTTTCCGAAGCGGCTATGGATTATGCGGAAAAACGTCAGCGCAATGTAAAAGTGACCGAATTTTTAAATAAGTTTGGGGATAAAGATCAACGAAAAAATAAATGATAGTCCACTTAATTCGGGCGTCGGATTTCTCTGCGCTTACCTATCAATCCGTTCTTCACTTATTGAATCAGTTTCCAGGGCCTATTACGTATAGGCCTTCGGAGACCGAAGTGGAAATTAACGATGCGGTAGAAAGAGAGGTTTCGAATGAAGCAGATTTCAAGACAGCAGAAGAAAAAGAACCTCTCGTCAACAATTCTGCGATTGATTCAACCCCTTGGTATAATTTTTCTCAAAGGGAGCCTGTAATATTCCCAAGAAGAACGCGCACTGCAAGTTGGGATAGTTTGATTGAAATTTGTAAAGCCTATCGAAAAAACAAACACCTTCCCAATGCTGATTTAGTGATATTACTGACCGATACGGCCAACGATGCGAATTGGTTTGTTGGAGGAGATGAGGCCATGAAAAACGCATTTATTCATACCGCCGATTGGCATTACTACTTTGAAGGGTTGAACGAGCGTTTCCCTATCTCTTATGAAATCGCTGCCTCGGTCTTGCGCATGGCGGCTTGTGAAACGTTCAGCGAATTCCGCCGTCTGTGGCATAAAGAACCTCGGGGCTGTATTTCGGATTTATGCATGAACAAGTCGCAGATTGTGATGAAAATGAAAACTGCAGATATTTGCAGCGACTGCATGAACCACTTTTCCAAGCAAGATTTAGACATTCGTTTGGTATCTCAGGTAGTGGAAACGTTTGAGGGAATACGAAAGAATTTTTTAACTACAGAACGTTCCGCTTTTTTACGACGTCCCAGCCGTTTGTTAGTAAAAGGATACATGCACCAGCTCTTATTGATGGATTATGGAAATATATCGTTGCCTTTAAATCCAAAACAACGTGCCTTGTATTGTTTCTTTTTAAACCATCCTGAGGGTGTAAAATTGGTCGATTTAGTTGACCACGAAGCAGAAATTAAAGAATTATATCATCGTTTTAGCAACCAAGGCGATCGAGAAAGAATTGATAACTCCTTGCATTTATTGCTCGACCCCCTCGACGGAAATCTTCATGAAACATTGTCGCGAATTCGCAGAATTGTTGTAAAAGCGGTAGGATCACGTATGGCTGGAACCTACCAAATTAGCGGCAATAAGGGAGAGCCCTTCAAAATTTCCTTGCCCCACGAATTTATTGTGTTTGAAAATGTGAACTTATACTAAAAATCTTTTATCTTTGAGTCAAATTCGATGTTATGAAAAAAATCATTTTATCCTTGGCTCTTTTGATTAGCTCGTCGGTGGTTTTCGGACAAAACGCACTAAACCTTGAGTCGGTGGATGCCATAAAAAATTGGGTAAGTACACGTCATTTTAACTCAGAGGAAGCTTCAGGTTATACCATTTCAATTGAAACGGTTAACAATGCTCCTGTATTATTTTTTTCTGTTGCGGACGGACACAAGAAACAATTTACTAACCTCTCGTATACCTCTGGCGCAACAAGCGCTATGATCATTGGACAAGGAGAAGGGGGTAATTCATTAGAAATACGAGTTCTAGAAACCGGCGATTTAATGGTAGCGGGTATGGTTTTTAAGCCAGAATAAATGCGTTTTTTACTGCTGCTGTTTTCTTTCCTTTGTGGCAAACTCCTTTACAGTCAATATAATTTACAACTCAACCAAGTCATGTTGGTTAGTAGTACCACGCAAACGGTGCCTGTTGGAAAAGTGTGGAAGATTGAATCTTACATGCAAGCAGGGATTACCATTACCGATATGTCAGAAGCAACGGCTACCTGTAATTATCCAGGAAGGCATCATGCAATGCTCGTAAATAATCAACTATACTATTTGATCAACGGTTCGCCAGGACATGGCAGCAGCGGAACCTATATGGCAGTAGGCAATTCTCTTCCCATGTGGATTCCCTCAGGCACCACACTTCGAACCTCATGCGCTTCCGATGTACTGAGTGTATTAGAGTTTAATCTTATACCCTAATGCATGTTTTCCAAAAGGAAATTCGCTCGTTGGCTTTTTCAAAAATACAGCCTGCAACGGGATACTGATACCCGCATTTCCGCACAAGAACTAGAAGAACTTAGGATTTTATATATAAAATCGATTGCGGTATCCGCGTTCATTGGAGTGCTTTTTGTCCTGCTTTATTACATTCCTATTTATTTATTCCCTGCATTTTTTAATGAGCATATTTTAGCCATTAAGTTTTGGGGATTAGATCTTGAAATTCGCTGGATTCGTGAATTGGATAACTTCTTACTAACGTATATCGAATTATATGTCTTGAGTATTTTGAGCATTTACATGATCCAACGATTGGCCTCAGTATTGGACTTTCCTTCCAAAGAATCGAAATATTATACATTGCATCTCGAAAATATTGAGCAATTAAGCTTAGAAGTTGCGCAAAAACGTGAAAAAGAACTTGGTCTGAACCCATTTCTCGGGTTATCGAAATTTCAACTTTTCTTATTTCTGCTCATTGCACGTTTCAAGGCGATGTTTAGCAATATGCTGATTAAATTCTTGTTGCAACGCTTTGCTAGTCGCTTTTTACTAAAGACAGTCATTGATTTAGTAGGGGCACCCGTTTATGCCTTTTGGAACGCTTATGCCACCGCTAAACTTTTCAAAAAATCGAAATATTACATTTTTTCGGTGGAACTTTCCGATTTTCTGACGGAGAAACTTGAAAAAAAAGATGGTATCAGCGAGGATCTTCGAAAAGAAATGCAATCTATTTTAGTTTCTGTGGTTATGTTAAAACGAGAATATTCCGAGATCAACCATTACTTCTCCACCAAAATCCTTGAAACATTGAACATTCAACTGGAGCCACATGTTCATAAACCTCTTAAAGCAAAAGAACTCAATAAGGTGTACAGCGATGAAACACTCCGATGGATTTATTTGTTATTCGCCACAGGGGTGATCCTCGATGGAGTCGTAAGTCGACGGGAAAGAAAACTCATTCAGGAATTTACCCACAATTTTCCGCGAGATACGAACCCACTTTCCCAAATAGATGCATTTCTGAATTCCTACAAGCGGGGTAAAGCCGTTGAATTCATTACCGAAAAAAACTGGATTTAAGAAATGTTACGAATACCTTTATTGCTTTTCATTTTTTTGACCAAGTCGTTGATTGCCCAACAAAAAGTTTCGCAAGAACGCTTCAAGGAACTCATGAATGATTCAACACATGTCCTTTTAGACGTTCGAACTCCGGAAGAATTTGCTGAAGGATTCATTGCCGGAAATGCAACCACGTTGAACGTAAATTATTTCTCCAACGATTTTATCGCAAAGGTGGAATTGAAGGCATCCAAGGACCAAGTTCTGTTGGTGTATTGTGCGGCGGGAGGAAGAAGTTCCACGGCTTGTAAAGAATTGAAGAAAGCCGGCTTTAAGCGAATCTTTGAACTGGAAGGGGGCTATAATGCTTGGGTGGCTCCTTAGCAGCCCATGGTTCTATTTAACATAATATCAATTATATTACATACGTAGATTAAATTTAAGTGTAGCTTTGTTTATGCGCTCCACACGTTTCTTTACTGATGCACAAACGCTTCAAGAGTTACAGTTTCCCAGCATTTTGGAAGAACTAAAATCGTTCACAGTTTCCAAAAGTGCCGCAGAGCTTACGCTTAAATTAAAACCTTCTAATAACTTCAAAAAAGTACACTTCGAACTCCTTCAAACGTTCCAACGTTTTTTAATCACCCAACAACGGCGCTCTTTGCCCGGTATGGATTTCGAAGAATTGCTCCTTGAAATAAAATTGTTGAAACTCGAAGATGCTGTCCTCAATGTAGCATCCGTTCTTAACATTTACCATGCTAGCGATTTGGTAAACCAGTGGGTGCAATTTTTCGATTCCTATCTCCAAGCCCCTGAGCTTGCTCAAGTCTTCGAAAATTGCCATTGTACCGACGACCTAAAAAATGCCATTGCAGCTGTGGTTGATGTCAAAACGACGAAAAACGTAAAAGACGACGCCAGTAAAGCGCTCTTGGAAATCCGCAGCTCCATTCGCACGGTACGTCAAAAAATCAACCGCAACTTCGAACGGGAAATGCGCAAACTCGCGAAAGAAGGCTGGCTCGGGGAAACCCAAGAAACCTTCCTCGGTGAGCGACGGGTTTTAACGGTTCAATCCGGATACAAACGCCGCGTACTCGGAACCGTCGTTGGCACGAGCAAAACGGGAAGCCTCACCTACATCGAACCCCAAATCAATCGAGAACTAAACCATGAGTTGGATTGCTTGATCGAGGATGAACAAAAAGAAATCTACCGGATTCTGCGCGTTTTATGCCATTACCTCAGGTCTTACCTCGGGCTAATTGAATCCTATCAAAAATCGTTGGTTTCTTTTGATTTTATTACCGCCAAAGCGCGTTTAGCCGTTTCCATGGATGCAACCTTACCCGGCATCAGTACCGAAACGAGCTTCGAGTGGCAAAATGCCTTTCACCCAATATTGCTAGCGACCCATCAGCGGCTCGGAAAAATGACCGTTCCTCAGCACTTTAGCTTAACTCCTGAACAACGTATTTTAGTGATTTCTGGCCCGAATGCCGGAGGAAAAAGCTTAACCCTTAAAACCTTTGGCCTACTTCAATGCATGCTTCAGGCAGGCTTGTTAATTCCCGTGCATCACGATTCAAAAGCCTGCTTTTTTCATCATTTATATTCCGATATTGGGGACAATCAATCGATTGAAAATGAATTAAGTACTTACTCTTACCGACTTCAACGCATGAAGTACTTTCTGCAAATTGCACAGCCCAACACGGTATTACTCCTAGATGAATTCGGTAGCGGAACCGATCCTGAATTGGGAGCGGCCTTGGCTGAAGTATTTTTCGAAGAATTGTATGCCAAAGCGTGTTATTCGATGATCACCACCCACTATGCGGCAATTAAAGTGAAGGCTTCTGAATTACCCGGAACAGTTAACGGAGCCATGAAATTTGACACTCAATCGCTTAAGCCGCTCTACGAATTAGTCATGGGGCTTCCAGGAAGTTCATTCACCTTTGAAGTGGCTTCCATCAACGGAATTCCTCCCAAACTCATCAAAGATGCCAAGCAAAAATTATCCTCTGACACGAAACGCCTCAACCAATTATTATCCTCCATCCAAGAAGAAAAACAGTATTACCAAAAAATGATTCAGGAGCATAAAAACGCCCAAGCGCGCATGGAACTTGAAATTGCACGACTTCGACAACTCGAACAGGAAAATCGATTGAAAGCTAAGCAACTCAGCCTGCAAGCAGAGGAGCAAGCGAAATCCGTGCAGCTCGGACAGCGCCTGGAAAAGTACATGACCCGCTATCAACCCGGACGCCGAAAGCAGCAAGAAAACGATCTGCTCTTCGAAGAAATTCGAAGTTTTATAGTAAAAGCACGCACTCCAAAACCCCAGGTAAAAAAAGCCAAACCTAAGGAAACGATCAACCATAGCAATATCTTCGTTTTTCAACCCGGGGATAAGGTCAAAATTCAAGGAAGCAAGCAATTGGGCATCATTCAATCGATTGAAAAGAACAAAATTGTGGTGTTGGTGAATTCGATGAAAATGACGTTGACCTCCGACAAACTCCTCCCCGTTCCATGAATCCTATTCCTCCTCTTGCTTATTTGAATTCGAATAACGGTACAGGACTGTTGGCAGTAGGCTCTGGACCTTCGTTTACCTTGGAAACCTCCGAGGAACTCCCCCTACTCGATGCCTTTTTAGAAAAGCATCAAGGAAAGTACATTTTCGGCTACCTCTCCTACGCGTTGCAAGAACATATTGTTGGGAATAAAGCCTCCAACCAAAGCACCTTGCCCCTCGCCTTTTTCTGGGTTCCTTCAGAGGTTGCTGCACTGGATGGCACCAATTCCATACTGCATCAGGGGACACGAAAGGATGAAATTTCACATTATATAAGGGAAATCGAACGCGCTCAGTCGCAAGCACTGCCCGAATTTACTCCCGCTATTTCCCGAGCATCCTACCTCGAACGCATTATCCAAATCCAACAGCTAATACAACGCGGAGATCTTTATGAAACGAATTTCTGCTTCGAATTTTTCATCGAGAACTTAGTATTATCCGATCCTTTTAGCCTCTATCAACGGGTGAATCAACGAACAAAAGCTCCTTTTTCGGCCCTATTATGCCTGGAGGATATCTGGTTGGCTTGTGGAAGTCCCGAACGATTCTTGAAGAAAACCGGCAACCAATTGATATCGCAACCGATCAAAGGCACCGCTCCAAGGCACCAAGACCCAATGGTAGATGAACGACTCATGGAAGCCCTGAAATCCTCTCCGAAAGAGTGCTCGGAAAATGTAATGATTGTGGATTTAGTACGCAACGATCTTTCGAAAGTCGCACTGCCGAATTCAGTTCGCGTAGCGGAATTATGCGGTATGTATTCGTTCCCTAACGTTCACCAAATGATATCTACCGTTACATGCAAGGTTTCGCCGAATCGGCCGTTTTCTGAACTTTTAAAAGCGACCTTTCCTATGGGTTCCATGACAGGAGCCCCCAAGCGCAATTCATTGATTCACATGAATGCCTTGGAACCCTTTTCCCGTGAACTTTACTCGGGTAGCGTTGGGTATTTTAGCCCTTCCGGCGATTTTGATTTCAACGTGGTTATTCGTTCTCTTACGTACACCCCTGCCACGAAACGCTTGAGTTGCGCCGTAGGTAGCGCTATAACGGCAGCCTCGGATCCCGCCAAGGAGTATGAGGAATGTTTGGTAAAAATTGCTCGACTGATTCAATAGCCTATGGTTTCTATCCTGCATCGCTTTCTTAATAAATATCCCGCCACGCATTACTACCTTGCGTGCAGCGCTGGCATTGACTCCATGGTTTTGCTCCATCTTTTTCACCAACTTAAGGTGCCTTTTTCCGTAGTTCATGTGAATTATCATCTTCGGGGAAACGACAGCAAGGACGATGCGCAGTTCGTGCAAGCAGCATGTACCGTTTTGGGAGTTCGATGTTACTTGAAATCGGTTCACCTTAAAAAACACCTGGAAGCGCAGGGCGGAAATTTACAGCAAGAGGCACGTAACATTCGCTACGGTTACTTGGAATCCCTGTTGAAGCAACATCCAAATTCCATCGGAGTTACAGCCCATCATGCCGACGATCAACTGGAAACTTTTTGGTTGCATTTAATCCGAGGAAGTGGGTTAAGTGGCTTGTCCGGAATGGTGGATGCCAGCCCAACCCTATTACGGCCCTTATTAACTACCCCTCGAAAAAAAATCGAAAGCTACGCACACAATCATGGTATTCGCTGGCGTGAAGACCAAAGCAATTCGGATACACGTTACTTAAGGAATTTTCTCCGGATCGAAGCACTTCCCAGCCTTTACCAAGCATTTCCCCAATTAAAAAACGAAGTGAATTTCTTGATGAAGCAATTCCGTAAAGCGCATCAAAGCCATCAAAAACAAGCTGAAAAAATTCGTAAAGAATGGAACGCGCATGGATTGATCCCGTTAGCGCATCAAGGCCTGGATGCTTCCGTGTTCATCGAAGCCTTGAAGCGGATGGAAATCGAACCACGGTTTTATGACAGGATTCAACAGTTATTCACCTTAGCTAACGGCAAACAACTCGATGTAGGAACCGCGGGACGTTTAATCAAAACGAAGGAGGGAATTCGCTTCATGAAGGCGGCACCAATCGATTTGCGATTTCACATGGAAACCGTGCAAACGCTTCCCCAAAAATTCGATGCATGGACCTGGTTTCTTAACCCGGAGCAAATCCGTTTTCCCTTGCAGGTAAGTTCCTTCCTGCCTCACGAACAACTGCGACCTAACGGGTTGCAACGGGCTAAAAGCATCAATGCTTTACTAAAAGGAGCACGAATTCCCGAACATGTGCGAAAACTTTGGCCTGTGCTTCGATGCGGAGACGTTATCGTGGGAATACCCGGAATATGCATCGCCCACGCATTTCGCGCGAATCCCGAAGGAAGCCGTTTTATTAAAGTTACCTTTGAACCATGGTAACGATTCCCCTACCCGATGCCTTTATTCAAGCGATTTTGGAAGATTCGCCTTTTGGGACCTCGCTTCTGAAAGCATTAGAGGAGGAACCAATTACCTCGATTCGTGTGAATCCGCGTAAAAAGGAGGCCTTTTCCTCCGAAGGATTGGAGCCCGTTCCTTGGTGTGAAGACGCTTTTTACTTGGAACGGCGTCCCAACTTCACCCTTGACCCCTTATTTCATGCAGGAGTCTATTATCCGCAAGAAGCGGCTTCTATGATCATTCATCGCATGGTACGGGCCCTAAATCTGCCGGAAGGTGCTTTTGTTTTGGACGCTTGCGCTGCACCTGGGGGGAAAACGTTGGCGATGTTCGATGCTCTTCCGCGGAATTGTGCTGGAATCGCGAATGAAATCCATCCACATCGGGCCAATATCTTGTGTGAAAACATAACAAAATGGGGGCTTGACAACGTAGCAGTAACCAACGACGATACGGCGGCTTTTCAACGCCTTGAGGAGCAATTCGACCTCATTTTGGTGGATGCTCCATGTTCCGGAGAAGGGATGTTTCGAAAAGATGGCAATGCACGCACAGAATGGAACGATGAGGCTCCAAAATTTTGTGCTGAACGACAAACGATTATACTTGACAACTTAATTCATTGCCTCAAGCCAGGTGGGTTTTTGCTGTACGCTACGTGTACTTTTAATTCGCATGAAAATGAACAACAAATCCAACGCTTGATGGACCAATATGCCATGGAACTGCATCCTTGGCCAGTACCTGAAGCATGCCTTCCTGGTCGAGGAGGTATCGGTCATTACTTTGTTCCTGGCACGAGTCGTTCGGAAGGATTATTTGTATGCTTGCTTAGAAAACAAGGCGTCCGACCGGATCGTTATTCCCTGTATCCATCACGCGTCATGGACGATTTTACCGGATTAAACATTCCAATGGATGAAACCAAAGTCATGGTGCAAGAAAACCACTTTGCCTTGCTCCTTTCGAACCAGCTCCACGGCGCATTAACTTCCTTAAAAATCCCCTTTCGATTCCTGAAAAAAGGAGCTATTGTGGCGGAGAAAACGCTTAAAGGATGGGTTCCATACCACGATTTATCAATGCTTTCGATGAAAATAAGTGGCATCGAATGCTCCAACCATGAAGCGTTGATGTACCTGCGAGGCGAAACCTTTCCCATTCCCCCCTATCCTGCGGGTTACTATGTTTTGCAGTATCAAGGAGTACCCTTGGGGTATATAAAACACCTGGGAAATCGCTTCAATAACCTTTATCCCAAACGCTGGAGGATCAGAATGCATCTCAAATAGGGGTTCGTCGACTATCCCGGGGATTGTTGTTCGAAGTTTCAAAAAATAGGAATAAAATAGTACATTAGCCTTCTCATAATTTTACAACAATGAAAAACATCCTATTCTCCCTGATTTTATTTCTTGGTTTTTTTGTACGTGCCGACGAGGGCATGTGGTTCCTAATGTTCATCGAACGGTTGAATCAACGTGATATGGAAAAGCTCGGCTTGCAGCTTACAGCCGATGAAATATACAGCATCAACCATTCAAGCCTAAAAGATGCCGTGGTTCAGTTCAATGGCGGGTGTACCGCGGAATTAATTTCTTCGAAAGGATTGGTCCTTACGAACCATCACTGCGGATACGATGCGATCGCCGAATTATCCACCCCTGAGAAAAACCACTTGATCAATGGATTTTGGGCAGCTAATCCCAGCGAAGAATTAAAGCCCAAGTCCTTGTACGTGCGCTTCTTTGTGCGTATGGACGACGTTTCAAAGCGGATCTTAGGGAAAGTGAACGATCAAATGACCGAAGCAGAGCGCGATAAAACCATCAAAGAAGAGATTGCACTCATTGAAAAAGAGCAAAGCGAAAATGGTAAATACGTGGTGAACGTACGCTCCTTTTTCCAAGGAAACGAATACTATTATTTCGTTTTCCAAGACTACAAAGATGTACGCTTGGTAGGTACGCCTCCCGAATCCATTGGAAAATTTGGGGGTGACACCGATAATTGGGAATGGCCTCGCCATACGGGCGATTTTTCGATGTTCCGAATTTATGCCGATGCAAACGGAAATCCTGCTGAGTACTCGCCCAACAATGTTCCGTTAACCCCTAAAGTACATCTTAAAATTAACCTCAAAGGAGTTCAAGAAGGAGATTTTGCTATGATTTTAGGATTTCCTGGAAGAACGAACCGTTGGTTACCCGCAGCAGGGATCGAGCAAAACGTGAAATACGCCTATCCGGCTTGGGTTGAAGCTTCAAAAACCAGCATGGATGCCATGAAGTCGTACATGGACAAGGATGATAAAGTTAATTTAGACTATGCCTCCAAATATGCTCGAATTGCAAACTACTGGAAAAATCGTCAAGGAATGATCGATGCGCTCACCAAGTTTGAAACATCGAAAACCAAAGCATTAAATGAAGCTAAATTCGATGCTTGGGCGCAGAAAAAGAAAAACCGAAACGAATACGGAAACGTAATTGCCACGATCAACAAATATTATGCGGCTACTAACGAAAAAGCCCGTCACGACAACTACCTATCCATCTTGTTGCGTTCCTCGGAGCTTGCTACCATTTCACGCACTTTAGGAGGCAAATTGGTTGAATTTGACAAATCCGACAAAAATAAAACCGTCGTTTTGGACATGCTCAAAGCGATCGATGAGTTTTATGAGAAGCTTTCTTTCCCCGTAGAAAAAGACATTCTCATGAACGGCGTCTGGCTTTACACCACCAAAGCCGGTTACAAGCTACCTGCTACCTTTGATAGTCCCGACGCTATTTCCCAACGAATCGCTGCTATTTTAGTGAAAACGGTGTTCAGTAACCCCGATCAACTTCGTGCCTACGTGCGCGGGGAGCAAAAAATCGATATCAACAAAGATCCGTTGTTCATGCTTTCCCAAGAGCTCATTGCCCACCTCAGTTCCACGACTCCAGAAATGACGCAAATGCAAGCCGATTTTGCTCGAGCTTACCGTAAATTGGTTAAAGGAATGCGCGAATCCGGCCTTAGCGAAATCCAATATCCGGATGCAAATAGCACCATGAGGTTAACCTACGGTAAGGTGAGTGCGCTTCCTGCCGACAAACGCAACGATGCTACTGTGAATTATTACACCACCTTACAAGGAACCATCAATAAGTACAAACCCAACGACCAAGAATTTGACCTTCCACAACGCCTTATTGAATTGAATAAAACGCAAGATTTTGGAGAATATGCCGACAAAAAAGGATACATGCCCGTTAATTTCCTAACCAACAACGATATCACCGGAGGGAATTCCGGTTCTCCTGTGCTCAACGGTCGAGGGGAATTGATTGGGTTAGCCTTTGATGGAAACATTGAGGCCATGGCGGGAGATGTTATTTTTGATGATATGTTGCAAAAAACCATCAATGTAGATATACGCTATGTGCTTTTCCTGATTGATAAATTCTCGGGAGCTCGTCATATTGTGGACGAAATGACCATCATTCGTTGATGTAATCGTAGGGAGCGTCTTTTGGAAACCTTAGTTCGCGTTTTTCGCAAGCAGGGACAAATGCAATAGCGCTTCTCCGATTTCCTGTTCTGTAAGCGAGGCATTGATTTCTGCGGTTCCGGGAGCTTTTAATAACACAAAATTAATGCGATCTCCAGCGTTTTTTTTGTCATTCCTCATGTGCGACAAAATCGCTTCAAAGGCTGCTTCGGGAATCGGAGGCATGGGAAATATATCACTTAAAACCCATTCAATTTCTGCGTAATCCTTGGGTGAAAGCACGTTGCGCTTGAACGCCACATAAGCCTCCGCAATCATGCCTAAGGCAACTGCGTGTCCATGGT
>Ga0214921_10007675_pt1 | contig 14274 bp, 21 predicted proteins | sample LL1505_MetaG_FD_177992 | JGI IMG/M metagenome (GOLD analysis project Ga0214921, IMG submission 177992) | Freshwater microbial communities from Lake Lanier, Atlanta, Georgia, United States - LL-1505 | ecosystem: Environmental > Aquatic > Freshwater > Lake | place: USA: Georgia | collected... | reverse complement strand
TCCTCAGATCTCTGTGAATTTCGGTGTAGGCATTGTCTATGCGCTTCGTGTTGAGATTCCTGTACTCAGTGCTCTCCTTGCTGTTCATGACCAACAAAATCCTACGCGAGGCATTCAGATGTGGGCGAATGGCTGTGTTGCACGTGGCCACCCCCACAATGGTCAGGTAGTTTAAGATGACTGACATTTTAGATGATGGGTGTGTGTGGTTGAATAAAAGAGGTGATATTGTTTTTTTTAGAAATCAGCACGCAGACTTATTTCCCAGGGGTGTATTTGTTGAAATGTCAACTGACAAAGACAACGCCAAAGTGTCCCTTTTCTTTGAGCACCTAAAGCAGACCTACACCTCTTCTGTAAAAGCAGACCACAAGAATAAACCCCAATGCATCAATTTTCTGAACTCTCTGAACATGAGCCACGAATACAATCACCAGTACTGTCTAGGAGCGTTAGACAGACGCATTGAAGCCCATGCCAAATGCGCTGAGTCAGCCACACCAGAGACAGCAGAGAAACAAATGCTATACACGCTGGCGAAGAACATACACGAACACACGCAGCTGTTGAGTGAAGGAGGCAAACTGTCAGACGACGAAGCACGCGAGATGGCCCAGATAAGCCTCCTAGCGTTTGTCGCCAGTCAATAGTACAAGTGATGATAAGTAAACATCCCAGAATACAATTGTAAAACAATCTGGCAATTTACACATGTATGTCTTGGGCACTTTTTTGTATAAAGGCATCTGTTAGAGGCATGTAACACATGCTACTCTCTGATCTGCATAGCATAGACAGTCGTCTGAGCAAAATGTTACACACTAAGCTAGGGGCGAGCAGCATGGAAATAGATGAGGAGGAAGATATGAAACCGCTGATTATAGAAGCCATGGAACGATTGAGCCAAAAATTCAACTTAACTGATATTAGTCCTTGAAGTGCTACAGATATGCTTCAATACCAGATGGACATACTGTCAAAAGGTGCAAGTTATGTTATTACTGTTCAATGGGGTTCTATTGGATGGGAACATACAGAAGAGTTTTCAGGGTATGTTAATTATCATATCCACGACAGCACAGGCGACTCAATATGCACCGAGAGTTTTCCTGACATAGACGAATGGGAAGAAAGTTTGGAAGATGAATTACAACAGATTACAGATACTGTGCTACAACCCATCAGAGAAGAAAGCCCAATAGAGGAAGAAGTACAAGAACGCTTAGGCAACATGAAGATCATGCGCCACAACACAACAAGACGAGGATGAAACCACTCAACCCAATAAATTTCCACATTGTAATCAACAAACCATTGAAAACATAACTTACCAGAATTTACAATTCAAAAACAAAGTATTTCAATAAACCACATGCCACCCTTAATGTCCATGTCCTTTCACATTGGGGAACCGAGCAAGCCACCCACCCACCGCAAAATGGTCCACATCCTACCACAAATGAAACTACTCCTACTACATCCGCGCACACCGAGTCTGTCATGTCTAGTAAGCATCCCAAACGAATTGGCAAACGCCAACATGCTCTTCGACCACGGATCGTGCTGCGACTTGAGATTGGTCAAGGAAAACAGACACACTGACTCCATCAACATGAGCGCAACCGTCGTCTGGGAATGCAGCGCCACCAGATGCTTTGTCGACTACTGGTTCGAGCACTCGTGTGTCTATCTCGGCAGCCACACGGCCCGCATCATCCAGCGCGCGTGGCGGTGGTTTTGCGAGCGGAAGCGGCTGGCCTTGTGTATGGAATCGCGCGAGGAGAATTCATTGCTGGGACGTGTGCTACGGACGCTGTGCGTGGAGGATTTGAGGAGGATGACACTCTAAGCCTTGCAAGCACACTAAGAAAAAACCATTTCACTGACCAAAAAGAATCAATACAATTGAAGCATTCACAAAACACAACACAATCCATGTCTCATGATTCCTGATATTATGCAACTTCAACCCACGCTCGACCCCTTCCTCGTAGTGAAAATACCCCACTATTGCGAAAAGCGCCCCAAACACAACCAACAACACAGCATAGACAGACAGAAACTCTGTATCTTTACCAGACAAACTGGCCAATTCCACCCAGATGGCGCTGGTCAGACAGATTAGACTCCAGCTCTCGTAGTGCAGAATGTCCTTTGGTTGAAAGTAACATACCAGACAGCAGCTCTCCGTTCTTGCGTTGCTGGGCTCTGGTTCGAAGTAATGTGTCCATCCGTGATGAAGCAGCAACCCGACTCCTATGATAAATAAAAGGATAGCCAACATGCAATAAAAATATACACCCAGCATAAATACACACCACGCCACATACGCCACACAGCTACGAAAACACAGATTCAATCTGCTGCAGCTCAAAATGCTCCCTCTGCCGCTCCTCGGCGATCTCGTACACAGCATACACCACGTCGCGCATGGCGTCAGCGTCAAGCCGTCCAGCCCGTAATGATAACTCAAATGTCAAGGGGTCCATGGGCTCTCTGTAGTCATTAAATTCTACAACCCCCTTTCCTAGTTTAGCATACAGGCGTACATAAAATCGCTCAGTGAGACCGAATGCGGCCACGGCGTCGTCCGAATTGAACACCATGTCCGACACCAATGGAAACCGAGTGCGTAGCATGGCCCGGACTTTGTTCACTACTGATGCAGAGATAAGATTCTCATCCGACAAATTCATCCAACACAGAAAACCAAACGATTTATAACCCACAATCAGCAGAGCAACCCAACAGCAACTGAAACAAAATTCACCCACACCATATACAAGCAGCATTTCATCCCAGCAGCATTATGTCAGCAATTACATTGGCTGTGTATGTTTTATCTTTCAATGCCGCGTGGGATATAGTAACAGGCCTGGGTCTGCTGATTTACTTACACACAGACACTCTTAAATGCCTCGCCGACACGCATCTGAGTCTATGGATATCTGACGAAGAAAGGAACAACAGGGTGCTATCCTACGCCATAGGACTATTCATAATCCAATGGGGCATCATCCGCGCCTCTGCAGCCATGGACCCATTGACGAAATGGCCAGATGCTGTGGCAACATACTGCGTAGAAGGTGTGGCTGTTGCTGTTGCTGTGATGGAAGGGAAAGCAAGACAGTGTTCTGGTTTGACAGTGGTGGTCTTGTGCTTGGGGTGCATTGGGGTACTCATAGCAGCGAGCATGGGTACACGAAGCACATCTCATTTCTTCTTCTTTGATCTTGACATAGAACTGCCATAACTCTTTGAACGACTAGGACTCTTTGAACGACTAAGACTCCTTGAAGGACTAGGACTCTTTGAACGACCAGTCTGACGCACTGAACTTGCTTTAGGCACTGCATTTGAATGTGCTGGACTTGCTTTTGGCACTGCATTTGAATGTGCTGGACTTTCTTTAGGCACTGCATTTGAATGTGCTGGACTTGCTTTTGGCACTGCATTTGAATGTGCTGGACTTGCTTTTGGCACTGCATTTGAATGTGCTGGACTTGCTTTAGGCACTGCATTTGAATGTGCTGGACTTGTATTAGACCCTGCCCCGTCTGGCCTCAGCGACCTTTGTACACTGGACTGAGACGACTGGCGAAGAGAACCCTCACTTCTACCTGCGTCAGAGTAAGTAGTCTGTGATTGCCGAGTCTGATCCATGCCACCAGATTCATATGACCCCCCGTCACTGTTACCGAGTGAATCAATCTGACCTGGATTCACAGACCCATTTTCGCTTGTTGACACAGGTAAAGGCGGTACAGGTAAAGACGGCAAAGGAAAAGAAGGCATTGGCACAGGTAAAGACGGTAAAGGTAAAGACGGTACAGGCCAAACTGTTACGGACGGGACATTCACGCCTTGCCCACTAGCAGAGTCCACAGGCAACTCACGTGGCTGTATTTGGCCAAAAGCATATCTACGTACTTCTGTCGCTCGCGCGATATCATCGTCCAATTTAGCCCCCATTGCTGTACACTCACGACCCCAATATGATACCAAAATCTCCTCTTTCAACCAACTGGGACGATCTGGATACTGCCAAAGCAATCTACGCACCACTTCCACACCAACAGCACTACTGACACCGCTCTTCAAAGCCACACATATCTCATACACACTCCATCCAGCCCACCCCCAGTCATTCAACTCAAACTGACTACCATCTAACCTCCTACTGTCAAACGGTGTACCAAGTTCTCCCCATAATCGTTCTATGGCAGTAAGAGGTGTCTCAATCACTGCCAATCCAGCCCCCAACAGTTCAACACGCTGCACAAGCGCATTCCATCGAGCGCGCATCTGAAGACATCGGGAGCTCTTTTTATATCCAACCAAACCAATTTCAATCCAAATCCAGCCCGTCCATGCGCCTGCGCTTCCGTCGCACAGCAGCCTCGGCCTGTGTCCATTCGTCTTCGGCGGTCCTGTGCATAAGGACCAGGGCACGCGACGGTAGCATACGCGCAGAAGGGTTCACACGCAGCAGACCGTCCGCCACTGCCATGACGTCGGGAGGGACCAAGGCCTGGAAAGACGCAAAATGCCGTCGCACGCTGAGCTGAGGCCATATCTTCGATGCAGCAGGCATCAACCGAGAGACCCCTGGCCAAGTGGCCTCGGTGGGCGTACCGAACAGCTTGAAAATGTGCGCGAGCGACGACGCCTCATTGGTATTAGCCACCAGTGGATACAGCAGGACCATTTCGGCAATCACGCACCCAAGGCTCCAACGATCCAAGCAAAACGGATTGTAGCCAGTGTGGGCAGAAGACATCAAAAGCTCAGGCGGCCTGAAGCCCAGCGTCGTACACTCCACCGTATAACGATGATCGGGGTGATCCACCACGGAGCGTTCTTCGGTGATACGGCGTCCAACGCGCACAGTCCTGGACATTCCAAAGTCACACAGTTTGAGCGTGCGCGAATCCTTCAACAGGATGTTCGACGGCTTGATGTCACGGTGCGCGACCCGGCACGAATGTATGTAATTCACTGCCTCCAGAAGCTGCTCAGTGAACGACCGAAGCATGTCCCATGGCATCGAGGTCATATGGCGTTTGCGCATGTCTGCCACAAGACCACTCAGGTCACCTTCCACGCACATCTCCATGGCATAGAGCACAACGCCATCCCCCATAATAACATCCACCAGTTCCACCACCCCCGGGTGACTCAGCGTCCTTAGCGCTGCAGACTCGCGGAGCACGGTCACACACATGCCAGTGGACAAATCCGTGCCCTCGCCATCCAAGTACATCTTCACGCACTTGATGGCCACTGGCTTCTCAAGCTGCTGATTCTGTGCATGGAAAACAGTACCATAACCACCCTGGCCGATTTGGTGAGATATGACGTATTTGCCTGCAAGCTGTTTCTGCACGCTCGCGACGTCCATTGTGCAAAGTGGGTGGCAACCAACAAAAAAACACAGATTAAAAAGCCACGTTTAGTAAAAAAAAGATTTCCCCTTTTATCACACTTCCATGTCATAGTAAATGTCAAGTTCTGACCAATTGGTCCAATTAGTGTGTAAGATATTTCGAAAGTCATCCACGGAGTAATGGAGGAGCAGACAAACAAGAATCCAAATCCCTATCAAAGCACAAACCCAAAAGGGTGGAACATACAGGGGCACGCGATGCAAACGCCGTTGCTGACACGAGTGTTCATATTCAAGCACCAAGGCCACATGCCCATGGATGACGAAATCCATGTCTTTTTAATTTCAGGTCAAACAGTGGTAGACTTTAATCCGAAATAAGGAATCACAAGCCCAAAAGAGACCTTCAATCCTGGCTAATGTCAGACGGGTCGACCAAAGCCCACACGTCCATCTCCGTTTCTGCTTCCACGCGCTGACGACAGTACGGGCAGTCTACATCCAGACCGTGCTGTTTTTTGAAAAAATACTTCGCCAAACACTTGGCATGGAAACGGTGGGAGCAATCCAACATGACATTGACGTCCGAACTCAAGCAGATGGCACACACCACCGCCTCGTCGTCGGCCTCTTCTTCCATAGCGTCTACAGGCGCTCCACCGCCAGCGAACTCAGTGCCAACATACACGACGTCCTCGTTATCAGACATAGCAATTCGTTCAAACACGCGGTCTATGACAGCTTATATACACGCCAACATTGATTTATTGCGCTTTTCCAAGGGGAAAATCACTCAAATTGGGCCATGATGGCACGGACTTCGTGCTTGACCGTCTCTGCGGCCAGGTGCACAAAGTCGTCGATGGCGTCCTGGAGGGAGGCGTCCTGCAAAAACACACACTCCACAGTGAGACCGTTCACAAACAGACTGGCGGACACCATGGGCCTGAAGTGAACCTGGACAGCCGCCCCATAGTAGAGCGCGTTCACGATTTCCCACACCGAGGGATCGTTTGCAACACAACGACCACCGACGAATCCGCTTTCACGAAGCGCGTCGAGCAGCGGACAGGTCTGGTTGTCGGGGTACACTGCCGGAGGCAAGACGGCAGGCGGATAACGAAGCAACACGAGATGCATTCCCACCATCTCCCTCGCAGCAGCGAGAAGGGGTGTCATGTGACTCGCCCGCATGCAGAACATATGACCGAGACTCTCGGCGCGAAGATCATACATGCCCGCCATATCGACCGAGACAATAACCTTGACGAAAATGCCGAATCGCCGGAGGTTGCTCACCACCACCTTGGCAATCCCGTCTTCATAGGCCACCGCGGAAACCCCACCCTCGAAGCCGCCGCTCTGCATAAGCCCCCACACCTCCCCGTTCAAAGTGAAGCGGGAGTCCACGCCAGCAGCCAGCTTGAACATATGCGCCAACGTGGCCTGCGTGAATTCACGAAGTTCCAGGTCCTTATTGACAGCTTCTGCCTGCTCAAAGCCAGCCAGGCGATCAACTTCGATGGACGAGATGGAGCGGCCGAGTTCAGGTTCGACACTGATCTTCTGGAAGCACAGGCTGACATGGATCACAGTGTCATCCGCAGGAATTCCAACAAGGTTCAAGGAATAGCCGAGCCCGAAGTACAAGCCATGAACACACATTTGGAAACGAGAAACCAACTCACCATCGGTTCCAATATCCGGACAGGTGGGCTGAGGCGTGACAGGCCCAAACGCCCTCATAACAGAGAGAACATGAGCATCGAATGGATCACAGGAAGAAACAGACATGGCGGTCGGTTGCACATGAAAATAAAGCCCTTAAATACAGTGTATCAAAAAGAAAATGAAAAAAAAAAATAACAAAGAAAAATTAAAAAGAACGCTACATATGGAAACCAAAACAAAAACACAACCAACAAACTCCATGGTCATCCGCCTCCCCGTCGAATTCGCATGCTGCTTCCGCTGTTCCACGGAATCCATTAAGTCCAAAGTCGACGACTTGCTACTGGAGAAACTGCCAGACGAAACAACCTGGCTCGCGGCGAGAGATCGAATGCTCATTCCCGTTTTGAGAAATCTATGCCACTTAAACAATTCCATGCCCCTCGAATGGATCGACTTATCCAAACCACTACCCGGCTGTCCTGCAGGGGTTTCATATTCAGAGGACCAAGACAAAATCACACAAAAAAGGATACTCATCCGCTTCTGGGAGCTATGCCGAATGACGAGACTGAGCTACGACGTGTATCAGACAGGGACACAACAGCCCGATGGTACGTTCTTCGACGCGTTCTATGATTTAGCCAGCTCAATAATGGATATGATAAGACCGAATGTCAGACCCATAAGCCTCATCACAACCGAGCCACAGATACGAGAACGATCTCAAAAAACCGACGACGACGACCTTGCCACCTTTACGTGTTATCAAATCACACTCATACGAAATCACGACCCGATGCCTCAGACGGTCTACCAAGCGGCATCGTCGCCAGCCAGACTCACGAAACACACCGCCAGGGTCTGGAGATCGTATGTCAAGACCATGAAACAATGTGGCGTCCTTGATTATGGTCTGGCGCTGGCACGCAATATCGCAGGACGCTACGAAGGCACAATGGCGCGCTTTGCAGATTTGATCCAAGCCGAGATTGATCACGAAGCCTACAAGCGCGCTCTTCTGGTAGTTTCCCTCAAGGACAAGAACGCCACACTCACTCGCTTCAACACCGACATCCTGCGCATGATTGTGCTTCACACACATCCAGTCGAACCAGTTCTCTGGGAAGACGTGCTCAGTCCGTTCATACAGCATGACATGCTGGTGCAGATTTGATGCCATGGTGCTCAAAGACAACAGAAAGCAAGGGATCCAATATAAAAGCAAACACCACCCCAATTCACAGCACACATGCAAGCGCCCAAGCCCAAGCGGAACTTCCAGGTCGAGGACGACCTCCTCATCATCCGAAACGGAAACGGACAGAGCATTGCGCTTGACATCACGCTCAAGAAAAACACCTTCCTCTTCCGCGGCACGCAGATGAAATACACCGCGATCGACGGAAAGGGACCCTCCTTGTGCAAGGCCCGCGGTCACCAATACGTCACCTGGAGCGGACTCCTGCGTGGGATACGCACCCTTCAGGGCGAGATGTCGTTTCTGATCATAGGCGAGACCATGCAGATCACATACAAGATCGGCGGGGAACGGACCGCCATGCACTTCCGGTTCTCCGCCACTCCGGCGAAGTAAGACGACTTGAACCCAGAAACGGGTGTTTGAATAAACGGATGTAAAATCCCTTCAAAAAAGAGCACACCACAAAGAGCACACTGCAGAAAAATCAAACCAAAGAGCATCCAATGAACGTCATAGTCATTTTATTACTACTGCCAGCAGCAAATGCCATGGCCACCCCATACGTCACACACTCGTTCACATTCCCACACATACCCTACCACACAGCTTTGCGGCACATCCACACTCCCGAAAAATGCGTTGAAGCATATGCTGTGTTGCCCCCTGGCTTCAGAATCACCCGCACTGAACCGCCACAGAGGCTCGGTAACTATCACAGCATCACATTTCGTTTCAACACAGCTATACACAACAGGAGACAAACACACCATGGCGTAATGTTTTCATCGAGTCCAGACTGCTCCCAATTGCTGTTCATGGACACCACAGGCACTGCATATATGCTGGTCTCCTACTCGGTCCGTGCGTACTGCCCACCGCGCGCATCGTCTACATCTTACGAAGGAGGACATAAATTGCAGATCACAGGCACCTTCCTAAGACCCTCTACGTTGATTGAAGCCATATGCACCAGGCGAAAGGTCGACGCACAGAAAGTCCAGAACGCCATACAGAGCCACCGACCCGAAAACGAAGACAGACATCTCAGGGCTTACAGGCAGAGAATCTTAAAACTGAATTGAAATGGACGAATACGACACATACGACCGCCTGGAAGACGAGGCGCTACATCGTCTGCGCGACACGGATGCCATGAGCGACGAGGAGACCGACGAAGAAACACAGCCAAGTCGATTTATTAAACCAGGAAAAGTTCAATCGACCCAACAAACGGGGCAGGAAAAGTGAAGCATGCAGTGTCCTCAACACTCACGATGAGTTTGTCCCGATAAACCAACCCCGCACAGTACACGGGCACTCCAGTCGTGTCATCGTCTGACTCTGCATCCGACACCTTCCTCCAACAACCGATTTGAAGGAAAAGCCTGCGATCTCCCATGGTAGACACAGTCACACGCAACCGACCATAACTGGAGACTGTAGGCCCGAAGAAATACACAAACCCACTCACAGAACCCATGTCCCTGGGCACAAAACCCTCATCAACCACACCATCGCCTACAGTGATACGATAGCCAAAGGGACTCGGCGTCTCAGACAGGGCGTAAGTACGCATACGCGAATCCACGGGCACCACTGGAACACCAGATTCGGTTGGCAACACATGCGGCGTGGTAAAAGCGTGCTCAAAAATCAGCTTGATCACAGAAGGATCCAACTGATAGACCAGCGACCCAGCACCCAAACGCGGATGGGATGCAGACGCAAACGCAAGACCCCTGGCCTGAAATACAGACATGTGCACTTCATTTGTATAACAAATCCTTTAAGTATGATTTCCATGCGAGTGCTTGAGCAATAGTAGAATTAGAGCACCATCATTCGCTCAGACTTCTCAAACAATGCCTCTGCAACCATCTCGCCCTCGCGTCTGCGCGTCGAGCACTCAGAACACAGCCAACTGACCATGGCGGCTCGATCCCGATTCAAGACCATGAACTGACCGACCAGCTGAGATGGAGTCGTGATCCCACGTACGGCCAGACGCTCCAGCGTCACAGGACCGATACCAGGGACCTGAGAAAGAGACACCACGGCGCTCAGGGGAATGGAGAGGAATGTTGAGCGTTTCTTGGAGGTTGAGGTTGCAGCATCTGTCATCTGAGACGAAGTCATTTGAGGTACGAGTCGCCTGGCTCTTATAAACCGAAACATCCACAAACAGATGAAGCAAGCGAGGAATAAAAAAACAAGCATTTGCAAAAAGGAAGCAGCGCTCTTAAAAAAAATACAACACCCACTCTAGCCCATACTGGCGACCACGCCACAACACAGACAGACCATGTATTGTCGGATTCTTCTCCTGTGTCTAGTCACAGCAGCCAAATGCACCCCACTGCTCACAGACGGCCAGGTGCTTATAGATGCAGCTACCAACGAGCGCGTACGCCTTCAATGTGTCAATTGGTATGGCGCGCATCAAGAGCCCATGGTGCCAGGCGGACTGGAAAGTACATCAACTGACGCCATTGTCGATCTAATCTTATCCCAAATCGGCGCCAATTGCGTTCGAATACCGCTATCCGACAAGACGGTATTGCAAAACCCGATAGTGGACCCCGCCTTTGCACCAGCCTACCCGAACGCCACTGCACTGGAAGTGCTGGACGCCGTGATACATTCTCTTACATCCAAAGGCCTGATGGTAATACTCAACAGCCACACCACACAGCCGGGGTGGATTGGACTCAACGAGGCGCCCCAGGGCTTATGGCACGGCCTAGGACTCCGAACTGCAGATTGGGCACAGGCCCTTGCGACCCTTGCAGCTAGATATGCCCACATTCCTCTTGTGGTCGGGTTCGACTTACGCAACGAGATACACGACCAAAACGGGGTCACTATCACGTGGGGCGAAAGCAACGATGCCGAATCGGACTGGCTCGCTGCCGCAACACTGGCCGATCGCGCGATCACATACGCAAACCCAGACGCCCTGATCATTGTTTCGGGACTCTGCAGATCATACGACCTGCGGCGGATGGTCCAGAGACCAGGACCCGAGGCGGCGCTTTACCGCAGAAAGCTGGTCTACACAACCCATGTGTACACGTTCTCCTGGTGGTGGACGTATATGGACCCATATCCAGTGCCCGAGACCGCCTTGACCCTGTTCCTATCGGCGCTCATAGCCCTCGCTGTGGCAGTTCGATGCCGAGACATCGCGCACTACGACGCGCTCACCCAATACGACAATGAAGACACCGAAAGCAAGCCAGCGCCTAAGAAATCCGTTCGCGTATCATGCCCTACAATAGACAGTCAAATCATACAAGCCCTTGCAGGCGCATTCACCCCGTTTGCTTGTTTGTGGATAGCGATTGCGTGTGTCAAGGCCAACACTGCTAATTCAAATGGCTGCTACACAATCGCCACCGAATCCGAACCATGGATCATAGCTGGAGTGGTACTGCTTGTCCCCAGCCTGATGGCCTTGGTGCTGTGCTGTATCACCAAAGGACACGGTCACATGCTGCTCATAGGCTTCTTGTTCTGGACGTGCATCGCCTGCCTGGCAGTTTGCATCTTATGCTGCATAACCCCCACATACTGGATGGTACAAGAGGAACTGCGCCGCTGGTGCCTAGATGGACGCACAATCCCAGTGTGGGTTGGTGAGTTCGGCGCCGCTGTCGGCAGCGATTCGTCCAGCTGGCGCCATCTGACACGAATCCTGCAAGACAACGACCTGGACTTCGCGTACTGGGCACTCAACGGCCGCACATGGAGTAAAGGGGAGTGGCATACTGAGGCATTTGGTCTGCTGGACGATTCGTATACGAAGATACGCAATCAGTCGTTCACTGACAGAATATTTCGGTTTCCGTGAAGATTGAAAAAATAATAAAAAACCAATTAAAAAAACCAGAAAGACAGACAAAAAACCAAATGCACAGTCCATTCGCCTTTCTCGGGCTCACCACCACCGCCTCTCGCGCGGAAATTGACGCCAGATGCGAGGAAATGCTCTCTGAGCAGCACGATCCAAGCTGGCGTGACACAGTCGAAAACGCGCGCACGTGGGCCACTGCCGCACAGCAATGCCCGTTTAAGATCCTCGGGCTCACGAGACTGGCTACGCTGGAAGATATCAACTACCAACAGGACCTACTGCTCCTCGAGCATCAAGCCAACCCAATGGCGACCAACGTGATACGCGATGCCTGTCTCAGAGCAATCATTGCGCACGACTCAATCAAATGCCGCCTACAACGCCAGGCAGCCGAAAGCACAGAGGTCGAGCAGATGCATCAGTGCACACCAGAATCTGTCCGTCGCCGTCGTGCCTCTGTGTTGCGCATAGCGTGCCAGCTCCTGGATCATGAGTACAAGAAAGCCTCCAACATCTACACCAACCGCTTCTACCTCGACCAACGCGCCGTCCACTGGGATCCCGACGAACGCCGCGAGGCAGAGCGCATACTGCACTATGGGCTTAAGGATTCAGAGGCCAGGGTTGATGAGACTAGTTTGCTCGAAATGCAACAAGAGGTTCTAAAATCCACCAAGCACCACTGCGACATAATGCACGGGCTGACCCATGCCACAACGGACAAAGATCAGCGCATCCGCGAGCTCGAACGCCTGGTGCAGGCCAAGGACGCCCGAATCCAAGCGCAGGAGTTGCAGATCCGAGCGCTGCAGCAGAAATTGTGCACGGAGGACGACATGGAGACAGAGCTGAGCCACACGCTCGACAGGGCGGTGGATGTGGGAGGGAGGAAGAAGCAGAGGCCGTAGCACAAAGCAAAGCATATAAAGGACAAATACAGACACAAAGAATGCTCCATGCACTGAATGCAAAATTAAACAGTCTTCTCATACAATCAAACATTACATTCCAAGAAAAAGTCAAAATAGTAGGAACTGGAAGTGATGGAGTCGTTTTTACAAGCGATGAGATCAAACAAGAAAACGGGAAACCAATAGCCATAAAACTATTTTCAGTGCCCGAATACAGACCACACCTCAAAGATGCCCGTGAAAGCATCAGCCGTGAACAGGCAGTAAGAGAATTAAATGCACTAGAAATAATACGCGAGAACCCACCAATGCCAGACACCCCACACTCGAACTTTCCAAAACTATGTGCGCACAAAATTGATATAATAGAAGGAGTGAACATAGGCGATACATGTCGCAGTGGATATGCTGTGCGGATGGAATTAATAGAAAATTCCAAACCCATAAGTGTAACATCGCCAATATGGGGAATGGAAATACGCGCAAATAACACAACTGGGATTAATTTCAATTTTAGAAATGACAACATATGTGATATTGCCTGTCAACTTCGCTCCGCGCTGCGCTATCTCCAAGGAGTCGGACTCAGACATCGCCATCTCGAAGAAAGCAATATTCATGTCAGGTTGCCAGATCTCACAGTTGTCATCATTGACTTTGCCAGGGCATACATCCCACCCAGGGTTGATATAAAATCCTCTCGTGAGACAGAAATTAGCTCTTCACCCCCCCAAGAGATAATGTCAAAGGCCAAAGAAGGACACGCAATTGGATACCAAGAAATAGAGGAAATACTAGAAGATGACCCAGAAGAATCGACAGCCCAAAAAGAGAAAGAAGATTTGGATGCACTGTATTTCAATTCATATGCCAGCGCGCTGAGCCGTGAACCAAAATATGAAGACGTGTCTGATTACCTAGCAATACGCACGGTCATTATCGAGTTATGGTCCACACACATACACCATGACCTTGCACAATACGAAGGGAACGATGAAGTTATAGACGAAAACAATCACATGGGCACCCTGCTACTGAAATCAATCATACCAGAACAAGAGCCAGAAACACTGCCTGTCTCCATTTCAAGAGCAACATACAACACCAGAGCAAAACGCCTTGAGGCCATCAACAATATAATCACAAGGCATGGATTTACTGATTGCTGCAAAAGAGTAATATATGAATTTAAAACTCACATCTGGTGAGAACATCACTCCACCGCCACCATCCTGCAGCACAACCCATC
>Ga0214921_10007674_pt1 | contig 14275 bp, 15 predicted proteins | sample LL1505_MetaG_FD_177992 | JGI IMG/M metagenome (GOLD analysis project Ga0214921, IMG submission 177992) | Freshwater microbial communities from Lake Lanier, Atlanta, Georgia, United States - LL-1505 | ecosystem: Environmental > Aquatic > Freshwater > Lake | place: USA: Georgia | collected... | reverse complement strand
AGAATACTGAATAGCTGACCAACTGGATTCTCCAGCTGATGCTCAATATAGTATTCTGGATCAGGCTTGAGGCCATTTGCCTTCATAAAAGCCGGAGTTTCAATACGATCACCCTGGGTCCCCTTGAATCCTGCCGGCGGCTTGAAATAGATAAAGGAGAGGCGATCCCCTGAGGCCGGTGCATTACCTGGATCTCTTGCAGTAATACGATCAGCGAGAATCTTGTGAGCCGGCGGAGTTGCAGCCTTATATTCAGACCTCAGGCTCTTAGTAAGCATGAGCTGGTTCAAGCTTACCTTATTATCCATGAGCTCATCAACCCACTTCTTTACAAAGGCAGCCGCTGCTGCTACGTCCTTATTTGTAAGAAGAATCTTGATTGCTCCACCATAAATTGTCTTGACGATAGCAGCATAGTCACGACGCTTCGTAGCAATACCCATGGATTTCTGGCAATACTCATCTGCATTCTCCTCATACATATTCCCCACATAGCGCTTCTTGCTGAAGATAATGAATGGGTAGAATGCCTTATCAAACTCAAAGTCATGAGGCTTCTTCAAGGCCTTGGTAATGAATTCACCTGCTTCAGTTGTAATATCGATTGTAGCCTGAATTGCCTCACGGCCTTCCAGGCGCTCACCCGTCTTAGGATTTCTCGGATTGATCTCTACAAAGAGTGAATCCGTATCACCATACACTACAAAGGCTGCACAGCGTGGATCCTTGGCCTCTGGACCATAAAACTTCTCAATAGCCGCCTTGGCAAACATGATTTGCTTTCTGCCATAGGCCGTAACAGAGGCTGCCAAATTCTGGAGCCTGACCTTGAAGACTCCAGAGCCTAGCTGACCATACAGAGAATTTGCCGTCAGCTTGTAGGCGAGCTGCTCAGCATCTAGGAGAGCCTTCCTGAAGGGATCCGATTCCTTCTTAATCTCTGCACGCTTCGCTGCCCTCGCTGCCAGAAGCCCTTGGACAATCCGCGGCAGAACCGCTTTTCTTGAGCCTGGATACTGTGCATACCTGCACACCCTAGTGCCCATCTTCAGCTTCTTAGGATTCTTACGAAAATCCTGGGGATCTGGCTTCCAGATATCAAAGGAAATATCAATCCACCTGCAGCCCATCGCCTCACCTGCCTTCTGGTATTTGGCAATATCACCATACGATACAGTCTTTTGCTCCTGTCCATCAAGTCCATAATCCTTTGACCAGAGAAGAGAATCATAGCTGATATTCTCTGATTCAATCGTTGAAGGATATAGTGAGGCAAAGTCACAGACACCAATGGGACTCTTAGTATAGAAGCCAGGCGTAGGATCCAAAACAATTGCACCCTCATAGGAATCCTGGACTTCTCCTTCCTGACCTTCAGGAGCCACATAGTTAAATGGCGGGGAAGACTGCGTGATAATGGTCATATTTACCGTATTACAGAACTTGAAGATGAGAGACTCAATCTTAACTCCCTGACCTCTGGTGAAAATCATCGTTACAGGAACTGAGCAGACATTTGCCATACACATGGCATTGTTAAAGGTTTCCAGCTTATTATAGAGATCCATGGTAAGATCACAATCCTGAATACAGTAAGCTGCAATGGTTGCCCTGTCCTTTGACGAACCTCTGTGGAGCCTGAAGATATCTGCTGGACTTACATCATCCTTAACAATCACCCACTTGACTGCCATATCAGTGTCGAGCTCGGCATCTGCACCTGCTGGCTGAACCTTAATAAACCCATCGCCTACGTCTATAATTGGAAGCTTATCTGTGAGCTCATCACCTGTTTCGTCCAAGAGGACAATAGCACGACCAACCCGTGCATTGCCGGTCCCACTAGTCTTAATTTGCCAGGATCCGTCCTCATTGTGTGCTACAGCCTTGAGCTTTCCAGACATAAAGTATTTTGTCACCTCATCCAGTTTGTAAGAAGGCAGCTGATATCCACGCTTTACCACGTGGAACAAGTCAATCTGTAGACGACCCTGGAGAGAGAGGGTATGGAGGAAATTGTCACCCATCGCCGAGGAAGCAAGACGCTTCTCCTGAAGAGAAACACGCCCCCCATGCCCAAAGAGCCTGCTCATCTTTTGTAAATTAGTATTATCAGTGATTTTGAGAACCTCTGCACGCTGCCACAAGTAACGCTCATCAAAGCCAAAGATATTATAGCCAACCCAGACATCTGGATTAGTCTCAATCAGCCAATCAAACCAGTCTACGAGCATGTCACTTTCTGTAGAATAATGCTTAACCTCTGCACCATTAATATTATCACAAGTATCAAGAACAAAGATTGTCTTCTGAATGGATCCATCGGAGTCCTTGAGCACGCAGCCAATCTGGATAATGGGGTCACCAGTGCCTCTATCGGGCTTAGCCACGGGAAAGTCTCCTGATTTAGAATAGCACTCCAAATCCCAAAAGAGTGTCTTGAATGGTGCAGCAGGCTTTGGTGGCTTCGGCTCAGGGTTTACTGCATCCCAAGAGCATGTGATAACCCTAATACCAGTTTCCTCATCATGTGAATCGTCATCAGCATCAAGAGTTACCCAGCCACAAGGTGCCACGTCCCTCAGATGGAAGAATCGCAAGAGAGGGTCGAGGCCTGACTCATACACAGGAAGTGGTGCAGATTTCTTACTAATGCAGAAGATAGGCTCCTGGTGGTCATTCAGCAAGAGATTCTTTACTGCTCGAAAATCCTTCATGTTTGCAACGGACAACTTGAAGAAGGTAAAGTCCTCATCTGCAGTGAATCCATATAGCTCCTTGCGCTTCACACGCTCAACTGACATAGATGCGGGTGCTTGCTCACCAAGTTGGCTGCGAAATTGCATTATATCAAGAGATGGCGGGACCTTCACATAGAGAAATGGCCGGAAACCCTCAACATCGCATCTCAAACTCTCCCCGTCAGCAGTCATTCCAAACAGATGAATTGTCATCATGCATTGTTTCTTATTTGTATCGGCCTTGCCATATGAAATATCCGGATCGGTAGTATCATCCCAACTGTATTGAATCTCTTTCTCCTCTTCAGTCTCTCGCGTGACCTCAATATATTGGTCGCGTGAGAGGGCATCTAGAATATGGAAGGTTACAGGCATTCGTTGTGCTTTTATTTGTAAAAGCCAATCAAGCAATTTTTAGTGCAGTTATAGATTTTTATGTGTAGAAGATCTTAAATTTAACATAGAATTCAACGATGCGACACGCTCACGAATTGCGTTAAGCATTCCACCTTTCTTAACTGGTTCTAAATTAAACGATGCAGTAGGTGTGGGAGACTTAGTCTGAGAAGCAACTAAATCAGATGCTGGATTTGGTGGTGTAGAAGTTAAAATGTGCCTTGAAGGACGATTCCCCATTTGTTTACTAGTGGAATTTAATTCCATCGTAGAAACCGTTCTTGGAGTATTGGATGTTTCTTCCAGATTATCTAGTGGTTCAAAGGGAGATCTTGCTAGGCTTTTCTTTGTAACATTTGCCCTACGGGGACTATTGCTGCGGGCAAGGGCATTCATAGATGCAGCGATAGCAGGACTTAATGTGGGACTCATAGATGCAGCCATTGTGGGATTCATAGATGCAGCTAGAGTGCGATTTAAGCTTGCAGCCATACTGCGGTTCATAGTGGGACTCATAGATGCAGCAATAGATTCAGCCATAGTGTGATTCATACTAGGACTCATAGTGGGACTCATAGATGCAGCCATACTAGGACTCATAGTGGAACTCATAGATGCACTCATATTAGGCTTCACGGTTGGATTTCTAACAAGATTAGATAATGCCTCCCGATCTTCAGAAAGTGTATTATTCCTAGGCATGGCATTTGTAGGATTTCCTTCCTCATCCTCAAATGTTGCAGGCTTCTTATCCTTTCCTACAAGCATAAGAGTGGGATAAAATTTACGGGGGACATTTGCTAAACTTGTCTTTCCTATCATTTCAGAATCAACAGATGCCAGGTTTACAGATCTATTCTTTAATTTTGTAAGATGACTCCATACCTCATCATTAAATTTGTGACATGCACCACACCATTTTGCATTAATATATACAAGTGTTAAAGGGCCTTTTCCTAATGCACTTTCAAATGCCTTTACGGCTGAATGAGACCGGACATGTAATACTTGCCCCTTTCTCTGTTTCTTTGTCATTCTTCTTTTAGGAGTCGCCATCTAATTATAGCTTATAAAGTTTTATAGACAGAAGATAGTAATGGAAGGTCTTCCAAAATGGCTAAATATAAAAGTTGTTTCTGCAATCGGTTTATTCTTTCTTCTTATTATTATTGCATCTGCATTTATTAAGGGATCTAATCATCTAGGAATGCAGGGTTTTGAAGGTATAAGGGAACCAAATGTGGTGCTAGATACTTCTAAGAGAACAATGTTCCCTTATACAACTGAACCAATCAATAGCCTAGATCAATATGAATTAGAAGCAGTTTTCGAAAATGAGGGAGATAGACAACTAAAGAAACAACAAATTAATAAACTGACTCGCCAATACCCCCTCGACTGGACAAATTATCCTCCAAATTCTAGTAAATTTCAATCAGAACAAGCGAAATATATCGAGGGATTTTCTTCAGATTCCTCAGCGGAAGATTTAAATAAACCATATAAGGATATCGGAGATGGAAATTTAATACCTCCCGACAATGCAGCAATTGAAAGAGAAGAGAGAGAAATTCTTGCAACATATGAACCAAGAAAGTGTGGAGATATGAAGTCATATGATGTTTATGATGCACAAAAGCTGCTTGAGCAAATTTATAAACCAAAGGGACTTGTGCCAAGTGTAAATAAACATGATGAGAATGTCTTTGAAGTAGTTAATACAAGAAGTCTAAAGGACAAGATAGAGTATGAAGATGATCTTCCAGATGCTCCTAGCACCGGTGGCACTGGGCTTGGTCCAGGAGAGGCAGCGATTGAAGTTCCGCCAACCGCCCTTGAAGTCGCGGCAGGCCGCGACCCATTTTACGAACCCACCACCAGCACCCGCTCATCACGCACCGATTACATGCGTTGGACCCCTGGCTTAGAGCGTATGTTTGCACCTACCTATTCTATAACTGACTGGGTTGGACAGCCTGATGCAGAATAAAAATACATTATAATTATAGTGTCTATAATAGATAATGGATACATTTACAATGTTATTCTGGCTTAGTTTCTTCATGTTTGTTGGATTATCATTATATTTATTATGTTGCACAAAGAGAACTCCAGTATTTTATGCTCAAATTGCATCTGGACTCGGCATGTTTATAACGAGTAAGATAGGGCGTAAGTTTTTAGGATTAGAATGAGTTATGTGTTTAAAAAATAATGAATAGATATATCCTTTATATATCTAATCATAATATTTCTGAACAGACTTATTAACTTCCCAATGATATCCCCATCTACCAAGGACAATATTATACGGACGCATTCTAGGAAAGATATATAGAAATAGACGATTTAGCATTTGGTATTTAAATACCAGATGCTAGATTATTTCAATTTTTATAGTGAAAGAGTAATATATATATATCGTAAATTCTGGGGTATGAAGTCTTAGCACATTGAAAGCACGGGTGGCCATCGATTTGATCTCTGATATTATATAATTATAGTAAAGATAAATATGTTGTTGCAATATATACTGCATTTACGTATCCCAAAGCATGTAGTTTTTCAGTAGCTTTTCTTGCCCGTTGTCCGGAATTACAATAAGCAAGAATGCGTATATTTCTATCAGGATATTTTTTGGGCATTAACTCGTCTAATTCCGAACTTTGAATATGAACTGACCCAGGATAGGATCCAAGAGTATTACGTTCTACATTTGTTCGCACATCCAGTATTAGATCTATTTTTTTATCTTGTATAAGTTTTTTTGCATAATCAGAATTAATTCTATAGGGCGAATCAATGGCGTAGCGATACATAAAATAGAAGAATGGAATGAGGACAAGTATTAGTAGTAGTAAAATATATTTAAGTTTCATCTATAACTCTAGTCTAAATAAAATGTAATACTATATTCCATGCCTATTTGGTTAGATTACAGAGAAAGAGGCTTACAAGCCTTAGCGCCTAAGCTACAAACCATAACTCCCCCTGTGGGTGATATATGGATCGGTGAATTAGACGCAAGTGGCAGCTTACTAGAAGGCGGCGTTATCTTAGAGCGCAAAAGTCTTTCGGATCTAGAAGCAAGCATAATAGACGGGCGGTATGAAGAGCAGCGTGGTCGCCTCTTAGCATATGCGAATGAACACAAGGTTGCCATTGGATACGTGATTGAAGGAGAGACCGCGGGATTTCAGGGGCGGAGATTCACAGGCGATTCTGTGCTAAAAATAATCGCCAGAATCCAGTTCCACCACCGAATTCCTGTATTTCAGACAAAGTCTCTAGAAGCCACGATGGCCCTAGCTGCCCTGATTGAAGCTGAATGGCTAAAGGATAAGATGCATTTTTCATGGCAATCAGCAGCAGGAAATTCTGCAACACCCGTTGCCGCCTCATATACTAAATCAAATTCCAGGGACTCTCCAGATTCCTTCCTGCTTGGAGTCCTAACACAGTGCAGAGGAGTCAGTGAGACCCTTGCTCGCCTAATACTTGAGAAAGCCAAGACACTAGAAGGTCTTATGGCTCTAGGAGAAGCTGATATTGCCGCAATATCTGATTCAACTGGTAAACGAAAGGTTGGTAAGGCAGTGGCTGCAAGGCTTTATGGACTCCTTCATAGCCTTGCAGCAAACCCTTCGCTACAGTCATCATTACAAGGATCTGCATTATTAGCATAGAGCATCTCACAAGGACGTTCCGTATACCGACCGTATACCTTAGACTTTCTATATTCAGCTGGCTTCTTTACATCATTAACTAATTCCTGGACAGTCTTACGATTATTTTTTAATTTTATATATGCTTCTTCTGGTGAATCCTCATCATTGTTAAAATCATACGTAATATTGCGTTCACTTGTTAAATCATAATTATCTTGATAATCATCTTCATAATCACCTTCATAATTGTCAGTATAAGAAACCTTACGTCTACTTATTAAATTATTATAATCATCTTCAAGTGTATCATATTCTTTATTAGAAACACTTTCAGTTATTAATTTAGCAGGGGTATCTATATAATGTGAGCCTAGGAATGAACTACTATCTCCAGAGCCTCTTAAGTCATAACTAGTTTTAGGATCATCTACCCAATCTGGATAATCGATTTCTCCAGGAGTAGTTAATATATCAGTTCTAACAGTCTCTGGATTTATACTACCTTGAACAAAACTAGAATTTACATCATAAGCGCCTTGAGAACGACATTCGGTGGTTCCATTGGGTAATTTAGTGCAAACGTTACATGTTTTGCCTATTTTATCAAAGGTTGTTCCGCTTGGGCAATCTTCCTGACTTTTAGGTGTAAATGATGATAATGTTAAATTGTCACATATCATACCACTAGGGCCACGTGTATTTCTCTGCCCTGGTTTACAATTTGGATCTCTACATGCCTTTGCGGAATCATTCCATACACTACCTTCTGGACAACCATTACCATAAAATCCATCAACTACATATAATAATCTATATAAAAGAACTAATATACCTATTGCTGCAATAAAGCAGATACAATATTTCAACATACTACTTATATCTTCCATAATTCATCCAGAACATTTCCCAATGTATCAGGTGAATCCGAAAATCTAACTGACTGCTTGGGTTTCGCATAAGGTGATGGACGCTCCATAGTTTCTACAAATCCTGCCGGTGGTGTATAGTCAGCTGCCCTTAAAGCAGGTCCAGCATTTGGTGATGACGTTGCTGCCTGTTGTAGAGAAATCTGGGATGCCCCGCGTCTTTTCTCAGGTCCAGCCATCTTCGGTGGCATCATAGATTGCACAATCGGGTTCTTCTCCATTAAATACTGGCGTTCATGATGAGACCAGGAAATCCAGAGTAAATTAGGATAGGTATATCTGACTTCATATCCCTGAGATCTTAGCTGGTAAACAATATATATAATACAATCTTTCAAGTCAAGACCAGGTAATCCTAAGACAAATGGAGGAACATTGAAGTAGACAAAAGTGGGTTGATTCGGGGCTGTAGCTGAATGAGCCACTTTCTGTAGGGCTTGCTCAAGAATTTGGTTATACGCACGCTGCCGGGCTTGGTCTTTTTTTAGCCTCACATCAAATAAGGTATTCGCAGGGAGTTGAGGAACCCCTGACATTTCTACAGTGATCAAACTAAATCACTACTCGATTTCTTACACACTGCAACCTTATATGTAAATGGCTGAACATATGCAAAAAATACATTTAATCCAGAACCTACCGTTAAAGGAAGATTCTTAGCTTTTGCATATTCATTAAAGAAATGTTCATAATAAGGCTTAAATGTCTTATCTGTTATATCAAGGCTTTCAACAATGGTTAACCCCGATTCGGCAATGGACTTTTCCCATTCACTTGATACTATAAGATTCTTATACGGGATATTCAGAAAATCAGAAAATATATATAGAAAACTACTTGTTAAAATACCCGGTGTATAGTGTTCATTTAGAACGATATCACATATTACAAATTTACCCTCTGGTTTTAATACATCATATACTGATGTAAAAAATAGAGGTCTATTTGAATAATGGAATGCAGATTCAACTGATAGGACAGTATCAAATTCCCCCTTTGGAAATTTCTTATTAAGAAGAATTGCATCGCATACTTCGAAACCGAGTCTGGATTCTAAGGTAGATCTCTTACATTTCTCTTTCGCCAATGCGATTTGTGACTCAGAAATATCAATAGCCGTAATTGTATTTGTAGGGTCTAAACTAGTTATCCAATCAAAATCTTGTTCCCCATATCCACATCCTACATCCAATATATTCTGGTTCTTCTTTTCCTTAAGTTGAGACTTTTCAAGAATAAATTCAATAAGAGCCTTATTCGCTTGCATAAGATTTGAAGCATTCTTCCAATATCCATAATTCATAAAGTAATTATCCTTGCTAACAGCTTGTATAAACTGTTTTAAAAATATATCATAGTTTATAACCCCGTCCTTTACAAACCATGTATCAATAATTGATCGATATAGAAAGTATGCGATACAAAGAAATACAATAAGATATAGGAAACTCATAAAGGAAATATGAACAAAGAGAGAATAAATAAAATCATAAAGATTCATCTAGATTTACGATATTTAATCTAGTATATACTTTTACGCAAGTATGCAATTCCGGATAAGCTGCGATTAATTTGTATATACATTATAACTATATATATTAAGAGTAATGAATATTTGGCTAATATTAGTATTTAATATAATAATTTTATGCATAGTGTATTATATATCAAGTAATTATAATAATTCTGAAGATCATTTAACAAATAAAGATTATTTAAGAATTGTTATTACAAACGTTATATTATCTATTGGTATGTTTTTATCTGTATTATATTTTTCCAAGTTAACATTTGGATTTCCCTTATTAAATAATATTCTAATGACATTTGTTGTAGAAGATACCCTTACTTACTGGTATCATTTTATAACACATTCTATACCTGTTATAAAGAAAAATATACATAACACCCATCATACTTATAGTGAATTATTACCTCTTGATAGTTTATTTTTTGATTCAGTTGACCATATAATAAATAATATAATTTATTTATATATTCCAGTTCTATTTGTAGATAATATAGTTGAATATTTAATATGCTTAATTATTACATTATTTCATTCATTTTATACTCATTCCAATATTTTAGGAGAAGTATATTTACCAGGGTTTATTACTGCAAAATATCACGCACTTCACCATCAATATGGTTATGGTAATTTTGCTGGATTATTTCCATTCTGGGATGATTATATGGGAACTAGAGTAAAGGAAATATCTAAAGAAAATATAAAAGAAGATATAAAAGAAGATATAAAAGAAGATATAAAAGAAGATATAAAAGAAGATATAAAAGAAGATATAAAAGATATATCAATGACACTTGATAAATTCAATGAAGAATGTAAAAAGGGGCAACAATTAACTATTATTGATAATGATATTATAGACTGTAAATCATGGATCGATATTCACCCCGGTGGTTCGTCACTTATTAAAGCACTTATTGGTAAAGATTCAACTGAAGATTTTAATAAGATGCATGGAAAATGTAGACCTGCTAAAGAAATGATTAAAAAACTTAAGATTGCGTATCTTTCTAAATAAATATAAGAGTTTTGTATATTAAATGATAGAATTTACAGATAATATAAGTAAGATTATGTCTAATGATTCTCAAAATGGATATTCAATCTTAACATATTGTGATATAAGTAACGAATATACAGATAATAGATTTCAAGAAATAGTAGCTAATATTATAACTAATTTTCCAGTATTAAAACAGCGTATAGTAAAAAAAGACTCAGATATAATTTTGGAAACAATTGAACCCTTTGATATACAAGATTACTATAAAGTAATTTATGACAAACATGATAAGTTTGATTCATACATACATACACTGTTGAATTCACAATTTGAAACAGAATCAAGATGGTTAATTCGATATATAGCTGATATAGAAAATAAAAAATATAGAATATATTTTAAAATAGATCATGCATATGCAGATGGATATAAGATTATAGAAATGCTTATGACGGTATTAAAAAAAATAGATAAAGATACAATATTTAAACCTCATAACACAAACATTATGGATACATTGTATTATTATATAATTGGAACATGTATCTTAGTATATATGAATCTTAAGTTATTTATAAATATACTAATTAAAAAAGATATAGGACCAGCTACAGGAAAAACAAGTTATATAAGATGTAATCCATTCAAATTATCTAGAATTAAAGATATAACAAAAAAGCATAATATTACTGTAAATGATTTTCTCTATTCTCTTATGATAAAGACTGATTTATTATATACAATGAGAAAAAGAGAGATAATAACATGCTCATCTATTAATATTTCTAGGCTAAATAACTTTAATAATATGATGCCTATTTTAAATGAAATTACAAATTCTATGGAGGATACGGATTTGCTAAAAAATGTTCATACTGTATTTAATTATTTTAAATATTCGTTATATATACCATTTACATCAATTATAGTTAATAATATATTAAATATAGTTCCATTAAATACAGTTAATAATTTATATAATAATTTGATACAAAAAATAGATTATGCATATTCTAATATAATCGGACCAACCCATGAAGCCCTAGAAGATATTCATTTCTTAACACTTGCAAAAGATAAAGAAATTGTATTTAATATTATCTCAAGTAATGACAATATAAATATTATATGTTCATTCAAAGAGGGCGTTATCAACGATACTAAACGTTTTGAACAATGTATCTATGAGGCATACGAAAGCCTTATTAACACTTAAAAATACACAGAAGTATAAAAGTAAATGATACCACCAAGATACCTTGTTCTTAGTGGTGGAGGTATCAAAGTTATTTCTATTGTAGGGGCTCTTAAGGCCCTAGAAGAGAAAGGTCTATTAAAAAATATAAAAGAAGTGTCAGGAGTTAGTGCAGGAGCATGGCTTGCATTTATGTTTTCTGCTGGATTATCAATGACTGTATTAGAAAGCCTTATATCTGAACTTGATTTTGGCGTTATACGTAATTTAAAACCAGAAAACTTAATAGGATTTCCAGAAACATTTGGTCTAGATGATGGTTCGAGCTTAGTAAAATTTCTGGAATCCTTTTTTAGAGTTGTTTTAAGAATAGATCCTTTCATAACATTTTCTGAATTTAATACTCTTAAACTATCAGAAATTAATTTTAGATGTTGGGCTACAGATCTCAAGGAATATACTACTTGCGAGTTCTCCCTTGAAAAAACGCCCAATGTTAAGATCTTAGATGCCCTTCGTGCTTCAATGGCCCTACCTCTTTATTTTACACCCGTTCTACACCCTATTACTGGAAATATGCTTAGCGATGGAGGAATTCAGGGAAATTTACCCCTACATCTTCTATCAGAAAGTCAGCATGCAAGCTGTATCGGAATTGGATTTTCAAGAGTTTCAGATATATCTTGTAATAATGAAAAGACAAATCCAGAAGATATAATGAATTTTATGTCATCGATTTTCTCTTGTTTAATACATTCACGTCACGAGAATCTATTAAAAAAGTTAGAAGATCAAATTATAAAAATTCCAATATTCAAAACTGCATCATGGGATTTTGAAATTAGCCGGAATGAGCGTATAGTATTAATAAAAAGTGGATATAATGCTGGATTAAAATGGTTTTCAAAAAAGCCGACACGACCAAGAATTACTAGACGGCATTCTTTGTAATGAACTCCTTCATTGCACTTGAAGTTCTATCACCCTCATATTCAATAAACTTGTTATTAGACGTTGCTAAATAAAAGGTGGGGAACCCCTTCACATTACGAGCCTCTAATTCAGATGCGGCAGCTGGATCTCCTTGCTCTATCATACGAAACTGAGATTTCTTTCCATTTAATGTAATTTGACCTGCTGATACAAGCTTCTTGAAATCTGGAAGAATAGATTCGCAGTGAGGACATCCATTCATATAATACATTGTAAATGTATTTGTCTTTTCGCCTAAATCAGCAAAGGCATCCATTCTAAGACCACAGTCCATCATAATAACTCCAATATAGGCAAGAATGGATACAACTATACCCACTACAAGAATAAGGCGCATGTTAGCCATTTATCTAAAAGAGTAAAAGAAAACCTAAACATAAAGCGCTGAACTAAATCAGATGAAATGGGTTTCGGGAATACGATCAGATACTCTATATACTATTGCAAAGAGACCACTTGATCCCAGATGGTCACAAAATGATTTACAGATCTTCCTTGGTCACTGCGCCAATGCTCAAGCTCTAGGATGGAAAGATGAAAGAGCATTTAATGCAGCCGAGGCAGTAATTATTAGACAAAAAAATTATGGAATTACTTGGTCTAATAATGAATTAAATAAAGATATTGAAACATTATTAAGCCTTACCCGAGATCAGCTAAGCTAAGTATCACGTGGAAATAACATGAGGCCTAATAAGACAAAGAAGAAGATTACCGTATGGAAGAAGAAACCCATTGGTGTAGGACACCCACCATTTGCAATTGTTAAAAATGAGCCAAAGAGTGACTGGGTCAATTTAAATGTTTCTGGGCATGCAATCAAGAAAAACACTAATGCACTATAAAGTGAATATTTTGCTTTAAGGCCAAACGATAGATAGCCGGATGACATTTAACTAATTGTGATTGGTAAAAAAGTTTTTAACTGGTATCTTATAAGGCATTTATCTAAAGCCTCTGGAATATAGGTAGGGATATTAATGGTTGTAGCATCATTATTAGTAACTTTATTACAAGCGGTTTTTACACACTTGTAATAGCGATACTCAGCTTGGTAATTGGGTTTATCTATTTTTTCAGAGCCTGGAAATCCAGAAACTACATCAAAATACGATGACATCCTTACTATATTAAACAAGTATTCTGATTAAGTGCGCGCGAATAATATTAGGCATCCAGGTAGAATTAACATTCGGCAAAGCTTTTTTATATAGAGGAATTAGTCGGTCAATTGTTTTGCTATTTTCTAAAAAGACATTATTAATTTCCTCAGGACTTATTAGCCTCGCATGTTCATCTGCTTCTTCTAATAATTCAGGATCAGAGTATTCATCAATATATCTATGAAATGGTTCTAAGATATCGTATAGTGGTGATTCATCTGGTTTAGGAAGCATATTCTTATACTCAGGTTCTAAATCATTATATGCAGAATTTACTTTTTCCCAGGAGCGTTGTTTGGAAATTAAAAATGGTATATCATGTGGGCCAATTGCAACATCTGGTGCACCTCCTGATTGCCACTCTGGTCGCCCTTTTGGTTGCCTAAAAAGATTTTTAGCCTTCTGTGCTCTGCGCTGTCTAAATGTATCACCTAATCTACCTTCTTCATGTGCACCCCAGCTATCTTTTTCAAGTGGATTATGTCTTTCTCCTCTATTATATTCATCTTGCGTGGGTATTAAATTCCAGCCAGATGATCTACGTGAGTATGTTCGAGGTCTAGGTTGGGCTTGAGGTTGAGGTTGGGCTTGAGGTTGAGGTTGAGCTTGACGTTCCACCCACCACGGAGTTTTTAGTTCTTGTGTCTGCACCTGAGGAG
>Ga0214921_10007673_pt1 | contig 14275 bp, 12 predicted proteins | sample LL1505_MetaG_FD_177992 | JGI IMG/M metagenome (GOLD analysis project Ga0214921, IMG submission 177992) | Freshwater microbial communities from Lake Lanier, Atlanta, Georgia, United States - LL-1505 | ecosystem: Environmental > Aquatic > Freshwater > Lake | place: USA: Georgia | collected... | reverse complement strand
AAAGTGCAATTACACACTTTATTACACAAATGGCCTAAAACGCTATAAGTTATTGATTATATTAAATAAATTTAGAGTTGGAATCGATCATAATCCGCAGGTCCGGGGTTCGAGTCCCTGATTCACCACCACAACATTCCATTTAAATTCAACGGCTTAGGGAGCATCAAGGCAACTATCCGTTGTGAAAACTAGGGCATATGCGTGTTGCTAGCCGTATGACCCCTTCACCCTAGTACATACCGTTGGGACCGACTAAGCGCTCACTTTTCAGTTCTTGCTACTACAAGCTTGTCAAAAGCCGCCTTGTAGCTTTGGGTGATGTCGGGTTCAAGAAACACCATCCTTATAAGCATGGGGTAGTCGCGCATGCGTTCGGCAAACAACGTGTGGGCTGTAACGACGGCTGCCTCTTCCACGGGAAAGCGATAGACGCCAATCGAAAGTCCCGGCATCGCAATCCGGTAGATGCTCTTGCGCTTGGCCTCATCAAGCACCGCACGCGTAGCTAAGGCCAGTGCCTCGTGGGGGTTGGCGTCATCAAAGTAGCGCGGTGCTGCCACATGAATGATCCATCGGTTGGGTAGGTTGTAGCCCGGCGAGACCACCGCTTGCGCAAGCTTGATCGGACCATGTGCCTTACCCCAAGCTTGAAGTTGAGGACCGGCTGCACGATGAATAGCGCCCGACACACCAGAGCCTGCAAGCAGTTGACGGTTGGCTGAGTTCACTAGGCCATCGCAATCACCTTGCTTTAAGAGATCGCCTGTCTCAAATTGAATCTCCATCCCCTGCTCTACTCAGTGAAGGATTTTGTTGGAGCGCTTTGTCGTTGCGCCTGACCCGGTGGCATTGGGCTCGTACCGCATTTCGTTTTCGCCACCAAATTGCTAGCCCCGTAATCGCCATAAGAAGAGGAACAAATCCGACGATACACACAAGCGTTCTTCCAACGATTCCAAAGGCTTTGCCGTTGTGAAGTGGTAGTTGCCATGCGATAAATGAGTCCCCCGCACTACCTTGCCCATGGATTTTACTAGCGACGATAGCGCCCCCTTGGGGATGGAGCCATAATTCCAATGGACCACCACTCCAAGCCACCCCTCCTTCGGTCACCATGCTCACCCGCCAAGCTGCGCCAGCCGCACCAGGCAACCAAAGACATTTCACACGACTACCAGGCGCAAATGCATTGGCCAAAGCTAATGCTTCCGTTGCGTTGATGTGCGATGAGTTAGTTGCATGCAAAGCGTCGGTCTCAGGCTCTTGCTGTAGGGGAGACGTCAAAGAAATTACCGGCTTTAGGTAGTTAGGGAAAGTCAAATAAATTCCGGTCGCAGCCACCACAGCGAGAAATATAACGCTATAAATGCCAAAGACACGGTGCATGTCATAGTTCAGTCGAATCCCCCGACTCCCGGATTTGATAACCAGCCCGAGCATGATCGTGCGATTGCGTGGCCACCACAGAATGACACCGCTTAAGCAAGACACCAACAAGAACAATCCCGAGAATCCAACCAAGTTTGCGCCCACATCACCCATGAACAGTTGAAAGTGCAAGGTGTAGACCGTGTTCACGAGGTTTCGACGTGTGAACTCTAGCGTTGGCACAGCAGTTCGCTTTCCGAGCGCTCGCCCTGTGTAGGGGTCTACCAACACTTCCCACATTGCAGATTGGTCTTGGGCACTTGGTGTGAACCACACATGGTGCACATCAGTGAAGGACTTTGCTGGAAACACGGAATGCAAAAAGCGCTCAGGAATCTCAGCCTTAGCTGCATCGAGCACCTGTTGCATGGGCAATGGTTGCGCTATGGGCTTTGCAATCAGCCAGTCAGGATTCAGTTGACGATCAATTTCCTCGTAAAACGCCAAAAAACTTCCGGACAGACCCACTACGATCAAGACCATGCCCACTGTCAAGCCCACCCAGCGGTGGACCTGGAGCCATAGCCGTCGCGCCCTTTTCATGGACGAGAAACCAGCTTCAAGCGCTTAACAGCATCACGGCGACAGGCGCTTAGAATTTCATGGCGGCTGTAATCGTTACGTTACGCGGTGCTTGCCTCTGAACAAACCAGCCATCCACCGTGTCAAAGATTCGCGCATTGTTCAGGTTTTTAACATTCAAGGCCAAATCAACTTTGGCTAGCTTGTAAAAAAGACCAAGATCAACCCGCTCATAGCCCGGTAGCATGAATCCGGAGCCAGCACTATCGCCCGAACGGTCTCCGACTCTCACAAAACCTGCACCGATTGCGAGGTCGCTATTCAACTGTTGCATTCCCCATATATTGAAGTTACTTTTTGCAACGCCATAAAGTGAGCGACCTAGATTCCCAGACTCAATGTCCCGTGTGATCTTCGCATAGTCAAGGTAGGCATAGTTGGCAATGACTTTAAGACCAGGCTTGATTTGGCCAACCAAACTGGCTTCAATGCCACGGCTCTGCTGTTCACCATAAGTAAGGTAAGCACTCGGGTTACTGGCCGCTTTGTATCTGATGTTTGACTTGGTTATTTCAAATAACGCCAAAGTTGATTCCAAACCTTGGTACCAACTATGTTTGATACCGAACTCTTGCTGGCGTCCTTTTTCTGGAGCCAATACGCCACCGCCAAGCCGTGCCCCAGTGTTTGGCACAAACGACTCGCTTGTACTGAAGTAAACCGAGGTTCGAGGCGTAAAAAGATACATCATCCCCAAACGACCCGAATTAGCGCTGCTGGACTCATCAGCTGTACCGGAACTGGTGGTGACATTGTCATGTCGGATTCCTGCCATCAAACGCCAAGCATCCCAACTGATTTGGTCATTGGCATAAAACGCTCTGGATTTAGCTCCAGAAGTCTCGGGCGTTGTACCCCCAGTGAAACCGCCGAGTGGCGATGGTAAGACTGCGCCGAAACTCTTGGCATAGTCACCCCAACAGTTATTAAGATTATCGCAGCCGAATTGATCATAAAACGAGTACTTGAACGTTGAATGCATATTTTCAAATCCAAAGAGCAAGTTGTGTGTCACGGTGCCGTGCTTGAGTGTGCCGGTCAACTCAGATTGCAAGACCCGATTTCCTTGGTCATCGATCGGGCCTGCGTTGTACATAACCGGATAGTTTGTTAGTACAGTCCCGTCTGCACCGTTAAACGCGGGTGAAATACCTTGATAACTTCTCTTCGTTGTCGAAACGTAGGCACCTTGACGGAAAACCCAACCATCTTTGAGTGCAAGTTTTGCCTCAACACGGTGTGTCTTGGTCGTGTTGTTCAGATTTGCCCAAGGCTGGCTGACGGTAGCAGAGGCGGGCAAATCAAAGACGCCAGTAGCCATGGGCAAGCCGTTAGAAAATCCGTTGACTGTTGTCTTGTGAAACTCCCCTGAGTACAGCATTTCAAGATCATTGCTTAGCTTAAGTTTCAACGAAGGAGCAAAGAATGTATTGCGGGATTTTTCAAAGTCTACGAAGCTGTCGGCAGAATCAGCCGCGGCATTCAGACGAATTGCAAAGGCACCAAGCGCTTTGTTCACATCTATAGCCGCACGAGCAGCGGAGAAACTTCCAAGCTTCAGGTCTGCAAATCCTTGGTCATAAGACAAGGGCGTCTTGGTAACGGTGTTGACTGCGCCGCCCGGTTGCGCTTGGCCGTACAGCACAGAAGCTGGCCCTTTTACGAACTCAACGCGCTCTACGTTTGAGAAATCTCTGGGGGTATATTTATCTGCGGACCTGTAGCCGTCGCGATAGTTAACCCCATCAGTACTAAAGCCACGGATAACAAACCATTGGGAAGGCGTATTGCCGTAACCCACCACTTGCTGAACACCAGCGACTGATTCAGCCAACTCGCGCGGTGCAGTCATGCTTTTGTCTTTGATAAGCGCTGAATCAACCACATCGATAGAAAACGGTGTTTCCCTCAACCTTGTTGAAATGCGCGTCGCGGAGCTGGCACTGGAAGTCAAGTAGTCCTTGTCGGTGCTGCCAGTCACTGTCACCGTGGGGGATGCGCTTGCTGCGGATTGGGCATAGGCAAAAACCGATACGAATGAACAGCACAAACTAACTGCTGCCGCCAGAGGATTGACAACACAATTTAATCCCTTTTTAAACCTATTTTTTTGTAGCATTTTTAACCTATCTTTCTAACTGACATTTTTGGAATGAGTGCGTCTGAGGACGGAACTAATCGCTTAATGCTGTTGACGGACGATGGGCATCGTGCCCTGCCGCAGCCCGGTGCATTTGATGCGCAGCATGCGCTTCAGACTCAAGCTTTATGAGCCCGTCAAAAAGCGAAAGGCGGTGTTGATCCGATGGTGCTAACTTGCTTTCGGAGAGCTTGGTCAATTAGGCAAGCCGAACCGCAACACGACTAGGTACGCCCGCGTCGACAAGTACCCTGGGATCAAGCAAAGCATCACCCGCACATACCTTGATACTCCAACCGTTGTGGCGTTTCTCAAACGCTCCTGCGCATCAGCGCATGCCGAACAAGAAAGCACGCAGACAAAAAGGCGCAAAGATATTGGCTAAATGTTGTATAATTCATTACAAATTTCCTCGTGGCTAGACAAATGGCTTAATGTGAGTTCGCTTTGGGAGCGTGTTATGTGGTGGCTCCGCCTTCATCGCCTGGCTATACCCGCTTAGCCAGCCAAGCCAAAAAAGGATTGCCAAGCACGCAAGCGCTAGTCCGCGCCGAGCACCCCGTGGGGAGTACCATGCAAGTGTCCTTCTACGTTTTGCCGTTTCTGGTAGTGTCATAGCCCCCCCAACCAGTGCACCGTGAGCCAGGCGACCAATCCTATTGAAGCGCCGATGTTTAGTTGCATCAGGCAGCGGAGTGCCCGAGATGTCACCTCTTGAAAATCGTTCATTGCATGGGTCCTTCTTCCGATCGATACTGCTGTCAAATCTTGAGGCAGCATTCAATATACGTATAAAATATATAATCTGCGACCATACCCTTCACGCTACTGCGTAAGGGAAAAGGTCAAGGATTTGATTCGCAACTCGCCCAGGCGTGAGGGCAGCCAGTTACTGCTTGAAAGGAAACAAGTCAGCCGAAAATCCGCTCAAGCCAATGGCAACAAGCAGCCCGGGTGAGGCTATGCGATCAGGATCGAGGTGGTCCGCGCGATGGAAGAGGTGGCGCCGTAGCGGCCGCAATGTGCGCCGCTACGACAGGGTGCTGGGCGCTTGCCAGCGGTGAGATCTTTTCAGTGCGGGGTGATAGCGGTGGCGGAGGTGCAGCCATTGACACACAAAGTGGGCAATCGATCCCAGAAGCAAGCCTTGGCTCACTGTCACCATCATCTGTCTCAACCAGCTTCATCAGACCGCCCGAAGAGCAGACCATTTCGAGTCCAACCGGACTAAGGACCGGCGACACCACCGAAGCTCCAAGATAAAGACCGAACCAAATAAGCATGAACTTGGTCAGAATTCGGAATTTGACGAGTTGTCGCATAAAATGACTATACCAGAGCCATCAATCGTGCCAGAAAGCGCAGAAACCAGCATGATCGATTTCTATCGCAGATCGAGGCGGTAACCCAAGCGTTCGGATTGTCGGATTTTCATGAAGCGATGTACTGTAGCGTCAGGATTCGAACTGCGCCCTGGGTCATGCTAAAGAAAACAGCGTCACGCATCGGATGGCTCTCCCAAAACTTCTGTGGTGATCGAGATGAAAAAGCGTCTTTTCAACCTGCTCATGGTCCTGTTGTTGGGGACCATTGCAGGGCCTACCATGGCGCAGGTTTGGCCCTCCAAACCTATCCGGATCGTGGTGCCGTTTCCGTCCGGAGGCACTTCAGACGTCCTTGCACGACTGCTTGGGCAGAAGATGTCCGAAAACTGGGGGCAGCCAGTGGTGGTGGAAAATCGTCCCGGCTCGAATGGGAATCTGGGCGCCGACGCAGTGGCCAAATCGCCCCCTGATGGTCACACGCTGGTCCTCATGGACGTTGGCAATCTGGCGATTAGCCCCGCGCTATACAAACTGCCTTTTAATGTGGAGAAGGACTTTGCACCGGTGGCCATGGTCGGCTATTCGCCGCACCTACTGGTAGTTAGCACCAAAATCCCTGCCAACACCCTGGCCGAGCTAGTGAACTACGCCAAGGCGCAGAAAGGAAAGCTTAATTTTGCAGCGGCAGCAGGTATTGGCAGTGCCCCGCATTTGGCAGGCGTGGTCTTTGCTCAGCGAAGTGGCGTTGAGTGGGGCTATGTGCCCTACAAAGGTGGCGCCCAAGCCTTGGCCGATCTGATCGGCGGCCAGGTCGACGTCACCTTTAACGGCATGGTGGCCACCTACCCACACGTCAAGTCAGGCAAGATCAAGCTGATCGCGCTGTCAAGCGCCAAGCGCCATCCCGATTTGCCACAAGTGCCCACTGTGGGCGAGTCGTTGCCTGGGTTTCTGACTGGCAGTTGGCAAGGCCTACTAGCCCCAGCAGGTACACCCAAAGCCGTGGTAGAAAAGCTCCATGCCGAGGTTATGCGCATCACAGCGCTGCCCGATGTGAAGGAGCGCCTGGCCGCGCTTGGTGCGGAGCCCTCGGCCATGTCGTCAGCAGACTTTTCAAGCTGGCTCAGAAACGAGATCGCCGCCTCGGCCAAAGTGGTACGGGACGAAAAGATCACAATCGATTGAGGCGGGTCTTTCTGAATTAGGGGGCGCTATGGCGTTAACAATTCAGCTGAATATCGCCTGAACCAATAAAGCGCGGCGATTTTCAACCGCCCATGAAAACGGACTTCGAGTTGAAAAAGTAGAATTGGCAATTACACACTTTATTACACAATTAGCCTAAAACGATATAAGTTATTGATTATTAATCAATATTTTAGAGTTTGAATCGATCATAATCCGCAGGTCCGGGGTTCGAGTCCCTGATTCGCCACCACAACATTCCATTTAAATTCAACGGCTTAGGAAGCATCAAGGCAACTATCCGTTGTGAAAATTAGGGCATATGCGTGTTGCTAGCCGTATGACCCCTTCACCCTAGTACATACCGTTGGGACCGACTAAGCGCTCACTGTTCTGGTCTCCCTGGCACGAGCTTGTCAAAAGCCTCCTTGTAGCTTTGGGTGATATTGGGTTCAAGAAATACCATCCTTATAAGCATGGGGTAGTCGCGCATGCGTTCGGCAAACAACGTGGGGGCTGTAACGACGGCTGCCTCTTCCACGGGAAAGCGATAGACGCCAATCGAATCGACAAGATCTTTCACACCTTCAATCGCCACATACATAACACCTTCATCGCCAAATCGGTCGCGCACTTGCGTAAGCATGTCTCGACGCATGCTTGCAAGGTAATAGGCATCTAGATCAATGTGTCGTACGTGATAACGACTTAGGACCGCTTCACCCAACTCTTTAAATTCATGCATGGCTCTCACCATGCTGTTTAAGTAGCGACCCGAGAGTTCGATGGCATTTTTAATCATCGTTCACCTTTGTCTAAACCATCGATCAGGCATCAATCAACGTTCAACATTTACTGACGTTTGGTGTCATACGCACTTAGCCCCAACGACTTCACCATTCCCTAAAGTCTTCGGTTGCGTTATCGACGTTACGCGCCAGAGAATTCTCGGGGAGCCCTTAGGCATCGATTTTAAATCGAAATCTTTAAACCGATTTCCGTAAAGATAGGATAGACATAAACTTGTTGATCATGCATTGTGTCGCTTGTTCGCCTCTCAACATATTTGTAACGACTTGCGACGAGATAACAATGTTAACAACAGAAGACCCGCAAACTGTGCATCCCGAATCTCTCGGAATTGAGGTTAAGGGGGCCTACATTATGTCCGCGATTCAAACTCTTGCTGAGTTTCGCCGCCTAGGCGAAAACGCCCTAACCGCTCTAGGCGTGACGAGCCTTGAGCCACATACCTTTTATCCGGCAGAACTCCGACGAGCCATCCATGCGGCAATTTATGATCGATTTGGCACACCCGGTGTCTTCTGGGTTGGACTTGAAACTCCAGGCTACTTCATAAAGCCCGAAGAGCGCGATAGCAGTGCTATCGCCATCCTTGTAAAGCCAAATGCTGAAAGACTCGGTCAGATAGGACTTAGTGATGGAGGCACTTCGCTTAAAGCTTTCGTACTGTCGATTGCAGAAGCTCTCAATATGACCATCCGGGAGTCAACCCGAGGTCGTGACTTTAACGCAGGCTGGTATGTCAAAGCCATTGAAGATCAGAGCCATATTCGCTTTGAATTGATCAATAATTCGACCAGTAACAAAGATCATGAAGGGTTTCCAAGAGCGATTTTTCATTGGGCACTTCGTCAATTCACGCCCGAGATCCTCGACTTCGTTTTGACTTATATTCCAACCCGCTCATTCGAGTTTTATGGGCACAGTAGTCTAATTTATGACTTGGCCTTCTCAGTGATGGATGAAGGAAAGCGTCATTCCGCCTTATTCGCAGAGGAGCGTTCCAACGCTCGAGAAGAGCTATTTAAGCGAGCACTGGAGCATGCAGTGCACCAGGAAGACCGCGCCAATAAGGCGCTCAGCGATCTTGCTAAAAATCATCAGCAAATGATCGAATCGATTCGCTACGCCGCTCTGTTACAGCGCCAGCAACTTCCTAGGCTGTACCGATGGCAGAACCGCGTGGGCGAATTAGCGGTTCATTGGGAACCACGTGATCTCGTGGGCGGCGATATGTGGTGGGTTGATGGTTTAACAGAGTCTATCGATCGGATTCGACTTTGCTTGTTTGATTGCACTGGGCATGGCGTGCCGGGTGCAATGCTTTCCTTAGTCTTCACAAACGCATTAGAACGGACCTTTGCAAATAACCAACAAGCTGACTCATTAACGGCCGTTTGGGGGATGCAAGCAGCGATCGCACAGACGTTCGGCGAGTCTGATCATCCAGCCAACATCGATCATGGCTGCGATCTTGTATTTCTTGATATTGACCGCAGGCAGCGGGAACTAGACGTGATTTTCGCGGGTCTAGGCTTGATGCACTGGGTCGTCGGTGAATCAAAGGTACGGGTGTATCAGTCTCCGAGGGGTGGCATTTCGGCGCACGCCGATTGCTTAAGGACTATTCAGCAAAGAAAAATCTCTTATCAGCAAGGCGATCGGATACTCCTGGTCACCGACGGAATTACAGATCAGATTGGCGATAAAGCTCCCCGTCGTGCATTGGGATACCGACGACAAATTCAACAGTTTGAATCAACGTTACATTGCGCACCCTCAGCAGCAATGGAGGCGTTCAAAACGTTCTTTTCCATCTGGCAAGGGGACCAGCAAAGGAGGGATGATGTAACGATCTTGATCTTCGACCTAATTTGATCATCCGAACGATCCGATCATTAGATAGCAATCTAAGCGTCGATACTAAGCCGGGCCACATGAAGGAATGAGTCGAAGGGATTGCCCTATGCCATGGCAGCGATTGCTTCAAAGATTTGTAAAGCGAGGTGCAAATGAACGTGATTGATAAGCATCCCATGCCTCTTAAGACCTGGCGGCGCTTGTTCTTGATCCTCTGGGCAGCCGTCACACTGGTATGGATCATCCTACTATTTAAAAGTTTAGATCCCTTTGGTGCATCACGTGTTATCTATGATTTTAAGGTTGGACCAAAGACATGGCTATCTGGTGAGATAACAAGCGTTAAGTCCGATGGCATCGCCGAACGCGCTGGATTGCGTGTGGGCGATGTCTTACCTCAATCAACACTCAACCGACAGGATGCTTGGTCCTACCCTGACAACAAACCGCTTGTACTAGACGTGATTCGAGATGGATCACCGGTTCAGGTCGTAATCAACCCAGAGCGCAAACCAAGGGAATTTAAGAACCAAGTACTTAAACTCCTTGGCTACGTCGAGACCTTTTTGTGTTTGATCTGCTCGTTCACGATTGCACTATTCGGCAAAAGAAACGACTCTTTCCGTTGGCTAAGCTTTTCGTTTCTGTTGTACGCCGCTGGAAACTGGAGAGATATACCGGCAATTGGCTCTGAGGTGCTACCACAGATCACCTACCTTGTATTTCATCAACTCGCGTTTTTGTTCTTTATAAAATTTTGGGTCAAGCTATATGCTGATTGCAAAATCGATGTTTCAAGGTTTTGGTCTATTTTTCAGAAATGGTTTTTATATTTTATAATCGGTTATTGTACGATACTTGAGATACTTCTAAATGTAATTACGTCGTTTTTGCCTGATAATTTTGAAAGTCATATTGCAGTATTAGATAATTCGGTTTTGCATAAGCAATTTATGGAACTTGGTTTCTATATGAACCAGGCCTTTGCATTCATTGCCCTTGTTGCCTGTGTGTGGCTTCCGCTACGACTTCTGAAGTTGGTATCAAAGGCATCGTCGAATCAGATCTATTGGACTGCTGCAACATTAGTGGGATTTTACTTTTCCTATGCGATCAGCGTTTTTATATACACAGTCGGGGAAGGTTTACGGCTGGCCCTTAGCATTCACCTCGAATGGATTCGAGAACTTCATAATTTTCTTGGCGATCTCTTGTCACCACTCGCGCCACTCTCCGTCCTTGCGTTCATCTACGTCTCATTGTCAAAGCGACTCATCAGCTTTAGCTATTTCGTCAACAAGGCATTCGTCTACGGATTGATGGCCTTGTTATTACTTGGGGGCTATAGCTTGTTCAGCAACCAGCTTGACGCCGTAGCCCAAAATGAATCGGATTTCGCCAAGATTGGTTTGTTCACTGGCGTTGTGGTGCTGTCGCTTTTAGCATCGTACATGCGAGATTTTACAGAGGCGGCGATTCGCAGGTTTTTATTTGTCGATGTAGATCGACGTGAGGACCAACTCAGAGCGTTTGTGGAAGCGATGGGTAAGGAGCTATCGCTCGACTTTAAGTCACGTTTTTGCGCTGCGGTCGAGGGCTTTTGTCACGGTGCGTCGGTGGTTTTGTTTGAGCTTCGTGATGGTGTGTGGATTGATGGTGTGACCGGAAAAGCGGCTACGGACACTCAGGCAGTCGTTGAACGCTTGAATACGAAAGCTATAACGTTGGAGGCCGCTGATCTGCCCGAAGCGAGCGGGTTAAGGCTTGTGGTGCCAGGATTTCACAGAGGAGCCATGAGCTGCTTCTTGTGCGTAGCAGAGTCGGCTGATTTGCCTGCGTTTCGGCCCGATGAAATAAGGATGCTCGAGGGGGCGGTTCAACGCTATGTCCTTGAGCTAAAGAATCGGGAGTTAGAGCATGCCCACAACCAGATCATCAGTTCGGTGGACTATGCCGCGCGGATCCAGCGAGCCCATTTACCGGAAACCCAGCAACAGCGTGAAGGCTTTGAGGCGATAAAGGTGTGGTGGGAGCCTCGGGATAGGATTGGCGGAGATATTTGGTGGATGTCACCTATCCAAGATGATGGCAGCTACGCGGTTGTGTTAGCCGATTGTACGGGCCACGGTGTACCTGGCGCGATGCTATCAGTCACAGTCGTCAATTTGCTGGATCAAATCGCAAGAGATTATCCACAAGCAGGACCTTCTGGCCTCTTAGAGGCATTGGATGAACGCCTACGGTTAGCGCTTAATCAGCAGGCGGAGCTTGGCGACTCCGACGACGGATGTGATGCAGTAGCTATAAGGGTCGTCCCGCGTGCGGGCAGCGTTTTATTTGCAGGGGCAAAACTTGGAGTGATATATAAAGATGGACACAGCATTGAACGAATTGCTGGCGATAACTTAAGTTTAGGATACCGAAGACGAGAGATCCCTGAGACGGGAATCAAGCAACATGAGCGAAGCATGACGAAAGGTGCTGTATTTATACTTTATAGCGATGGACTTACCGATCAGATTGGCGGCACCAGTGAGCGAGGGATTTCATTTGGACACCGGCGAATCGCCCAGGCAGTCAGACCGGACGCTAGCGCAGGCGCAGTGGTGGATGCAATACGCCGGGATTTCCTAAATTGGCAGGGAATTCGACCACGACGCGATGATGTTTCGGTGCTCGTCCTTGAACCGCGTTCAACTTAGCGAATCTTGTTTGTGCCGTGGCAAGCATGAATTAGGGTGTAGCGTTTGGATTTATTGGACTTGCGTGGTGACCTAACGGTAAAGTTCTCATCGGTTAGCCCAACGCTCTTAATTGGAGAGGAACACTTGCTATGAAAATCGAAACGGCCGTTGCGATGCGCGAACAAATGCGGGCCGACGGGGTCATCATGGCCTACAACGGTGAGATTTCAGACGAACTCATGGTGACTTTGGCAGAGATACTAAAGCGCAGAGTTGCAGATGGCTCGGACCCGAAGCGCTCACGAACGGTATTTGCGGTATTCATGGAAGGTGTTCAAAACCTTATATGGCATGGCGTTGGGTCGGAACGTGCGGCTGGCATGGTCATCATCACTGAGGTTGAATCAGAAGTCACGGTAGTTTGTGCGAATCGAATAAGTCGAACAAGTGCTGAGAAACTTAAGCAATCACTCGAGCAATTAGCCTCAGCTGACAAGGACACCATTCGCCAACTCTACCGAGAAGGACTGTCAAGAACTGTTGATTACGAGGGTCCGGGTGCAGGCCTCGGTCTTTTAGAAATTGCTAGGCGATCGTCTCAACCCATAAACTTCGCCTTTGTCGATGTTAACGAAGTTGATGTCGACTACTTCATTGCTGCAAGGATCTAGACGATGAATGATTTACTTATTGAAGCTACTGACCGCACACCGCTAGTTCGGTTTAACAAGAGCCAACAAGAACTCCACCTAGAAGGCGAATCTTACCCAGAGGATGTGGCTGCGTTTTACGGTCAAGTCATCCCTACAATCGAGCAATGGCTAACATCCGACGCCTCGTCGATTGATGTGATCATTAACTTGATTTATATCAATAGTTCGAGCATGAAGGCTCTGTATCGCATCTTTGACATTCTGAATCAAGGTCGTACAGCTGGAAAGTCAGTGAATGTTTCTTGGTCATATGAAGCTGATGATGATGTTATGCAGGAGCTTGGGGAGGACTTCAAAGACCGATTTCCCGAGCTTGCTGTTTCGCTTAAGACACTCGATTAACTTTATATAACTATAATAATCGCATATATGATTTGTTATGAGTAGCAACGGATTTGATCTTTTTGATCGCGAGAAGCGCTTGCTCAAAGAGGGCCCTAGTGTTTTTGAAGCAGGTAACCAAGATCAACTCCGAGATTTTGCTGAGCGTTTATTCGACCGCTTTACCTGTATCGTTCGGGAGAATGAAGACTTAACACGGCACTCCGACCGACAAGAAAGAAGACTAGTCAAGCTCAATCAAAATCTAAAGGCACAGACGAAAGAGTTGGACGAACGTAAAGGCGCACTAGAAACCCTCTCACAGCAACTAGCCAAGTATCTACCCCCGCAGATTCACGAGGCACTTTTCGCTGGGCGATACAACACAGAAGTAAGAACTCAACGAAAGCGTCTCACGGTTTTCTTTAGTGATATTAAGGACTTTACCCAAACTGCTGAGTCGCTACAGCCCGAGACGCTAACGCAGTATCTCAATGAATATTTTTCAGAGATGACGCGTATTGCTTTGTCTTTCGGAGCCACGATTGATAAGTATATCGGTGACGCAATGATGGTTTTTTTCGGTGATCCAGATTCACAAGGAGAGCGCGAAGATGCGAGAGCCTGCGTCAATATGGCCTTAGCCATGCAGGACAGGCTACTAGAACTGCACGCTATCTGGACTGCGAGAGGCTTTCAACAGCCCTTTGTTGTAAGAATGGGGATCAACACTGGCTACTGCAATGTTGGAAATTTTGGTAGCAGTGAACGCCTCAGCTACACCATTGTTGGTGGCGAGGTTAATGTCGCCGCCCGACTGGAGGCTAATGCCGATCCTGGCGGTATGCTTATAAGCTATGAAACCTATGCATTAGTTAAAGATCTTGTGTCTGTCGATGAGCGTCAGAGCGTCCGTATGAAAGGTATCGATCGAGAGATAAGAACGTTTGCCGTTATAGGTCGATCAGCATCATCTATGGATGAATCAACCATTAGCTTAAAGGACTCAGCAGGAATCGAGATAACGATTCAGAAAGCTGAGCATAGCGCTGAGCGTCGTGCGGAGCTCGCCGTCAAGTTGCGGCAATTGGCAAAGCGCTTAGAACAATAGTCATAACCTACGAACGTATGAAGGCAAACCATTCGAAATTGCTGGTCTTGAATCTACCAAGTGCTTTAGTGGCGATAACAGCGAATCGCTGATCGGTGGTAATTCGGTAAGGATGGCTA
>Ga0214921_10007672_pt1 | contig 14277 bp, 14 predicted proteins | sample LL1505_MetaG_FD_177992 | JGI IMG/M metagenome (GOLD analysis project Ga0214921, IMG submission 177992) | Freshwater microbial communities from Lake Lanier, Atlanta, Georgia, United States - LL-1505 | ecosystem: Environmental > Aquatic > Freshwater > Lake | place: USA: Georgia | collected... | reverse complement strand
TAGGCCGATATCAGAACCTTGTTTGGCTTGGTAGCTCAGTTGGTACGAGCGAACGACTGAAAATCGTTAGGTCGCCGGTTCGATCCCGGCCCAAGCCACAAGATTTATTTTTTCCAATATGAATACTTTCTTCCAGAAAAGTACTTTACATTTTCGAAATAGCCTTCTTTCATGAGTAAAGCCCGCAATAAATCCAAATTACTATCTTTATCTTCAGCGTTAGGATTCAAATAAAAAACTCCAACCTCTGAGGCAAGAACCTTTTCGATGTAATCAGAAACTGAACGATTTTCCTCCTTAACAAACTCGACAAATCCAGGGACGAAAATGTGTGAAGGATGTGTTAAGTAAGGTTCTGGTGGCGTTAGACCATTCATCCAAAAAATGTAATTTGAATTCAGGGCCCATACTCTCCCTTGCTCAAAACCCTTCACCCATCTTGAAGTTTGCTTCATCTCACCAAAAGTAACAGTCGTATTTTTTTCATAATCACCCAAGACAGAACTCTTCGCAAGTAGAATCATCAAGATAAACAAGATTGAGCTCAGAAAATTAAAATAGTTTTTTAAGAGCTTAAACTTCTCATTTGCCAACACGAAAAATAATGTTGACGTATAGACAAAAAATGGAACAAGCTGAATTGTATGGTGTGCATAATTTGGTGATTGAAGCGTTAAAACTATGTATTGAGTAAGAAGTAGTATCAAAATGAAGGCCAGAAAATTTCTAATTCTTTGACTTCGAGAGATCAGATAAGCGAAGCATGAAAAAAACAAGGTAATCAGCATGTACTTATCTAATCCCTGAGGTCTTGAGAAGCGATTCTCGGGAACGCTCACAAAATTTATAAAGAGTGGCATTTCAAGGGCGTACTTATAAAGTTCGCCACCTAGGCCTTTGACTGTATACAACATTATGGTCAGTGCTGTTGGAGTAAGGGCCCAGCAGGTAAGTGCGAATTTCTGTGATTTATTCTTTCCAAAGAAAAAGAGATAGACAAAACATAAAACTGCGATAGGTAACCAATTAGTCCGAAAAATTGGGAGTATCCCCGCCAAGAAAGCAGAAATGTAAAATTGTCTTAGACTGGGAACCTTTTTAAAGTTAGTGAGGGCAAGAAGTAACAAGGCAAATATAAAGTTAGTGTTTATCTCAGAACCCCAAGATAACCCGCTGGGAATTGTCGACACGGTGAATGAATATATTGTTGATGCCAAGAGAACTAGAGACCAATTCCCTTGTTCGGTCAATCGACATACACTCAAGCCAAGTAAGACCCCAGTAATTGAAATTAGTATTGAGCAGATTAATCGTAAAGTTACTAGATTATGATTTGAAATGAATAGTGCCGCGGTCTGAAAGACAAGCGCTAAGGGTGGCTTATTCTCGATGGTGGTTGTATATGGCAAATGTCCCTGCTGAGATTCAGATGCCACAGTTAGGAATGTGTTCTCGTCCCAATCAACTAAACTTGGGTCGAAAATCTCCTGCCACCTCAAAATTACACCTATTGAAACCGTTACACATATCCAAACTACGGCAAATATCTTGTTACCTGAAATCTGAAGTAAATTGAAGTCATTACGTACAAACTTCGATATCCTCGTTATATGAGAAAGAGTCTTCAAACTTTCGCTCCTTCACCTGGTTTAGTTTTTTTGCTCGCTTTGATCTTGAGGGTAATTGTAAGCTACATATTTCTAGGAAGTATCGACACTATCAATGCGATAGGTGCAACATCTGATTTTCTCTCAAAAAATGGAAGCTTGCCTCTGCCCTATTTTTCTGTCGTACCTCAGACTTTAATCCTCTCTAGCCTCACGGCCCTGATAGATTTGCCAGCAAACATGATTGTGAAACTTCCAGGTAACTTTGCTGATGCAGGAATAGCATGGCTTTTAGTTCGATATGGGAAAAGGCAACTAAACAAAAAATTCCAAATAGCAGGATTCTTATATGCGGTTAATCCACTAGCTATTTTGATTACCTCTTCTCATGGTCAATTTGATCCCATTTGGTTATTCTTTATTTTATATGCTTATTTTATTTCGCAATCTAATAAAGAAATAAAATTAAGCGACTACGCTGTAGGAGTTGCTCTCGGATTAGCCATTGTAACCAAGCCGTCTTCGGCACTTTGCATCATCCTTTTTTTGCCATGGTGCATAAAATCTCTCTCCCGAATTCTATATTCTACTCTTGGATTTGTTTCCGTTATTGCAGCCTCTATTGTTGTTTTGTTATCTATCGGAATCGATCCTTTTTCTCAGTTTAAACATTCTCTAACTTATTCATTATCTGGATTTGGCGTTTTTGGATTAACAAAGACTCCTTTCCAAGTGCCTAAATATCTGTACTTTGCTTTGATACTCTCGGCGATAACGTACTTACTTTTGATGACCTATCTCGACAAATTCGATATTCCAAAAGCTGCAGCCTTATTAATTATGTTTTATCTCACCATAGGTCCATTAGCACCACAGTACTTGATTTGGCCAATTGCTATGATGTTTGCTTCTTCGATAAAGAATCGAAAGGCGGTCAATCTTTCGATGATTCTCTTCTTTATTTTGATTTTCTACTACAAAGATCCTATGGCTTCTTATTTACCGTTTGAAAACACATTAACGTTTGCTGCCCCAACCACTTTTCCCATACCTGGGGTATCCTTGGAGCATTCCTTAGTAGTGGATAAGAGTGAATTCCTGAGTGCTGTTCTAAATTATTTGATTCCTGCCCTTTTTGCAAGGCAGTTCGCAATCCTAAAATTTACAAAAAAAACTAATGACTTGACTAACGATAAATCAAGAATTTCTCATGAGCGAGAGAGTGTATCTTCATCTTTTTTTCTCAAGGTTACTTATCTTGTAATATTTGTTTCACTTCTATTAAACCACTACTTTATTGAGAAACTCTCGCCTTTTTTTGTAAATTCAATCAACTTAACATCTCATCTTTATGCGATTGATTTTAGTTTTGGGCCAAAACTTGATTGGCCCCTTGGTTGGGTGGGAGTAGAAAATAATAGTGAATTGAATTTAATAAATTTAGTTTTGCTACTTTCAGTCATATACTGGCTAGCATTCTTGATACTCGCCAGAAAGGCTTACTTTAATCGAGGGATTACCCAGCTCTCGAAATAGGACATTGCAGAGGCAATTGCCATATGCATATCAAGGTATTTGAAGGACCCAAGTCTTCCAGCAAACAGCACGTTATGAGATTGCTTGGCAATTTCTCTATATTTCAATAAGGTTTCCCGCGATAACTCTCCTTCGATTGGATAGTATGGCTCATCATTCCACTCGGCGGCTCGTGAAAATTCTTTTGCTACTATGGTCAAATCGGCTTTATGTTCCAGTTCGGTTGGAAAATGTTTGTACTCATGAATTCGCGTCCATGGAACTTCAACATCCGCATAATTTAAGACGGGATAGTCCTGGAATTGGTTTGAATTAATCATCGTTAATTCAAAATCCAAAGTTCTCCACGGCAGAACACCAAATGTGTGTTTGAAATATGAATCTATAGGTCCCGTAAAAATGAGGGGTGTCTTGTCTTGTTGATCTATACCCTTGTGTTTAACACCCGTTATCACTTCGATATTTTTATGATTGGATAAATTTTTTAGGAATTCTCCATATCCTTTTGCAGGCATGGCTTGGTAGTCGTCCGAAAAATAGTTGTTATTATAATCAAATCTGATAGGAAGGCGTTTGAAGACGTTTGATTGAATTTTAGAAGGTGGACTACCCCATTGTTTAATTGAGTAACCCTTGAACAAACGTTCATATATTTCAACTCCAACGCTAGAGATGGCGAGCTCTTCAAAATTCTTAGGATCTGATGTGCCTGAACTTGTAGCACTCATCATCCAAATTTCTGCCTCTTCTGGTGTCAAGTTTCTGCCAGCAAACTTTTCCATAGTCGCGAGATTAATTGGAAGGGAAAAAATCTCATTTTGGCTCGATGAATAGACTTTGTGTTCGTAGGGGATCCAGCTCGAAAAACGATTGACAAAGTCCCACACTCTTTGATTTGAGGTGTGAAAGATATGTGACCCATATTTATGAATATCTATGTTTGTTTTCTTATCCACATAGGAGTATGCGTTTCCTCCTATGTGATCCCGCGTCTCAAAAAGGACCACTCGTCGATCGAGTTGGTCAGCACACAGTCTCGCAATAGTTAACCCAAAGAGTCCCGCTCCGGCGATAGTTAGGGCGGGTTCCTGCATGGTCACTTGTATAACCATAATTCTTTGAGCGCTGACTTGCTAAATCGTAAGAGCTTTCTTGAAGGAAGGTATGCCCATTTATTTGACCAAGTCACGCCCACGCTTTTCTCGCCATTCCGATCGTGTTGTAGAATTTCTGAGTAAACAAATTTATAAGCCCTATTCGCGATGATTCGCGTTAAATGAATATTGGGAACAGATAATTTTACTGTAGGCAATTTGCTAAGGGCATCAAGCAAAGTATCTGACTTCCATAGCCGGATAGGCGTGTTTGAATCTTGAGATTTGACACCTGAAATTAGAAATAAACTTACAATGGCTATTCGAGTAATAATTCGCCTGTATAGCAAATCTGTTCTTTGGGTTCGTAAACCAATTACCACATCAGCATTTGAAAGTGCCTGTGCCTCAATCAGTTTGCGTAGTTCTTTTCCAGGTATCTGGCCATCTCCATCTAACGTTAGAATGAAGTCCGATTGTTTTGCAATTTTCAGTGCATCAAATAGTCCTTTGAGGATGCTTTGCCCGTGCCCAAGATTTTTCTCGTTCTCATAAACCTCAATCGGAAAATTTCTGGTTCTGGCGTAGTTTAATGCGATTTCCCTCGAATCATCAGTCGACGAATCATCGATTATTATGAGTTTTTTAAGGGCCGGGAAAGAGTTTTGCAAATCTTCCAACGTAAAGACAAGTCCATCGGCTTCGTTATATACGGGCATAACTAAAATTAAATTTTGCATTCTTTAATTTTCACCTTTCTGGTTCATATTCGCATTTTGCAAACCTGGAAGCCAAACACCAAATGCAAAAATAATTAGGGAAACTTTGAACATCACGGCTTGCTCAAGAAAAATTCTTGTGGGGTCTCCAGGTGCTATATGCCATTGAATTGCACCAGACAACATGGCCCAAACAAATAGACCTGCGGAGAACAAAAATAATTTTTTTCTTTTGAGTAGAGTTTTATCATCAAACCCTAGACTGGTAGTGCGAATAGCATGCCTGTAAATTCCCTCAAGCAAAAGAATAATGAAAATTGCAAGGTTTCTAATCACCTCCCGTGGCGTTTCAAACCACCATATCGAGAAATTATCAGGGAGATTTGGGACATTGAAAGTGAAATACTTATAAGAGTAAAACAATGCTGCGGGGAAAGTGTCACTCCACAAGAAACTTGAACTACTCAAAAGGGGAATGAAAAAGGGTGCGAAAAGTGTGTAGGTGGGATTTGTTAGAAGAAAATCTACATAGGTAACTAATCCTTTACCGTCCAACCAATTTGCAGTCCTAGCTTCGGATATCGATCTGCCTATATCTAAGGCCCCTTGGGAATTGAGTAGGATAAAGTCCTTAGGCAGGCCGTTGGAAAAGAAATAGTCCATCCATATTGGATCTTTCGCAATTCGCATCGCCAAAACCGCAAACAAATTCCAACTGGATATTTGGTTGGAACTTCTAACTTGCCATATAGCCAAAATCGTAATGGCTAACATAATACAAATTGCCAATACTTGCTTTCTTTTATTGATGCATTTTCCTTGCCATATGATGAGAGCTGCGAGAAGCAAGAATGAAGGCACTGAAACTAAAACATGGGCTTGCTTGGCATAAATCCATGCAGAATAAAACAAAACAACTAGCCACATGCTACGTGAAGTGGGATTTATTAAATACTTTAGTGAAAACGCGACCAACAATAGAGTGAAACTCAATGAGAGGGATTCACTCATCAAGAAAAAATCATTTACAAAAACAGGTGTCGTCGATGCTAGAGAGAAAACGATGGCACAAGATAAAAGTCTTTTCCCGCCTGTCAGGCTAAAGAAAGAAATGATAGATTTAGTAACGTAGCTCCAAGCAAGGGAACTTAGGACAATTTGAAAAAATAGAATCAGAAAAGTTTCCCTGAGGATAATGTAGATAGTAGGAATCGTGTAAAGCCTCAAATTTCCCCATAATTTGAAGTCAAAGTATGAGTAAGTATCAGAGGTCGATACCCCATGCCCCATAACGAGCAGGTATGTAATCTTTAACAAGAAAAGGCAAATAAAGAAAAGTAAAAATATCCATCGTTCACTTGAAAGATTTTGTCTGGCTTTGTTGAGCCTAATAATCATCACTTGATTTACAATTCAAATCCGGCTGAAATCGCGTCATTTCTAAACATTTTCACTGTTTCTAGGGAATAGTCCTCAAGATTAAGGTTCTCGAGATCTAGTTTTCTGATCAAATCGTCTGTCATTGTTATTATGTCGCAACCAATAGATTTAGCCTGATAATAATTTAAAACTTCTCTTGGGCTAGCCCAAATGAGCTTAGCATTCTTATTTGAGCTTGCCCTCTCGAGCGCCTCAATCATGATAGGAAGGGGATCTCGCCCAGTGTCTGCGATTCTTCCTGCAAAGACAGAAAAATAATTTTCTAATTCTGAATCAAAAGAATCTAATACATCTCTAATTTGGGTAGGGGACATGACTGCAGTAACGTTAACTTTTATCCCCGACTCATTCAGCTCTTTGACTAACTCTGATGTTGGAATGCTCATGGTGTTCGTCACGGGAATCTTCACAAAAACATTTTTTCCCCAGCTGGAGATTTTCACAGCTTGTCTCTTCATTTCAGCAAGGTCATCACTGAAAACCTCTAGAGATAAGCTCTTGTCCTCAATAATATTCAAGACATCCTTCGCAAATCTCTCATAATCCCGTATACCAGCCTTGTTCATAAGTGTCGGGTTTGTTGTGAATCCAGATATTATAGAGTTTTGATTCAATGCAGATATTTGCTGCAGGTTAGCGCCATCTGCAAAAATACTAGTCATGGGAAGAGTCTCCCACTGAAATCTTTATTTTGCACTCTTCCAGAGACTCTATCCTATGAAAAATTCCAGTAGGAGTTGGTTCTTGATATTCACTATCGAGATAGATGGCTATTACTCCCGCGTCTTGAGCGGCCTGTACATCTTTCCACCTATCTCCAACCATGTAACTTCTCTCCAAATCGATGTTCAATAAGCGCTTGGCTTGATAAAAAAGCCCTGGAAGAGGCTTTCGACAGTCGCACCTATCGATATCGTCATGGCAGCACATAAAGACTTCCTCTATTCCTGTCTCTAAAATGATTCTTGAATTCATTTCATCAACCAATTCTTTATCAATCAACCCTCGAGCGATATCAGGTTGATTCGTAATTAAAATTGGAATCATGCTTTTTCCTTTGACATAAGTTATTAAGTCGCGTATTCCGGGGACGTACTCTAAAGTTTCCAAACTATGGTTAGCCACCGGTTTACCATCAATAACTAATGATTTTATGACCACTCCATCTCGATCCAAGAAAAGAGCTCTTTTTAGGTTTTTCACCACTTTGTTTTATTCACAGCAAGCTTGGGATGCGACACCATCAAGTGCCAAATAACCTCTTGAAAAGATTCAGCATGCGGGGTGATGGAGTTAGGATTCACAATTGGAACCTCTAAGTATGATTTAGAGTATTTACTTAAATGACTATCTCTCTTGCCCACGATACCTGTGACAAATGCACCGACATTGTGTGTGAACTCAATTGCTTCGCAGATATTTACACTGACGTTTTGGTCTCTGTTTCCGCCACCAACCGACAGGACAAATAAGCAATCATTTGAATCCATTCTAGAAGTTCGAAGCCACTCAACAAATACCGTACTCCAACCCTCGTCATTAGTTCGGGCCGTCAATTCTGCAATATTGTCTGTCGGTGCGTACGATTCTATATTGGCTAATTTTCTGAAGTCATTTACCGCGTGGCTTGCATTAGCTGCACTACCTCCGACGCCTACAAAGAATATTCTCCCTTGTCTTTTTTTCAGCTCAAGAAGATTATCTATGATTTCCTCAACTTTTTCTGCATCGATTAAACTCGCTATTTTAACCGTTTCTTCCAAATGTCTGCTAGTAAAACTCATTTCGACCCCCGAGGTAGCTTTCCAGTTCGATAATACCTTCAAAAGATCCAATTTCGTATAAAGGCGAAATGGTAGTTGAGCAAGTTGCACTACCTGACACGCTCATTTTCTCGATGACCGTCTCGAAATTGACGATGCTTTCATTCTTAATCAAACTGATTACACTTTTGTTCACTTTCATAAACCCATAATCTATGTGCGTAGCATCTGAAAGATTGGTGCCGTAGTGAAATGCTCCATTTACTTCTATTTGTATGTTTGGTAAATGCCTAGTTGCTCGAACATCTTTGACGGACAGTTTTAGTGGACTTTTCAAGTTAGCCCATGATTCCTCTAAACTCACTAGGTCAACTGGGAGATATGAATCGCCGTAAGTTAAATAGAAGTCCTCCTCAATATAGTCATAGGCATCAACCAATGCACCGGCAGTTCCACGGTTCGGCTTAGAGTCACGACTTGTTGAAATGTTTAGTCCAGCGAAATCTCTTCCGTTCAAATATTCTTCTATCTTTATAGCCTGATTCCCTAGGCAGAAGTGGAAGTTTGTTAGCCCAAGATGTACTAGGTTTTCAATCTGTAGCTTTACGAAAGGAATTCCTGAAATAGTAATTAGAGATTTTGGTGTATTACTCGAAATGGGTTGAAGACGTGTTGCAAGTCCCCCAGCGAGAATTACAACTTGATTCATTGAGATAAAACAACTTTCGTGCCTTCGAAATCAAACTTAAATCGAAGTTCTTCAAGTCCAATTTTTGACATCGCTTTTCGAAGTGATTGGGCATCTTCCGCATAAAACATCAAGAAGCCACCTCCTCCGGCACCTACTAGTTTTCCCCCCAGCGCACCATTGGCTCTACCTATGCCATACCAATCATCTATATCGTCATTTGTCATACCACTGGTTCTATTCCGCTTTAAATTCCAATGTTCATCCATAAGTGACCCAAATAATCTTGGGTTATTACCTTCGAGAGCCGCTCCAATCTGAATTCCGATCTCCTTAATTTGATCAAGATTCTCTTTCATCTTTGTATCATGATTTAAACTCTTTGTGTGCTGATCCAGGAGCATGGAACTAGCACTCCTAATTTTGCCCGTGAAAAATAATAGGAGGTTATCTTCAAGGTCAAAGATCGTACTGGGAGAAATTCGGAGTGGGTCTACATTTACTGTTCCATCTTGATTAAAGGACATGCCTGCAATTCCACCGTAGGAGGCGATGTATTGATCTTGCTTTCCTATGGGTTCCTTCAATTTATCTAACTCTATTTCACAGGCAATTTGTGCCACTTTATTCGCATGAATAGGAGATTTGTAGTGAGTGTAAAGCGCTTTCAGTAGGGCAGTTGTGAAACTACCACTGGAGCCAAGTCCTGTTCCTGATGGAATATCGGCCACTGTCGAGATTTCAATTTGAGGCGTTCTTAAGTTAAAGAGCTTTAGCGCTTCCCTGATAATGGGATGCGCGATGTCATCAACTGACTCTGGATTCTCAATTGAAGAGTATTTCAGAGAAATTCCAGGAGCAAAAGGCCTGTTAACGGCCACATAAACATATTTATTGATTGCTGCCGATATTACAAACCCTCCACTTAATGAAGAGTACGAGGGAAGATCAGTTCCACCTCCTCCAAGAGAAATTCGAAGGGGGCTTCTAGTTAGGATCATGTGGTAATCATTCCATGTAGCAACGTGCTTTTTTGATTATTGGGATAGAATTTACTTGGATTCTCAGTTTAGCGATAAGAAAATGGTGGCACAAAATCAGTACATATGCGATTGTCGGTGGTGCTGGGTTTATTGGGAGTCACTTCGTTGATAATTTGTCCAAGAATGGACATCGTGTAATAGTCATAGACAATCTATGTTCTGGGACCTTAGACAGAATCGCTTCTCATGTTAAAAATGAGCATTTTCAATTTATAAACGGTGAGGCCAGCGATACTTCTTTACTTGTGGAGGCCTTCAAAGACGTCGATACAGTGATACATCTCGCTTCAAACCCTGACATAGCAGCCGCAATGAGTAATCCACGAATCGATTTTCAACAGGGAACCATCCTTTCCGAATCTGTAATTGAAGCTGTCCGGATCTCTGGTGTAAAAACTATTTTGTATGCATCAGGTAGTGGTGTTTATGGGGAAGTCGCATTCAAGCCAATTATGGAAACTGATCAGCTTCTTCCAGTTAGCCCGTATGGGGCAAGCAAACTGGCTGGTGAGGCGCTTCTGTCTGCCTACGCATACATGTTTGATTTTAGAGCAATCGCATTTAGATTTGCGAATGTTGTAGGCCCCAGACAAACTCACGGTGTTGGTTTTGATTTTCTTAATAAGCTGATGAAGAACACAGGTGAACTTGAGATTCTTGGAGACGGAACCCAATCCAAGTCTTACATTCATATTAATGACATAGTCTCTGGTGTTCTACATGCCGAAAATATATCGACGAATTTCTTCGAAGTTTATAACATCTCAACACCCGACTTTATTTCTGTACTTGATATCGCTGAGATTGCAGTTGATGTTATGGGACTCAATCTGAAGGATGTGAACTTTAAGTTTGGAACCAGCGATCGTGGATGGAAAGGTGATGTGCCGAAAATCCTACTTTCATCCGAGAAACTAATCTCCACGGGATGGAACTCAACATTAACAAGTGCTGAGGCAATACGAGCATCTCTAAAATCAATGAAACTAAATCTCACAAAATGAATTTCTAATTTACTTTGTGAGATCTGATTACCGATTTTTTTCTAAATAATCTCAAAACTGAAGCTTTGCCGCTTGGACCACGAACTAAAGTTGTTTCTCCGATTCGCTCCCGGTACTTGATGTTGATCTCCTTTACTTTTTTCCCTGTTAATGCAGGCCAAAAGATTAAATCAATCGGAAAAGCGAAGCCACGATAATCCCAGTCATACTCATGAATGAGCGATCTTTTGTATGCCCGTTGACCAGAGTGAACATCTTTAATCACTTTTCTGGTTCTAACACTTGCGATTACGTTAAAACATAAATTTGCCGCCCAATTAATGACAGGCATGTGTTTTGTCGGTTTTATAGTCAGTCGATTTGCACCTGCAACGTCGAAGCCTTGGTTCACTAACGTAACTAATTCAGGAAAAATTTCTGGTGGATAAGTGTCATCCGCGTCAATCGTAACAATGACACTAAATTCTTGACCTGGAGTAGTTAAGGCGCAATGCAGCGCCGGCCCAAATCCACCACCGGGCTCTTTAATAACTCTCGCTCCAGCTAAAGTAGCAAGTTCAGCAGTTCGATCAGTACTTCCATCGATTACAAAAACGCTACATCCTGGTAGGTGAGAGAACGCATCTTTGACCACTTTCTGAACGGCAAGCTCCTCGTTGCGCGTGATCATCACAACGGCAACATCATCAAAGTTAATCATGAGAATTTACAATCTCAATTAACAACGCGCTTCCAGTATGTGCTAAGGCAATGAAATTAGGCAACACGTTGATTGCTTCTTGGAGAGCAAGGCCTTCGTTCCAGGCATCAAAGCCCTCGTCAAAGTAAATCAAATCTCCGGGTCTTAAGTGTTTGGCGAAGTAGAAAAGTACTTCTTTTGTTGGCTCGTAAAGATCTACGTCAACGAGAATAATTTTTTGACACTCCGAAGGAATCGTGAATTCGGACTTCACAAGCGTTTCGGAGATAATTCCTTTGTGCCACTTTAGTGGGTAAACAGCATCAACCTCAGGAAATTCTGATTGAGAACCTGATTGATCAAAAACGCCGGCATCCATCACATCTACACCTCCTCGCCTCCAAGGAGTTGGTAGGCCTGTGAAAGTATCAAATCCATGCCAGCCAGCAAATGGTAACTCTTTTTTGGCCCACCATTTTGTTGCGGCTCCAGCTGCTACTCCAAATTCAAATACAATTGCTCCTGTCTTTACTCTCGGGATTAGCTTTTCATTCCAAAGCTGGTATCGATTGAGTAAAAGAGTTGAATTTGAGCCCCAATTACTTGATTTGAGAAGCTGCATGAATCTTGCCGAGAGAATTAATGTATCAAGATACCAAATTACTCGTTTAGTGTGAGACAGTAATTGCGCCCCACGTGCTAACACTAAATCTCTATGTTTTGCATTAGTTACTGGGATATCGCTTGAATTTACAGCACTTTTCCCCATAATCTGCGCCCTTATCTCCAGTCTAAGTTAACCTTCTGGGTATCCTAACGTTATTAGAAGCATGTTCAAGCACCATTTTGAACCTTTTTGAAAGGAAATATTGTGCGAGAAAAACTAATCCTCGGCGGTGGCGCAAGTGGGATTTCAACCGCAATTTTACTTCCCAATTCAAGAATTATTGAATCCGGTTCGAAAATTGGTGGATTGGCTAATTCAAAATCCATTTCGGGTTTTACCTTTGACCAAGGTCCACACATCATGTTTTCCAAAGACAAAGATGTACTCCAGATAATGGTCGACTCGCTTGACGGCAATGTCCACACTTGTAAGAGAAACAATGTTGTTATGATCAACGGTGCGCTCTTGCGCTATCCAATTGAAAATGATTTATCGTCATTGCCTATCGAGATTCGATTAAATGCACTTCAGGATTTCCTGAAGACTAAGATTAACCCTAATTTAGTGAAGCCAAAGAATCTTGAGGAATGGTTTCTGCAGAATTTTGGCCAGACGCTAACGAATATATACTTCAAACCATACAACGAGAAAATCTGGAATCTCCCGTTTGCTGATATATCTATGACGTGGGCTGATCGAATACCGAGTCCCCCTTGGGAAGACGTGCTTAAAGGTGCAATGGGAGTTAGAACAGAAGGATACGTTCATCAACTTTATTACCAATATCCAAAAGTAGGCGGCTACGAATCTTTAATGACTGTGTGGGCCAAGCAAATCTCAACTGACAGAATTCGTCTAAATAGTCAGGTTGATAAAATTGAACGCATTTCTGAAGGGCATTTCCTGGTGACAGTAAACGGGAAACAAGAAGAATTCGTTGGAGATTTAATTTCGACCATTCCCCTAAAGACTCTTATTGAAATATACGCTGAAACACCAGATTGGGTAAGAGAAATAGTGGATACTCTTCCAGTTAATCCACTAATCACTGTGAATCTAGGTTTCGAAAAGAAAGATGAGAATCATTACACAGCAGTTTATATCCCTGACTCAGATTTCTTAGTAAATCGAATTTCATACCCCGGAGTGTTCTCTCCAAACAATTTACCTTCGGAAGATCATCTATTGATCCAGGCTGAAATCACTGTGACCGAATCAGGAAGCGCATGGTTCATGACAGATGATGAGCTTATTGAACACGTAATGATGGGTTTAAAGGCGCGGAACTTACTTGAATCTTCAGATACTCCGATTTTTCAATATGTTGAGCGTATCAAGGATGCTTATGTCGTTTATCCAAACAATTTTGAAGTTCATCGCCAAAAAGTGAGTCAGTATTTTGGAACACAAGGCATTTTTCTTAACGGAAGATTTGGTTCGCATAACTACTTGAATGTGGACGGAATTCTAATTCAATCCATTGAACTATCTAGAGAGTTTGATCCGACTTTAGACATAGCTAAAGTACGAAATTTATTTGGCCTTTAATCCAGAACTACAACACCACTTGGTGTCGTCAGATGTACCGCAACAATTCCATACTCTCCATCATTTGTTGATGGATCTACAAAATCCACAGAAGCTCCATTTAATCCACCAAGAATCTCAGTCTTAAACCAAGAATCAGCTAGGTGATCAGTATCGGCAATCGTAATCTTCTCAATTGCAGCTACTGCCTTTCCATCTTGCGATGGGTGATCGGCTGTTAACCATTGAATGAAGAATGGAAGTTCGCGTGAATCGGTGATCTCGTTTACGCCGATTTGCTTCCACTTAAGATCAGTGCCATCTGGGCGTGTGCGGTGACCTTCGATTGCAGGGCGTCCAAACTTCTCTTCAACCTTTGAAATATCTTCTGTTGCAAAAACCCAGGTAAGCCAGCCGCCACCTTCTTGTGCTTTCTTGCTTACAGCTTTACCCCAAGGAGTTTGCTCTGTTGCTGGATGATCTAGTGGACAGACAACTTCGATGTATTGA
>Ga0214921_10007671_pt1 | contig 14277 bp, 12 predicted proteins | sample LL1505_MetaG_FD_177992 | JGI IMG/M metagenome (GOLD analysis project Ga0214921, IMG submission 177992) | Freshwater microbial communities from Lake Lanier, Atlanta, Georgia, United States - LL-1505 | ecosystem: Environmental > Aquatic > Freshwater > Lake | place: USA: Georgia | collected... | reverse complement strand
ATGAAAAAAACCATCACAACCGTGTCAAACGTATCCTCGGGTTCTCTTGAATGTCTGGACATTTTTGGGGACGAGCTCACCATCGTGAATTGTGCGAGGGTATCCTTTGGTGTGGAAAAAGAGACGCTGGATACGCGCGACGAGAAGCTTTTGAAATACCTGGTAAAAAACAAACACTACAGTCCATTCCGTCATGTGTTTTTCCGTTTCAAGATCCGTGCCCCCGAATTTGTGCTCAGACAGTGGTACAAACACGTCGTGGGTGCCGAATGGACCTCGACTCATCCCTGCCAGTTACATGGATGGAACGAGATTTCGGGTCGATATGTCGTTCAGGACGACGTCTTCATTCCCACTCGGTGGCGTCGTCAGAGCGCGGATAACAAACAGGGCAGTGATGGTATCGTGGATTCCCAAGACGAATGCCATGCGCTCTACCAAAACGCCATGAATACCGTTCAAGAAACGTACCGTGGTCTGGTGGCCCTGGGCGTCGCCAAAGAACAGGCACGGATGTTGCTTCCTCTGAGCGTCATGACCGAGGTCATTTGGACATGCAGCCTCCAGGCGGCCATCCATTTTGTACAGTTGCGAAACGATGCGCATGCGCAGGAAGAGATCCGCGAGTTTGCCGTGGTCATCGAGGACATTGTCCGAAAAACATTTCCGATGACGTGGGAGGCGTTTCAGAAAGACGCAAACGATTAACGTTTCATAAAACAATGACGAACAAACAGAACGGCCAGAATGCCTCCCACGATTTGAGCAACAAAGTAGGCCCAATATTCATCTTTCCATCCATTGGCATAAGACGCTGCAATTGTGACGGCGGGATTGAAATGACCCCCGGAATGTCCTCCGAATTGGTAAATAACGATCGCAAGTGCGACACCGATCCATAGGGGGGCATAATTCGTGGTTGGTTTTTCTCCTTTGAAATTAAAGGCGGCAAAGGCGATGACGAAAATAAACAAGAAAGATCCAATAAACTCTACCAAAATAGCTTTTTCTTGTTGTTGGTTCATTTTCCAGTGAACAATAATGATTTTTAATCTAAAACTATAAAATAATAAATTTTGTGAAAAAAAATAAAAATAAAAAAAATAAAATATTTTTATGTTACCATAAAAGAATGTCATCATCCCCTTATATGTCTCAGAGGTCGGTGGTCCAAGGAATGAACCAGCCCGTTTGGGCCGCGACTCCGGATCGTATGGGTTACCTTACCCGTTATCCTCATTCCGAGGCTCAGACCGGAATGGGTCGTCAGCAGCAGCAACAACAAACCATGGAAGGTTTCTGCAGCAGTGGCAGCGGTGTCAACCAGTGCCTCGGCGAGCCCGTGCAGACCTCTGTCGTCAACACCTCCAACACGATTTCCGGATGCCCCACTTGTGGATCCCTCCGCGAAGCCTTCCAGGATCGCACGCATTATGATCAGTATATGTTCAACTTTTACAATAGCAAGGTCCTTCCTAAACTCGACACCAACCTCTTGAATCTCAGTTTTGCCAAGTAAAAAAACACCACATACAGACTCCCCATCGTTTTTATTTTTTTCCAAATAAAAACCCATCCACCCCTTTACAAGGTATATTCATCCACCAGCATATGAACCCATTCGGTGGTTAACACATTGCCGATATTCTCCAGGTGTTGCAGGATCTGTTCTCTTGTTTGTGCATACTCTTCCGTGACCTCTCGTCTCAATTGTTGGAGAATTTCGGGGGAGGGTTTTCCGTACATGATTCCGGGGTGGATACATTGGTCACGGAAACTAAAGATGCGTGACTCAAAATACTCTTTTTCGGCCACCCCCGGAAGGTCGACAATGACCGATGCGCATCCACACAAGGGCGCAAAAAGAGAGTACATGCAATTGGGATCGAACGAATAAAAGACGTAGCATTTCTTAAAGATTTTGGCAACGTCTTCCAATGACGTATTCCACTCGATCCGTATCGCATCGGGAGGGATCGGATAACTCTTTTTCTTCTCGGCCACCGCTTCTGGTCCCCCCCGAATCTTATCCCCTTTCCTCACCGTATAACATACAAGCGTTCGTTCTACTCGGTGGGGAGGAGGAAAGGTCTTGGTACGAAAGACTTCGGGCACATACGGACACGACAGCGAATAGCCCCGGGCGTCGTGATCGACGACGCCATCCAGCGATTTTGGTTCCCAATAAAAAATCTTGTCCCGTTCACCCCACGTCGTCTCCACCTTTTTCGAAACATGGACACCGACATCCATCAACATCCACCGGATCACACGATCTACACCTAACGGGTTTCCATACACCACCTCGGGGTACACCACAATCACCTCGTAAGAATGGGAGGGATCCGATCGAAGCCGGTCCATATCCCGAAGACGCACGAACCGTTCGCAAAACGGATTCGTGTACGGCTCGGAGCCCAACGCAAACAACCGCGCTTCGACACAGGGATGTTGCAGATCGTTGATTTTTTTTGCCAGATGATGCAGGGCAACCGATCCACCAGAGGTGTGATGTAAACGTTGAGTATAAATCACCACCACGATGGGTTTAAAATCCAGTGGGTACCACCGAACCTGGGTCGTATTCACCACCAAATCTCTTATGCCCTTGCACTGCTGATAATGCATCAGCGTCTTTGGATCCTGAATGTGGTACGGATCCACTCTCCTTAACATTTGAAATCGAGTTTCCAAAGGTTCGCGCACACGAATACTTTCCTTGAAATGTGTCCACGGATCCCCCTTTCCAACGATATCGGGTTGATATAACCGATAAATATCCTCGTTGAAACGAATCGCCTCCCGGTCGTCCAGGAAATCCCGGTTCTCGGCCTGTCCAAACTTCCAAAAATGCATCGCCGCCTCGCCCAATTTCATATCACTCAAATCGGTATGCATGTCCCGGTAACGAGCCGCATCAAACCATGCCACCGGCAAATCGTATTTACGATTCTCCACGTTCCCGTGTCTTAAATAATGTGCAGTCACATGCGGTTCACCCATCTTCCCCAAATCATGATGCTGACCCCGGTACACCTTGGCATTAAAATCGTCCGGTAACCCGATTTGTTTTTTTATCATCCTTTTAAATCGTGACACGTTGTTTTGTTAAATTAAAAGTAAAAACTGAAAAGGATTTGAATTTTGAACAAAAATCAAACAATCAATCAATCAAATCCATCCATCCATGATAAAAAAACATTTATTGCTCACACTGGGCGGTGTAGAGAATAAGGAGGCGTTGCGATATTCGGTCGTGTTAAAAGAGTGCCTCACACAGATTATGAACGATATGGAGATGACGATTGTCGGAAAATCGTCGCACCAGTTCATTCCTTGTGGTGCGACCGTAGTGATCCTTTTGGCAGAGTCCCATTGTTCTGCGCATACCTTTGTGGACGAAAAGGAGATTTTTGTGGATTTGTTTTGTTGCCGGAATTTTAATGTCAACGGCGCCTTGGATTTATTTGTGCAACATTTTCAGCCACAAAACGTTCATTTCGAGTTGGTCGATCGGGTCTCTCCAGTTGGTTCCTGAGTAAAAAAATCCACGTGTGGGAAAAATGCCTTTCGAAATCCTTCCTTGCATTCCTTTTGGAAATTTTCGTGATCCGCATGAATGGTGCTCTGATTCTCCTCTGCCGTTGTGAACCACGGTGTCGTGGTCATGACCGCCTTGTATGTCTTGGACATTGGAACGGTATGAAAGACATTGTGATCCGACACATACAATTTTTCAGGAGACGTTGCGTAAAACGTCTGAATCATGGCTGGAACGGCGCCATAACGCACCGCGTATCCCAACGTCGTGCCATAATATCGGATGTTCTCCACCAAGCTCGTGGGAGAAAAGAATTCTTCACGCAACCGAAAGAGTCGTGAAAAACTGCACAGACCCACGTCGTTTTCAAGGGAAGAAAAGAGTTGACCGATAGAACACGGCCAGATCGCCCTATGGTCCAAACAAAAATCGTCTTCCAATACCAGAAACCAGTCCTGGTCGTTCTGATTCGCAGAACGTGTACTCCACGCCGTCTCCAACGCCTTGAAATGGCTGAGGGTGAGGGCGACCGTCTTTTCGTTATGATGAATATCATTCTTCTTTTTAATTTTTTCGGCCACTGCCCGAAAATAACGAGCCAGCGGCCATGACGCCCGGACCTCGGGATCGGATCCATCGATCGCGTCGATACGAACAAACCGCGCCTCGGGAATCACGGACTGGATCGTATCAAAAATCGAAAACATGGTCTCACGCCGCTTTGCGTCGCACGTGCGGTTAATCCAAAAGGTCTTCCGAGGCCATCCCTGCAACAAACACGACGTTTTCCAACCCACGGGTCGGTATAGTGTGGTCATGTTTGTCATCAACCCCGTATCCGACGCAAACACACGCGGTGGCATGACGCCCTCGTTCTCGTCCAATAATTTTTCAAGGGTTTGTCGTTCCACGACGGCGATTCGCGGGTCCTCATCCATTGTTGCATACGTGATGTAAAAACAATCTTCTTTTCCTGACGCAATGCCGAGTGCATATTCGATTCGATGTTGAGCACCGTGAAACGTAAAGGGTTTGGAGGTGCGAATACGGATCGATGTTATCGATTTTTGGCTGAAGAGATCAAGTTCCATCAATCGGTGCACGTACTTGCGCTGTTTGTTGTGCATAAAAAATACCTGGTGTACAAGACCCCAGTAGATGTTGTCCCCCACCGAAATCCAGGCACCCGATCCTCGGTAGGGGGCAGATTTGGGTCCGAAGAGGATAGATTCGTGGGGCGAATCAAGGGAGGAGGAAAAGGATTCATAAAAGACCATTGTGGGTCTAAACCCATCGTGACGAAACACCGAAGGATCGGGTGCGGTCATGATTTCATCGATCGAGAGGACAATCAAGGGATGAATGGAATACACAATCAGGAAAGATAAAGTCGATGTCGATGTCGATGTCGACGCCGATTGTTGCGGTACCACAAGAGGCATCCAATTTTTTTCGACGCGTTGTCCAAAACGGAGAGGAACGACTGTGGTCGATTCCTTGGAGGGATCCCATCTTCCCCATACCACGCCCGGCATTTTCTGATTCCACACGATATCACAGCAGTTGGCCAGAAAGTAGACTCTTGATTGTTCATCGACGTGGAAAAGCCGGACATCCTCGAGACCGCGAATCTTGGACAATTCATAAAGAGGTCGTTCCAGATCGTTGCCAATTTCTTTTGGTATCGTCGGCTGCGGCACCATGGTATCAAAAAAAGGTTCAGAACAGGAGAAAATAAAATTACGGGTCTCGACGATATTGGTCAATAGATCTCGACTCCGGTACGTCTCGAGATCATAATTCGCGGTTCTTATCGTCACATAATAACGAGATTGACCACCCGGAGAGGAGGAGGAGGAGGAGGATACAAATAATATCGAGGGATTCAATAAACGGAAACGCCGATCCTTCTTCATCATAGAAGAGGATAGACTCGAAATAAGCGGAATGCGGTTATCCGGCATCCAATGGGAGATGGAAAACGAAGACACGGTCGATATTCTGGGAATGTAGTACAAGAGATTTTTTAGGAGGAGCGGGTTGTTTTTTATGGGAATGCGACGATCGAGATCGATCCAGGTGTCAAGAATCCACGGATCGCCGTTCCAACGGATCGATGGATCGCTAAAGAAACGCTGGATCGTATACTCCTCCAACACCTTTTTAGGAAAGGTTGTTGTTTTTAACGAAGATAGACACTGGTCCACAAACGAAGGAATTTCGATCCACGCTACCAAGGAGGATAAACCAAGCGCCGTACACAATCCGAGAGCGGTTTCGACCATCCATTCTTTTTCTTGATACCGCAACAAGGGATCCCCCAATACTTCCAAGAGGGTCAACAAGAAAAATGTCTTGGTCGATTCGTCGCCTTTTTTCTTCATTGGATCCCCACCGAGTCGTAGCCGCAGACCCCGGATTCCACCTGTCCAAGAACGAAGGATCGGAAGCATGGATAATAGATTCTGAGGACCAACCATAAACTCCAATACATTTAAATTCAGCAACAATGTCACGGCGGACATTGAGGTGTGTTCTTTGGAAAGAGAGACGTTGCATGGTGGCACACCGATTGTGCAGGAGGAGGACACCGAAAACGAAGATTCTTCCTCCTGTCCAGAAAAGGTGGATAAGAAGGATTCTTCCTTTTCGGGAACGACATTTAAGAGCCAGAGATCGAGGGTGTCGTCATAGACGAGAGACGATTCGTCCCACAGCGTACCGATATCCTCGACGCGGATCGACCATAGGATCCGGACGCCATTCGGAAGACGCAAATAACGAATACACTGATTGGTTTGAAGAGGAAGAGGAAAATCAAGCGAGTCGATGTTCTTTTGATGCATTTGATGCATCCAACGATACGGAAGATTCATCCATGTTGGGTTAGATGACATTTTTTTATTTTTTTATCCAACAATTAATTGTTTATTTGTTTGTTCCGTTCCATTTTCTTAGAACATAAAACGATAAAACGATAAAATTTCAACAATTTGGCGTGACAATAAATGCTAATGAATGCAAGTCATACACCACGGTCCATTGTGTATATTTATTTCCAAGGACTCCCCTTGGGATATCAAACTGGTGCATGGCGTGAATCATTTGTTGCACTGTTTCCTTTGGTGTGGATCCAGGGTTGGTAAACGTTTTCATGAACCATGCCCGAACAAATCTCGACGGGGACGTGAAATCGCCTGGCAAACCCACGGCATCTTTCCCGTCATTCCCTGGTTTCAGATGAAGGTAGGGTTTCAGGTGACGAACTTGTTGGGGCCAAGGAGGGTTGTTGGTAAGAACACCGATCCTGTTGAGGTGGATCCGACAACGTCCATGAATGTATTCCACGACGATCGATTCTCCGTCGCGTTGCATGATATAGTAATGCGTACTCGTATCCACCCTGTTTCCTTCCCATTCCAACAAAGGCCCTTTCACAACACGGATCTTGTTAAGCAGCGCACGCACCTCCTTGATCGATTGACAGGACGACAAGATTCGAACGGGTAATTCCCATGAAGTGATTTGTTGTTTCAGGTAACGATCTTGTTCCGACTGGAATGTCGTATCCCCGCGTAAATAAAGACTGCCAACCACCAACCCCATTTCATTCATTCCATCGACCAGGTATCCAGGACGAATTCCAGTGTCCATCCCCACCATCGCGAAACGGCTCTTCCATGCGGCATGTCCGACCGGGGATTTGTTGAATTTGTGAGCCTTGGGAAAACGACAGGACTTGCTTTTGAAATCGGCATCCCATTCCATGGTGCGACCATAAACCCACGAATTGGTGGCAGGACACCGGATTTGCATAGCGGTGCATCCCATACTCTTTTTTTTTTTACACGCAAAAAAAAAAAATAAATCGAATTCGATGGTTAAAAATATTTGACACCGATAATCCCTTCAAAGTCCTTGTCAAATTTCTCGGTACAATCACCGGGTTCGACGACATCGACGGTGTAAATCTTGACATTGGTATTTTCATTCTCATGAAGAAGATTTTCTTGAAAACGGGATCGCATCACAAATAATTCTTTGATGGCATATTCTTCCAACGCACTGGGAATGTCCTTTTTATACAACAGGAGGTGAGATTCCCGAGGGTGATTGATTTTTTCAAGAACCTTGCCGAGCTGCCGATGAATCTCCAATCGTTCTTTTTTGGTAAAAATTTCCATCACTTCGGTCCACGACAATTCCTTGGGTATCGTCGCGACCGCCGTCTTGGGGGCTTCCAGTTTCTGAGAGATACCCTTTCCAAACAAAACAAAAGGCACATCGACCTTTGCCAGTTCGGATAAGGAAAGAGAACCCACCTCCCTGTGTTTATGCTGTGTGCCCTCCATTCGGACAAAACGGTTGTTGGATGCGACACGCACCGCATGAATTAGATGTTGCGGTGAAGTGGAATTAAAAACATCCTCCAGGTACAATTTTGGAATATCCTGGAACAACGCGTACGCCTTTAACGACCATTTCTCTACAAAGTTTCGCGGCACTTCGTAAAAATTCAGCGTGCCTTCGTTTACAATCCAAACACCGTGGAGCTTTGCGGTCATGTCCAGCGTTTCCATGTCCTTGAGGAACCGCTGGATATTCTGGATCACTGCCTTTCGTCGAAGAGGATCCACAATATCCTTGCTACGCCCCAGACGAGACCGAACACTGTCCACGACCTCTTGCTTGTCCTTGTCAAAGGCCATGATGGTCAAACCTTCCTGACCGTCTTTGTACAGACTAAGATCCATCGTTTTATATGTTTTATGTTTTAAACATTTAAATGTTAGACATTTAAATCACTTTCGACCTGGTAGGTAAGAATTAATTGCCACCACCACCACCACCACCACCACCGCTGTCGCTACTGCTACTGTTACTGCTCAAAATAATCGCTACAGCACGGTCAATGTTGCCACCAGAGGCTTTCAGGGCTTCGAGAATAACATCGTCGTCGCAATTTGGAAAGATTATCTTGAGATCAGAAAAAGAAAAGCCTTCTACGTCAGCAGGGTTGTCATCTTTTTGTTGTTTTTCTATAGGTACTGGTACAAGGTAACAGTAGTGTCCTCCTCGTCGGTTTGGGAAAAAGAGTAGATTAATGTTAAATTTATATCTATATTTACTTTTCAAGTTTGTTTTTATTAGTGTGACCTCATTCGGATATAACTGAAAAATGAAACAATTTAACTGGAATGCATAGGGTAAGATCCCCGGATCAATTATTATACCTTCTGCATAACTATTCGATTCAGTGACATAATCTTTTATGTATTCTGTAATTGTAATATCTTTATGTTCCGACAAAATATTTGTTCGCAATGTTAAACCGTTTGTAATAGGACTCCAATCTAAATGTTTTAGGATAAAGGATCGACACATCAGTCGAGCAAACAGTACAAGGCATCGATCTAAAGATTGTACAGGTCGGTATTGAACAAGTGACAACTTGCTCAATACCGATCGTACATCTTGTACATCTTGTACATCTTCTCTTCTACTTTCATTTATATCTTCCACGACTTTTTCCATGGTTTGTGGAAGCTTTTGGAACCATTTTTTTAACTTTAATAACATTTGTAAATCATCATCCCCAGTCGGTTCTTCTTGAACCTCTTTAATAACGGTATCAAGATTTTCAAATAATAAATCAAAAATTTGCTGGTTACCTCTATCATTAACAAGATTCTCAATCAATCCCAACATAAACGCTCTGTAATAACAATTACCATCACCTTTTATTTCTCGCCAATGGGTAAATTTGTGTGTGTCTTTTATAAGTTTCTGACCGGTTTGACCGATCTGATATCGATCGATAAGTGTCTGGATGTCCTGTTTTACACCAACGGGAGGCGTTTGCACATCAGCTGACAACATCGATAAGTCCTGTACATTTACCTTGATTATCGTGTTATTTTTCAATTCGGTGATGTTTGTTGGTTGACCATCAACAAAATCTAAAAAAACGAAACCACGTTTTCTCAATGCTTCCTCACATATTTCTTTAAATAAATGATCATCATCAACATTGTGGATAGAAATTGGTTCGGTAAAAGTTGTTTCGTTCGACTCAAAACTAAGAACAACTATCGGTAATTTCAGCACATCTACCTCGATCGTTATGTTTTTACTTTTTAAAATTTTATCACGTAGTTGTTTGAAAGTAGTTTTATTCAGCTTGTTATATTTAACAATAGCGAATCCATTTTTAGCAAATTCTTTTTTGCATCTTGTCTTGAATTTTTCCATCGTCGTAATATTTTTCAGAGAGATTCGTTTTTCTATGTGTTTGCTCTTGTCACGAACAGTGACAAAAACATCATCTTTACGACTCAATAACAATAGGATGGTATAAACCAAACTGGCCGTAATGAGGAGAAGAAACAACAAGACCAAAAAAGTCCATATTGATTGTTGTTGTTCAAACATTAAACAGCGCCAAGATTTTTTTATTTACTTCTTACTTGTTTTATAAGTTTTATAAGTTTTATAAAAAAAATATTTATATTAAAAATCTAATATAATTAGAGATTTAAGAAGAATGTTTATGGAAGCGGCGTTGGATCCTGTATCCACAACATTTTCGACTTTGGAACAGATACGAATCAACAATGGGGAGATGGTCAGACTGTATGAGAGAAGCAGGGAGGACCCGAGAGGATTTTTCTTGTCGTTCAACGAGGAGGTGTCGGTGTTTCTGTCCAAATTTCGGAGAGCAAACGAGGATATTTTGTCCAAGATGAATTTGTTTGTGTATTCGCGTCTGATGGAGCGCATACGTGGTGTAGATACCTATCTGGAAATGGAATTTGATAAAAGTCAACAAGGAATGGTGCGAACAAAGTACGTGAATCATTTGGAGCATCTCGACAAAATGGATGAAAAACGAAAGCTTCGGATGCAAACAATTGTACCGAATGTCATGAAACTGCTCCATGCCTTATTTTCGGAGTGTTCCGAAAAAAGGATCCGATTGGTGTTTATTTCCTTCAATGATCACCCCCACTTATGCAAGGAGTTACCGGTGCTTCCACTGGAGTGGGTGAATGGGAATTCGAGTTTTTTGAATCAGGTTCTTTCGGAAAGGATGGAAAAAAAAGGATACCCAGTGTGTCGGCATATGGAAACGGGGTGGGAGTTGTTAACGACGGTGTATCAGTTGCGAATGACGATGGATTGTGATTTTGGGCATCAAAAGGAGACGGTGGGGAAAGTATGCATGCGTCATCCAGAATCGTATAATAAAAATAAAAAAATGGCCAAGGTGTTCAATACGTCGGAGATAGACAAGTCGTGGTTGGTGCGTCTGGCGCGTCGGTGTGGGTTGCCGGAGGCGACGAGTGAGACGCCCCGAAAAGTGCTCTGTCGGTCTTTGAATCGATTCCAGGCCTCCTCCTTGGCATTGATATACTTTAAAAATTATTTTGAGGATTTCCTGATGGAGGGGTTGAAGAAGGATCCGAAATTTGTGGTGGTGATGAAGGGGGGATATAATTTGAAAATGTTGTTGGAGGAGAAATTTAAGGAAAACGTGATCCTGCTCACTTCGGATCTGGATTTCATGGTATGTCCGGTACGTTCGTCTGTTCCTGGTGGAAATAAAACGACTCCGAAATGGGGTGTCGAGAAGATATTATCAAGGATGGATAAGGAATTCAGGGCCTTTGTGGATTTGAATGAGTACACGAGGTCAAATTTCTTTTACAAACCGACGATTCTGCGGGGGGAGGAGAACGAACTGTTGCTTGCCATTATGCAGATCCGGTTCCGTGGGAAAGATTTTGCCGATTTTTCCCTGATGGTGAACGATCGTCATGGTGTGAAGATGGTGGACAAGACGCTGTCAAAACGGATCGGTCTTCCCATCAAGAAATTTGCGTATGCCGTCATGGACACCATGGAAATCATCCTCCGAGAGGTGGTACCAGGATTGGATCCACACACCTTTCATATCCGGAATCCATTTTTTGGTGAACGACCCGAAAAGGGAATCCGAGATCTGTACCGCATAAGACTTGCATGCGAAACCTTCTGTCAACACCCCAAGATCTCCGTCACTCATCGGAAAATGATTGCCGAAATATGCCGGTACAGCCCCCAGCTCACCTACCAGAACATTAAAAGAGTGACCACCTCGGGCCAAAAAAAAGACTATGATTTTCTCCTCGTGATTGCGAAACTCATCCAGAAATTTACCCATTTTCCTCCAGAACTACAAAACATGCTGCAAAAGTGATGATGGTTTAAAGACGTGTTTTTATATATAAAAATAAAAATATATAAACGGAATGCCACGAAGAGTGTTAACAAAGGACGAAAAAGATCAGTTGGATTGTACGGATTTTGATGATGCGTTGGGGGTTGGATTGTATCACTACAACCCTGCGACGTTGGTAAGAGGGTATACGAGCAATGGAGCAAATAATAGTAATAGTAGTAGGGAAGGGGATGGAAAAGGGAAAGAAATCGTCTTGCATCGTGGTTTGGTGGTGAATCGTCAGGATGAGGTATTGTACGAGTTCTTGCCGATGCATTACGAGATTGTAGCCGGAGGGGGAGATTTGGGTGTGTATAATATATTAGAGGAGGAAGGTGGGTTGGGTGCATTTGATGTGTTCCGGGCGGTCGAAGGGTCATTATTACGGTTGTTTTATTATGGGGGAAAGTGGTTACTGACGACGAACCGGAAGATGGATGCGTTCCAGAGTCGGTGGTCTTCGAAATATTCGTTTGGGGATATGATGGTGTATACGTTGAAATGTTTGTTCCCGTCACAGGCAGCGACAGAGGTGTATCCGTTCTTTTTGAATTCGCTGGACAAGACAAAACGTTATGTATTCATGATCCGTTTCAACAACGACAATCGTATTGTGTGTAGCGTGCACGATTTACCCATCAAGCACAGGATGATCCTCCTTGGTTATTATGAAAATGAAGATAATAATGATAATAATGATGATGGACGGGTAATTTTGGCCTACAACAAGTTACTGGACCACCCTGTACTGGGTAAGCTCGGAAGACAACCACCGCTGGAAACTCAGGAGACGCCGACGTCCGTGGCAGAGCTGGACAAATTTGTCATGGAACAGATCCAGCCGATGAATAACCCGGGAGTGATACTATTTCATCGGACGAAGAACGTGCAGTACAAGATTTTGCATCCGAGATATGTATACTTGGCGGGGTTGAGGGGAAACCAGTCCAATCTGGCGTTGCGTTACTTGGAGTTGAGGGCACAGAGAGATCATGATCCGACCCACGAGGATATACTGGAGTTTACAAAATTATATGAACGAAATGACAAGACTTTTCAGATGATAGAGAACGGGTTGATGGAAGTTGCCAAGAGGATCAATTACTGGTATACGGAGAGGTATGTGAACAATCGGTTCATTTCGGTGCCTTATCCAGAGTACAGCATTATGAAAAAGTGTCATCAGTGGTACCTCCAAGACGTAAGCAACCGTCGGGTCTATTTGCGCGTGGTGATGGACTTTCTGAAACGCGAATCTCCACTGTTCTTGTACCGATTCCTACACAGACTGCGTGATGAAAATCGAAGATAATGTAAAAAAATATCGAGTAAAAAAATAAAAAAAAAAAATATATTTAAGAATAAACAAAAAAACGGAAATGCAACAGGTCTACCAATCGGAGACGCAGACCCAGGCGTCTCATCCAATGGAACAACAGCCGCAACAACAGCCGGTGAAGAGGAAGTTCAAGGTGGTTCGCGTGAGTTCCAGGACACACGAGAAGGGGGTGCAGAATACATTAGGAATGTACAAGAACTATTCACCAGAGATGGCGGCCAAGAAGGCCATTTCAAGGATTTGTGCGAATTCGAAAATCCGCGGAAAATGTGCGCTCAATATCACCATGGTTGAAGAACTTTCGCCTGGTCACCATGGTAAGGAGTACAGTTATCACGGTATTCGTCACAAAGTGAAGGAACCCACGGTGCGTGTTCTTCCCGACGGCCGCGAGATCGTCTATCGTTACGCCGTAAAGATTCGCAAAGCAACGGCCGCCGATCTGGTGCCCAAGCCCCTCAAGAAGAAACCGATCCTTCAGCAGAAACCAACAAAGACGCCTGTTCCTGTAAAAAAGGCGCCTAAGAAGATTCCTATGCAAAAGACGGAAGTCTTTGTTCAAAAGGTTGTCCCACAAGCGGTGATTGTCCAATCGATTCCTACGTCCCAGCAAAAACAACAACAAAAGCAACAACAAAAGCAGGTATCCCCCCCTCCTGCCCATCAACAAAAAACACCAAAGCAAAAGACATTTTTACAAACGTTGGGATTTTAAACCATTGATTTTTAGAAAGAAAGACAAAAAGTTAAAATGTTGACTATAGACTATATGTACCCTTTTTTTTCCACTTTTACAAGGAAAAAAAAACACATCTCCTACAAACTGTGCGTTGCGCCGCACACCGCGCCTGATTGGAGGGGGGTTGGCGGCAGGGGGAGAGAGGGCTGTGCGTATGCGCCGCACACCGCGCCTGATTGGAAGGGTTTCCTGTTGACTTCCGATGACCACCGATGAATCTCCAAAAACACCAGTAAAACCCTGGACACAGTCCGTCGGTGCTCTCTGACGAGAGCCCTCCTTCCCCCCACCGGCGGGGGTATGTATTTAAAGAGATGAATGATAGGATTTTTTCTTTAAATACCCCTGCCGGCGGGGGGAGAGAGGGCTCCACAAGGAGCACCGATCGACTGTTGCCA
>Ga0214921_10007670_pt1 | contig 14278 bp, 11 predicted proteins | sample LL1505_MetaG_FD_177992 | JGI IMG/M metagenome (GOLD analysis project Ga0214921, IMG submission 177992) | Freshwater microbial communities from Lake Lanier, Atlanta, Georgia, United States - LL-1505 | ecosystem: Environmental > Aquatic > Freshwater > Lake | place: USA: Georgia | collected... | reverse complement strand
AGCAGGGACTCAATGACCTGGGCTAAGACCTCGCCGTCCCGCTCCGTGATCGGAGTGTCGACTTCCGAGAGCACCAGATGATCGAGGCCAACGGTCAACTGCACCGGGATGGCAAACCAATCACGTGTGGGTGCGCGAGGGCCGTTAAAACCGCTCGTCCAGGCAAAGGTATCGGCCAGCCACTGTTCGTGAGGCAGTTGTCGGGCAGGCGAGGGGGCTTGCACCGACGCCGTCTGCATCCAGTCGGTTTGAACCAGACGCAGCGCCGCAAGCCGCGCTCGAACTGCGGCCGAACTTAACCAGTGGGCTGGAGCAAGGGCGCCCGGCAGGAGGATTGTCTGACCGTGCTGCGGGCTTTCTGAGGGCTTCTTTGGATTCACAGGTCGATTCTACGTGGGTCGCAGGACAAGCCCCTGTGGCAAACTCTTGCACTGTGAACCGTCCCCATTTTCCCCCTGTGGAATTCTCGATTGGCTGGCGCTATGTGCGTGCTGGGCGGCGTTCTCAACGCGGTAACCGATTTATCTCTTTCATCTCCTGGCTGTCCGCGTTGGGGATTGCGCTCGGGGTCGCTGCCCTGATCGTTGTGCTCTCGGTCATGAACGGTTTTCAGAAAGAGGTGCGCGACCGGATGCTTTCAGTGCTCGCGCACATCGAGGTGTTCGAGACCTCGACGGCCACTGTCGGCCTTGACCAATGGGCCCAGTTGGCGAACCAGTTGAGGTCGTATCCCCAAGTCCTCGGTGTGGCGCCGTTTGTAGCAGGGCAGGCCATGATGACGCGCGGCGAGATCGTTCGTGGCGCCCTCGTGCGCGGGATTGATCCTCAGGCAGAGGCGTCCGTTTCTCAGATTGCAGAACAAGTCCGGGAGGGGGCACTTGCGGACCTGCGAGCGGGTGAGTACGGGGTCGCGCTCGGTCGGGAGTTGGCCCGGGCAATGGGGGTAGATCTGGGTGATCGGGTGACCCTGATTGCGCCCCAGGGAACGATGACACCGGTTGGAATGATGCCGCGTCTTAAACCCTTTCGTGTGGTTGCTATTTTTGATAGTGGGCATTACGAGTACGACAGCACGCTCGCGCTGACCGCGATGGATGATGCGGCCAAACTCTTTCGGGCGGAGGGCCCAATGGGTTTGCGCCTGCGGGTCGATGACATGCAGGCCGCGCCCAGGATCGCGCGAGAACTCGCGTCCCGACTCCCTTCAACACTCGCCGTGCGCGATTGGTCATCGGAGAATCGAAGCTGGTTTGCAGCGGTGCAGGTTGAAAAGAGAATGATGTTCATCATTCTTGCGCTGATCATCGCTGTGGCTGCCTTCAATCTCGTTTCGATGCTGGTCATGACCGTGACCGACAAACAGGCGGACATCGCCATCCTGCGGACCTTAGGGTCGAGCCCGGGGGCGATCCAACGGATTTTTATCTTGCAGGGCACGGTGATCGGTCTGCTCGGTACCGCGTTGGGCGTGGCCCTTGGTGTGGTCCTGGCCTTGTCGGTGGGTGATTTTGTGGCCGGGATTGAGCGTCTGCTTGGCGTGGAGTTTTTGCCGCCCGGTCTCTATTTCATTACCCGATTGCCGAGTGACTTGCGCTGGGACGACGTCTTGCGGATCGGTGGAGTCGCGGTTTTGCTCTCGGTGGTCGCGACGATTTACCCGAGCTATCGCGCTGCGCGAACGCGACCGGTAGAGGCGTTGCGCCATGAATGATGCGGCGCCGGTCCTGAGGGCACGTGATCTCGGGAAGACCTATGGCGATGGTCCTCAGGCTTTAACAGTCCTTCAAGGCGTCGACTTCACGGTGGCGGCAGGTGAGTTTGTTGCCATTATCGGCGCCTCTGGCTCGGGTAAGAGCACGCTCTTACATTTGTTGGGGGGGCTCGATGAGCCCTCGACGGGGCAGGTTGAAATTGCCGGTGAATCGCTTGCGGCACTCGACGAGCGCGAGCGCGGGCAACTTCGCAATCGGCTGCTAGGCTTTGTTTATCAGTTTCATCACTTATTGCCCGAATTTGATGCTGCCGAGAATGTCGCTATGCCCTTGCGAATTCGGGGGCTGGCCCCGGAGCCTGCGCTCGATCGTGCAAAGCAGATGTTGGGCCGGGTTGGATTACAGGCTCGTGCGACGCACCGTCCCTCCGAACTCTCGGGCGGTGAGCGCCAGCGCGTGGCTTTGGCCCGGGCACTCGTGACGGAGCCCGCATGCGTACTCGCTGATGAGCCAACCGGCAACCTGGATCGGGTGAGTGCCCATCAGGTGTTTGGATTGTTGGAGGAACTCAACCGGAGCCTGGGGACCGCATTGGTCGTGGTGACACATGACCTTGAATTGTCCGCGCGCGCCGATCGGGTGCTGACGATGCGGGAAGGTCGGCTCGCGCCCGTCTAGAATGCTGGCAAGTTTGTTCTGCAGGAGCCCAGGGACATGATTCGAGTCGTTTTCAATCAGAAGGGCGGTGTCGGTAAGTCAACCATTGCGGTCAACCTGGCAGCCATCGGGGCGCTGCGCGGACGTCGTACGCTGATGATCGATCTGGATCCGCAAGCCAATGCGACAAGCTACTTGCTCGGTTCCGAGGTGAATTTGACTCCGACGATTGGCGACTTTTTTGAGCAAAGCCTTTCCTTCCGGCTCGATGCCCTGAAACTGGATCAGTGCATTCATAAGACGCCGTTCGATTGCCTTGGGATCGTGCCTGGGGATACCGGTCTGGCGGACCTGCAATCCAAGCTCGAAGCGCGCGCCAAGATTCTGAAACTGCCTCAGGCGTTGCGTGCCCTCAAGGGGTGGGATGACATCGTCATCGATACGCCGCCAGCGCTCAATTTTTTTACCCGTTCGGCGCTCATTGGTGCGGACGGTTGTCTGATTCCCTTCGACTGCGATGAATTTGCGCGCCAGGCGCTCTATGGGCTTCTTGAGTCCGTGAGCGAAATTGGTGCAGACCACAACCCAAAGCTGCGCGTCGAGGGCATTGTGGCCAATCAGTTCAACCCGCGCTCAAGCCTTCCGGTTCGAATTGTCGAGTCGATGGTGGATGAGGGACTGCCGGTGCTACAGACGCGCCTCTCGTCATCGGTCAAGGTGCGCGAATCCCATGAAGCCTGCCTCCCGCTTTCGCACTTCGCTCCGACCCACAAGCTGACGCTCGAAATGGTGGCACTGTATGAGGAACTTGACGCACTCAAACAAGACTAAACTCAAGTACGTTCCGTTGGCCGTTTGGCATATCGTTTGCTTTTGAAGGGCCTATGAAACTCATGGACTATCGATTGGCGAAGCAGGCCCCGGACGAAATGTTCCTGGCCTCGGGTCAAGTTCATGAGCACTGCCAGCCTTTGTATGAGTGGTTACAGGCGCAACCCGCTGAGCGCTTGATTCAGAAAAGAGCGGAGGCCGATCTCTCCTTTCGCAGGGTCGGCATCACGTTCGCAGTCTATGGCGATGATGCGGGAACGGAGCGCCTCATTCCGTTTGACATGATTCCGCGTGTGATATCCGCCGCCGAGTGGGCGCGGCTGGAGACCGGGCTCAAGCAGCGCGTTCGTGCTTTGAATCATTTCTTGCATGATGTTTACCACGATCACGAAATCATCCATGCCGGTGTGATTCCGGCCGGTCAGGTGTTTGGGAACGCGCAGTACCGCCCCGAGATGCAAGGGATTGAGTTGCCTGGGCGGGTTTATTGCCATGTAGCGGGGATCGATATCGTGCGCGCAGCAGCGCCCGATGGTGGTGCGCCGCAGTTCTATGTGTTGGAAGACAACCTGCGCGTGCCTTCCGGCGTCTCGTACATGCTGGAAAACCGCAAGGTCATGATGCGACTCTTCCCTGACGCGTTCGCGGGGATCAACGTCGCGCCGGTAGCGCATTACCCAGACCGTCTGCTGGAAAATCTCCGCTCCAGTGCTCCCGCTGGGATTGATTCTCCGACGATTGTGGTGATGACCCCGGGGATGTACAACTCGGCCTATTTTGAGCACGCCTTCTTGGCTCAACAGATGGGGGTTGAACTGGTCGAAGGTCAAGACTTGTTTGTCGACGACGAGACCGTTTACATGCGTACAACTCGCGGTCGACGCCGGGTCGATGTCATTTATCGACGTGTTGATGATGACTATCTGGATCCTCTGGCCTTTCGTCCCGAGTCGACCCTCGGCGTGCCTGGACTGCTCTCGGCCTATCGGGCCGGGCGGGTTTCGTTGGCGAACGCCATTGGTACCGGGATCGCAGACGACAAGTCAATTTACCCATTCGTTCCCGAGATGATCCAGTTTTATCTTGGCGAAGAGCCTGTTTTGCAGAACGTCCCGACCTATCAATGTCGTGATCCTGAATCACTCGCGCACGTGCTCGCTAACCTCGATTCACTGGTCGTGAAGGAGGTTCACGGGGCTGGGGGTTACGGCATGTTGATCGGGCCGACTGCTACTCGGGACGAGATCGAGCAGTTTGCGAAACGCTTGCGCGCGACGCCTGCGGCCTACATTGCTCAGCCAACACTGGCACTTTCCACTTCGCCCACCTACGTTGAGTCGGGCGTAGCGCCGCGTCACATTGATTTGCGGCCCTATGTCTTGTGTGGCCGTGAGATTTCGGTTGTACCTGGCGGATTAACCCGGGTTGCGCTGCGCGAAGGGTCGCTTGTGGTCAATAGCAGTCAGGGCGGCGGCACTAAAGATACTTGGGTGTTGCAGGAAGCCGCACCCAAGGAGCGGTGATGCTGAGTCGAACCGCCGATCATTTGTTCTGGATGGCCCGCTACATTGAAAGGGCCGAAAACACCGCGCGCATACTCGACGTCAACGTCCAGCGCTCCTTACTGCCGCAACCGGTTTCGACGATCGAAGCGGGCTGGCGTGGAACGCTCGAGATGTTCGAACTGATGCCCGCCTTCGAGACGCAACATGCCAGTGCGAGCGGCGACGCAGTTTTGCAATTCATGATTCGCGATCGAACGAATCCATCAAGCATCGTGAGTTGCATCTATGCCGCGCGTGAAAACGCTCGCGCCGTCCGCGGGAGTCTTACGACCGAGGTCTTCGAGACGCACAACCTGACCTGGCTAGAGCTTCAGCGCTTGCTCGACGAGGGCTTACCCGAGCGTGATCCGGTTCAGTTTTTTGACTGGGTCAAATTCCGATCGCACCTCTCAAGGGGTGTCACCATCGGCACCATGCTGCGTGATGAAGCGCTGCATTTCACTAGGCTTGGGACCTTTCTCGAGCGCGCCGACAATACCGCTCGGCTGCTCGACGTGCGCTTCCACGGGAGCCGAACCGCTGCGTTGTCTACTGCTCGCGACGACTACTATCACTGGGCGGCAGTGCTGCGTTCTTGTTCTGCTTTTGAGATTTATCGTAAAGCGTACTCCGATGTCATCACGCCCGAGAGAGTCGCTGAATTGTTGATCCTGCGATCCGATATGCCGCGTTCGCTTTGCGCTTCGATTGATGAGGTGTGTACCAATCTTGATCTGGTCGGGGATGAGCGGGCGCGTGAGACCCGGCGTCAGGCGGGGTTGTTGCGAGCCGAGTTGAAGTATGGGCGGATCGAAGACATCCTTGAAGGTGGGCTGCATGAATGGCTGACAGTCTTTCTCGCCCGGGTGGCCGCCTTGGGATTGCGAATCGCCGACGATTTCCTGGTCCCGATTGAAGCTGACCATCAAGTGCAGGCACAGTGACTGGCGTGTTGATCGATACGCACTGTCATCTCGATGCCGCCGAATTTGATCTGGACCGAGATGCGGTCATTGCTTCCACCCAACATGCCGGCGTGCATGGGATCGTCATCCCGGCGGTTGAGGTGGGTAACTTTGAGTCGGTCCGGTTGCTGGCGAAGCAGGTGCCGGGTGGTGCTTATGCACTTGGGATTCATCCACTCTTTGTCGATCGCGCTGAAGAATCCGACCTGGAGCGTCTGGCCGAGGCGCTGAAGGATCATCGAGATGATCCTCGATTGGTGGCGGTTGGCGAAATTGGGCTCGATCATTTTGTTCCTGGACTCGATCGGATCCGTCAGCAACGTTTTTTTGAAGAGCAGCTTCGACTTGCGGGCGAGTATGGTTTGCCCGCGATCTTGCATGTGCGCCGAGCGCAGGACTCAATCCTAGGGTGTCTGCGTCGGCGCCCCGTGTGCGGTGGGATTGCCCACGCATTCAACGGCAGCCTCCAGCAAGCCATGGCCTATCGCCAGTTGGGATTTGCACTCGGGATCGGAGGGGCAATGACCGATCCACGGGCGCTGCGAATACGGGCGCTCGCGATGGAAATGTCCCTCGAGGACCTCGTGCTGGAGACTGATGCCCCCGATATTTCGCCGATTTGGCGCCGAGGGGAGCGGAATTCGTCCGCGGAATTGCCTCAGATTGCGGCGATGCTGGCGGCATTGCGAGAGAGTCCATTGGAGACAGTGATCAAGGCGACCGGCAGCACGGCGATGCGCGTATTGCCCAAACTTGTGGGCGTTTCGGAGCTCCCTTGACCCTTAGGGCGTCGCTTTAAGGTTGATATCCGTTCGGCTAATTGTGCGGAGCTCTGAGTTGGGCAAGGATTGGCGATGCCCCCGATGCTCAATGCGATGGCTTGGATGGTGGGACATTTCGTGGTCCATCACCTGGCGCGCCTGCCGTCAATCATGGTCTGGATCGGCTGTGCGCTTGTGGGGTGTCTCGCACTTGCGCTGCGTTTTGCGAAGCTCGATCCCAGCGCTCGTCGTGCTGGCGGTTGGGCGGCCCTGGCAGGTTGGCTCCTGATTGGGGTCGCATCCGCAGGCTGGCGAGCCCAGTTGGCCTTGGATGAACGGCTTCCCGAGAGCCTGAATAATCGCGATTTGCGGGTCGAGGGCGAGATCGTGGGGCTTCCGCAACTCGGTCCCCTGAACCGGCGATTTCGACTGCGCCCGCTGCGTGCGATCGACCTCGAGACGGAGCGTCCGGTGACTGTACCCAGTGAGGTGGCGCTGTCTTGGACGGCCAAGCCGCGCCAAGTGTGGCCGACTGAACCCAAACCGGGCGAGCTCTGGCGATTGACGGTGCGACTGCGCGCGCCCCACTCGCTGGCAAATCCGGGGTTGTTCGATGCGGAACTGAGGGCGCTCGAGGATGGCGTTGGGGCAACGGGCTCGGTTAGGGCCGGTGAACGGGTCGAGTCAGGGCCGCTGTCCTGGCATGGCGCTGTCGATGGGGTACGCGATCGGCTGCGGCGGGTGATGAGAGCGGCGGCCGGTGCCGGGCCGGAAGATTCCGAGCAAGATGAACAACGGGACCGCTCCGCCGCGATATTGATCGCACTGGCCGTAGGCGACCAGAATGCAATTCCGCCCCAGGACTGGTTGCTTTTTCAGCGCACGGGCGTTTCGCACCTCATGTCGATCTCGGGGATGCATGTCACGATGTTAGCGGCGCTGGGGGGCTGGGCCATGAAGCGGCTCCTTGACTGGCCGTGGCTGGCAGTCCTGGTTTTTCGGTGGATGTCGCGGCGCACCGCCGTAAGAGTGGCCGCAGTGTTGACGGCATTTGTGTACGCCCAACTTGCAGGGTGGGGTTTGCCAGCTCAGCGAACGTTCTGGATGCTGGCAGCAGCCGCGTTGGCGGGTTCGATCGGGCGCAGTCGAGCGACCGCCGACGTGCTGGCCGTGGCCGGTGCGGTTGTGGTTCTCCTTGACCCCTGGGCCGTCCTGTCGACGGGCTTCTGGCTCTCTTTTTGTGCTGTGGCAACGCTCATCTGGGCGGGTCAGTCATTGCCCAGTCTGCCGGTTGGACGCGAACGCGGTCAGGATCATCGAGCGACGTTGCGCCTCTCTTGGGCCGAACGATTCCGACCGATACTTCACGCCGGCGCCGTTGCACAGGCTGCCGCGACTTTGGCTCTGGCACCCCTCTCGGTCTGGTTCTTTTCGTCATTCTCGGTGATTGGCCCGTTGGCCAATCTTTTTGCAATTCCAGTCGTGACGTTTCTGATGACCCCTGCGGCCCTCGTTGGCGCTGCGCTCGCCATGGGGTCCGGTTCGGTGGCCAGTGTTGTTCTTCGACCTGCGGTCTGGTTGACCGAGCGCTTGCTTGAGGTGCTCGAACCGATGTCCGAATGGCCGTTCTCGACGGTTGTCATCGCTCAGCCCTCGATGGCCTTGCTCTTGATGTCAGCGCTTGGGGGCGCCTGGATCTTTGCACCGCGAGCGGTTCCAGCGCGGTGGCTTGGGCTCTTACTGTTGCTGCCCTCGATGGTTGTTCCGCGCGAGCGCCCACAGTTGGGCGTCGTCTGGTTAACGGCGTATGACGTGGGGCAGGGCAGTGCCTTGTTGGTCGAGACGGCGACACAAACACTGCTCTACGACACAGGCCCTCGGATGGGACCTGCGATGGACGCGGGCTCTCGAGTACTGGTGCCTTCGTTGCGTGCTCGCGGTATCGACCGACTCGACAAGCTCATGATTTCGCATGCGGATGAGGATCACATCGGCGGTGCCGCCACTGTTCTGCGAGATTTGGATGTGGCGCAGACGTACGCATCGCTGCCGCCCGATCACCCCATGCAGTCCCAGATTCAATCGTGTCACGACGGCGTGCGCTGGGAGGTCGACGGCGTGCAATTCGATGTGCTGCATCCTTTTGATCCGCCGGTCCCCAGGCCCGTCCGCACAGCCGGATCGGCCACCAATGCCATGAGTTGTGTTTTATCGGTCACAGCGCCCGGCGGTCGCGTTTTGTTGACGGGGGATCTCGAGGCACCGCAAGAGCGCGCACTCTTCGAGCGACTTGGCCCTGAGGGTCTGCGTGCCGATATCCTGGTCGTGCCCCACCACGGAAGCAAGACCTCCTCGACCCCTGACTTTCTGGCCGCAGTCGCCCCCCGGCAGGCAATTTTTCAGTTGGGATGGCATAACCACTACCGTCACCCCCATCCCAAGGTCTTGGAACGTTACGATCAGGCGTCTATTCCGATTTTGAGAACGGATCGGGACGGCGCAATTCGGATTTCCTTGCAGGCAGGTGAGCCGCCAAAAATTTCCAAATTTCGGGTCGATGAAGCCCGATATTGGCGCGTGGCACAGCCCTGGCGGGTGTCGGATCGACTAACATCTGAGGCGCTTCCAGATTGAATCCCGGAAAGGATCCCAGATGAATTCTGCTCTGCAACCTCAAGTTCACCATCTGACCTGCGCCCACCCAGGTGGTCTACACCAGATCGCTTATCGGGAATGGTTCGACGCTTCATCGGGACCCAAAGAGGCCGCGCGGGTCGTCGTCTGTGTCCACGGCTTGACCCGTCGCGCAAACGATTTCGATACCTTGGCTCGCACGATGGCCAGTCGCGGGTGGCGGGTAGTATGCCCGGACATGATTGGGCGCGGTGATTCGGATTGGGTGGCTCAGCCAATGCTTTATTCGGTCCCACAGTACGTTTCAGATTGTGTAACCCTGGTTGCCCGGCTCGGGGTTGAGTCCGTTGACTGGGTCGGCACCTCCATGGGCGGACTTATCGGCATGACCTATGCCGCGTTGTCGGGTCATCCCATCCGTCGGATGGTGCTCAATGACATCGGCCCAAAACTCGAGTGGGCCGGTCTTTCAACGATTGCAGCTTATGTTGGCCAGGTACCCGTTTTTACCGAGTACTCAGAGGCAGCTAGCTGGTTGCGCGGCCGCATGGTTGGGTTTGGTCCGCATGACGAGGACGGCTGGGATCAACTCACTCGACCTTATTTCAAAGTATCGCCGGATGGGGGATTCACCCCGCATTACGACCCCGCGATTGCGGTCCCGTTCAAGGCATTGGCGCAAGGGGCTGAATCAGGCGGCGAACCCAGTGGCAAACCAGCGGGCGAATCCGAAGAGCATTCTATGTGGCCGCTCTGGGATGCAGTCACCCCTTCAACGCTTGTGCTGCGCGGGGCACTGTCGGAACTTCTTTCGACCGAAACCTGTGAAGGAATGAAAACCCGCGGTCCGAAGGCCCGGGTGATCGAGATCGCCGGCGTCGGTCATGCGCCGACCTTGATCGCTCTCGATCAGATCAATCCAATTCTTGAATTTTTCTCGGAGCCATCATCATCATGAGCAACACGATTAGCCGATTCCACGTCGGGCCCAGAATGTCCGAAGCTGCCGTTTATGGTGGACTTTGTTTTCTGGCAGGACAGGTAGCCGCCGACCCGACTCAGGACACCGCAGGTCAGACCAAGCAGGTTCTGGCAGAGATCGATCGGCTGCTTGGCGAGGCCAGAACCGATCGGACCAGGATCGTTTCGACGACGATTTATCTGCGCGACATCGCCGATTTTGCCGCGATGAATTCGGTTTGGGATGCTTGGGTTCCAGCCGGACAAACTCCGCCGCGTGCGACCGTTCAGGCGGTTCTGGCACGACCCGAATACCGGGTCGAGATTCAGGTGGTGGCTGCGATCTAAGTTCGGTCTAAGTTCGGGCTGAGTGCGGACTGAGCCTTAACGCCATCCAACCCGGTCGATCAGGCGTTGGGCAGTGCCCTGCGCCTGACCGATTCGCTCGACCGCCAGGGCGTCCTGTTTAAACGTTCCTAAGGCTTCGAGCTCGGGGTTATTGAGCGCGACCCAGGCGACGACTGGCCATTCGTTGTTGCCCTCTGCGAAAAAGCTCTGCGCCGCGTCGCTCGCCAGGTATTCAAGAAAGCGAACGGCCGCGTCCCGATGTGGCGCATAGCGTGCAATTCCGCCGCCAGCGATATTGACGTGGGTTCCGCGAGTAGCCTGATTGGGCCAGACCACGCCGAGTTTCTGGGCCATGTCGCGTTCGCTCGGATCTTTGGAGCGCAACATACGGACGAAGTAGTAGCTGTTCGTGAGTGCGACCGCACATTCGCCCGAGGCGACGCCTTTGATCTGATCCGTATCGCCGCCGCGCGGCACCCGTGCAAGATTTGCGACTACGCCGCGGGCCCAGGTTTCAGTGGCGGCCTCGCCCTGATGTTCGATCATGGATCCGATGAGCGACAACATGTACGGGTGGCTCGCCGAGCGCACGCAGACCTGTCCTTTGAACGTCGGATTGGCGAGATCCTCATAGCGGGCGAGTTGGTCAGGGCTGATTTTTGACTTGTCGTAGACGATCATGCGGGCACGCCTAGAAAATCCAAACCACTCGCTGCCCTTGCCCGTGTCGCGGCTGCGGAGTTCCACCGGAATGCGTCGGCCGAGTGTGGGGGACTGTAACGGCTGGAACAAACCTTCCGCTTGCGCCTTCCAGAGCCTCGATGCATCGGTGAGCAGGATGATGTCGGCGGGGCTGTTGGAGCCCTCGCTGCGCAGTCGCGCGAGCAGTGCTTCGTCACCGGCTTCGATGCGCTGAACCCGAATTCCGGTGGCTTTCGTGAAGTTGCTGTAAAGCGCCTCGTCGGTCTGATAGTGGCGGGCGGAGTAAAGATTCAGTACCGGACCCAGCACGGAACTTTGAGCTTGGGCGGTTTGCGGGGCCAGGAGGCCCTGCATGGTGGCAAGGAGCAGGAACAAAAAGATACGGATCATGGTGGCGTATTGATCAGTGTTTGGACCTGGAGATCTTAACGCGAATCATTCTCATTATCAAATCGCTGGCCGTTTTACAAAGCCCGCCTTCGCATCGTGCGCTCGACTCGTTAGAATTCGCGGATGACTCCCGATTCCCCGCACCTCTTGCGCCGCCGTGTGGGCGGCGGGCTCGCCTCAGCCACCGCTTTATGGTTGGCTGGTTGCGCAACTGGCCCGAAACCGGTCGTTGGGCCGGGCAGCGGGAGCGCTGGTGGGCCTGTAGTTCCAGTATCCCCTCCAATCCGCCCGCGAATTGGTTTGGCTCTTGGGGGCGGTGCGGCGCGTGGGTTTGCGCACATCGGGGTGATTGCTGCGCTTGAGGAAGCCCGCATCGTGCCGGACCTCATTGTGGGGACGAGTGCCGGCAGCCTGGTTGGCGCCCTTTATGCGAGCGGGATGGATGCAGGGCAGTTGAGGAAGATTGCGCTCAACACCGAAGAGTCCACCTTCGGGGAGTGGTCGATCACGAGCCGGGCGCTTTTGCGAGGGCGACGGATACAGGATTTTGTCAATCGTTCGGTTGGCGGTCGGCTGATTCAGAACCTGCCGCGCAAGTTTGCTGCGACCGCCACCGATCTGAATGACGGGCGCCTGCTGGTCATGACGACCGGGGACGTGGGTTTGGCCGTGCGTGCATCAGCCGCCGTCCCGATGGTGTTTGATCCCGTCACGATCGATGGCCGTGAGTATGTCGATGGCGGACTGGCATCACCGGTCCCAGTGCGTGCCTGTCGTCGTTTGGGCGCGCAATTTGTGATCGGCGTGGACATCTCGACCCAGGCTAATTCGCAACGCACCGAATCCTTGCCCGACGTGTTGATGCAAACCTTTACGATCATGGGGCAACATCTGGCCGCTGCAGAACTTCGCGAGGCCGATGTGGTGATCCGCCCAGCGATGGGTGATCGGTCCTCGATCGATTTTCGGGGTCGCGAGGCGGTCATCGCCGAGGGCGAGCGCTCGGCTCGGGCTCGCATGCCAGAGATGTTGGCAGCGATCGCGAACTGGAATGGTTCAAAAAAAGAAGGGGGGAGTCCATGAGTTATCCGGAGATTCATGCGCGGTCGCTTGCCGATCCCGATGCATTCTGGCGTACCGAGTCCAGCCGGATTGACTGGCATCGACCGTTTGATGTGACCTGCGATCAGTCTCGTTTGCCGTCGGTACGCTGGTTTGTCGGTGGCGAAACCAATCTTTGTCACAACGCGGTCGACCGGCATCTCGCTTCGCAGGCCGACCAGCCTGCGCTGATCTGGGTTTCAACGGAGGTGGATCAGGAGAAGTCTTTCACCTTTGCCCAGTTGCACCGGGAAGTTCAACGGATGGCTGCGATATTCCTCGCGCATGGCGTCGGTCGAGGTGATCGGGTTCTGATTTATTTGCCGATGATTCCGGAAGCGGTGTTCGCGATGCTCGCCTGTGCAAGGATCGGCGCGATTCATTCAGTGGTTTTCGGCGGGTTTGCTTCACACGCGCTGGCAAGTCGTATCGATGATGGCGCCCCCAAATTGGTTGTGAGCGCAGATGCGGGCGCTCGTGGGGGTCGCATGATTCCTTATAAAGGTCTGCTGGATGAGGCGATCTCAATCTCGCGCTCCAAACCCGAGCATGTGTTGATGATCGACCTGGGGCGGGTTCCTTTTGACCCTGTCCCGGGGCGCGATCTTGATTATGCGACCGAGCGCGAACGTGTGCTGGATGCGCAGGTAGCGGTAACCTGGCTTGAGTCGAATGAGATCAGTTACATCCTCTATACCTCGGGCACCACCGGGAAACCCAAAGGCGTTCAGCGCGATGTTGGGGGCTACGCAGTTGCTCTCGCGCATTCGATGGCAAATGTTTTCCAGGGCGGCCCGGGGCAAACGTATTTCTCGACGAGCGATATTGGATGGGTTGTAGGACATTCATATACGGTGTACGGCCCCCTGCTGGCCGGAATGGCAACCATTCTGTACGAGGGGTTACCGACGCGTCCCGATGGTGCAATTTTCTGGAAGCTCGTTGAACAGTACCGAGTCTCTGCAATGTTCTCGTCACCGACTGGGATTCGGGTACTTAAAAAGCAGGATCCAGATCTCCTCAAGCGCCATGATGTTTCTTCGTTGAAAGGTCTTTACCTCGCTGGCGAACCGTTAGACGAATCAACGTCATCCTGGATCTCGGAAGCACTCGGTGTGCCAATAATTGATAACTACTGGCAGACTGAGACCGGTTGGCCCATTCTGACAATCGCGCGTGGCCTGGATGATCGGCCGTCCCGTCTAGGCAGCCCTGGCTTTCCGATGCCGGGTTTTGATGTACGAATTGTCGATGAAGTGAGCGGCCTCGAAGTGCCCCCTGGTCAGCGGGGTGTGGTCGCAATCGTCCCACCGTTACCGCCGGGTTGTATGCAGTCCGTCTGGGGCGACGAGGCACGCTTTCTAGAAACCTACTACCGTGCGATCCCTGGGCGCGAGGTCTACTCGACCTTTGACTGGGGAATCGTCGATGAAGACGGCTACACCTTCATTTTGGGACGAACTGACGATGTGATCAACGTAGCCGGTCACCGTCTTGGCACCCGAGAGATTGAGGAGTCCATCTCCAGTCACAAAGCTGTGGCTGAATGCGCCGTGGTCGGCGTAGCGGATGCGCTCAAGGGTCAGGCAGCGGTCGCCGTGGTCGTACTCAAGGACAGCGCGATCCTGGCAGCTGAATTCGGTGCCCGTCTCAGTGCTGAAGTGATGTCCACA
>Ga0214921_10007668_pt1 | contig 14279 bp, 10 predicted proteins | sample LL1505_MetaG_FD_177992 | JGI IMG/M metagenome (GOLD analysis project Ga0214921, IMG submission 177992) | Freshwater microbial communities from Lake Lanier, Atlanta, Georgia, United States - LL-1505 | ecosystem: Environmental > Aquatic > Freshwater > Lake | place: USA: Georgia | collected... | reverse complement strand
TGTATTGATATTTTCATATCTTAAACCAGGCGTAAGTGACAGATTATCTTTTAGATACAAAATATTTTCCACAAAAAATGAATAATTTTTATTAGGAAAAACATAGTCATAAATGGTGTATTTGCTCGCATCTACATAATTAAAATCTATACTTGTGCCAGCTTTTCCATCTCCTTGGGTGCTGTGATTATATCCATGATAATACCTTCCTCCTACCAAAACTACGGATTGTTTTCCTAGCAAATTATACCAACGTAAAAGTCGAGCTTCTGCACCATAATTTTCAAAATCACCTTTGATTAAATCTCTGGCTTTCAATGTATCATCAATTACTGACACTCTATTATTTCTAAAACCAAGTGAATACCTGCTTGCCAATAAGCCAAAAGCTCTAAAATTAAACTCTGTTTTTACATTAAACTTATGTGTAAAATGCAGGGCAAGCATATCCCAATTCACTTTAAACCAATTTCTAGTTCTGTTAGATTGGCGAGGATCTTCGGCAAACATGTCATCAGTAAGTCCGCCTGGCTGATGAGCCAAATAATTCATGTGGGTAATATCTAGCCCCAAAGTGGTTTTTTCGGCTAGTTGATAGTTGATATTTGCAAAAAAATTATAGTTGTTAAAATCAGAATTAGGTCGCCAACCATTGCCTGTTTTGTACTGAAAATAAGAATAATAGCTCAGTTTTTTTACAGTACCGCATAAACTATTAAAAGTATTGATAAAACCGAATGAACCTGCTGTTTGCCTAGAAGTTAGCTCTATTTTCTTATCTTTCACAGGTTTATGAAGCACAAAATTGAGCAAACCTCCAAACTGAGTACCATACTGAAGCGAAGCTGCACCACGAACAATTTGAATTTTTTCTATGGCTTCAATGGGTGGCGTGTAGTAACTTTCTGGGTAGCCAAGTGCATCAGCACTAATGTCGTAGCCATTTTGTCGCACATTAAAATTGGAGGTTCTGTTGGGGTCTAAACCTCTAGCTCCCACGCTTAATTGAAGACCCGCACCATCGTTTTCAAAAATATTTAAACCTGCAACTCGAGCATAAATTTGTCTTGCATTGTTAGTCGCTAAGTTGGCAACCAATTTATCGGGCATTATTACCTCCGTTTTTTTCCCTTCATAAATACCCAAACTTTCTACAGGTTTTAAGTGATCATCAGCTTGTTTGGCAACAATTGAAACCTCTTTTGTTACTTTGTGATGATGATGTAAATAAAAGGTAACATGCTCATTCTTATTGTTTAAATGTATGTATTTCTTACCATTTTTAAAATTGATATCAGAGGTATGCAGCACATAATGTCCGCTGGGTAAATTGGCAAATTCAAATCTACCACTAGAATCTGTATAAGTAAAAACTGATTTCTTTAAATATACTTTACAATGAACAACTTTACTACTATCTTGATTTGAAAATAAGTTACCAGAAATTGAAAACTGAGCACTTAAACAAAATGAGTACAAAAAAAGAAAAAGAGAAAATATGTATTTTAATTTATTCATTTATAAGTCATTATCCAACTTTTGTGAGCAAAAGATTCTTTTTCATTAGCCAAATTTACTTTGGGATTGACAAAAGTTTTACCTAAAGAACCATTGAGTGCCACGTAAGAATCTACATAAACCGCTGGATTTTGAAATCCATTTTTTTTGTAATAATCCCTCAAAATATGGGCATATTGCAAAATCATATCTGGTTGTGTACTCATCATTTTTTCTTGAAGTTTTGTTAAAAACTTCTGATTATCAACTACTACCACTTTCCCCGTTTCATCTTTTACAATAAATTGCGCATAACCTGCTTTTTCCATTAGCATTACCCTCCACGAAAATCTATAGCCTTCTTCTGTCCAAAATAAAGGCCCTGGATAAAGTAAATATCGAAATGGCAACAATAATTGCACAAGAAAGAAAATCAAAAAGAAAATTTGAATCAACTTTTCCCTACTTTTTGGGAGGGCAAATATACCCTCTTTTTGAAGAAGATTTGAATTAAATTTGAAAATTGAAGTTAAAAATTGTAATATTTTGTAATGAAATTCCGCAGAAAAAAACACTAAAGCGGTAACAATCATTATGTAAGGAAACATACCAATGGGAAACAACATAGATGTGAGCACATGAAAAATGATTACTCCTAGATAAGCAAAAAAGCGAGTTGATTTTTTCCAAAGTAAAAAAGGAATACTTAAATCATAAATGCAACCTATCCAACTAAAAAGGTAAGCCGTAACTTTATAATTGAACAAAAAACCAATTATTGGCATATCGTTTTTAGCTGGTAACCAAATCCTTAAAGGTAAAGCTTCTAGTAACCAATCTGGATTGATTTTTGCCAAACCTGCATAAAAATACAAAATAGCCACTAAAAATTTAAGTGCAATCAAGTACCAAGCAGGAATTTGAAAAACACTTTTTACTCTTTTTAAATATACATCAATTGAAAAAAAATGATTTGCAGGCAAAAAAATCATTATTAAACAAACCAAGCTAACAAAATAATAATGATTTAAGTAGGTAGATTTATCAATTAATTCTATGTAAGTAAAACTCAAAAAAAGTGACACAATTGATATTCTGTACATGAATCCCAAGGAAACAAAAAGTGCTGATAATCCGCATATTAAAAATAAAATATAGGTATAATTTCCCAAAGGAACAACAAATTCAAAACCATAAAAAGGAAAAAAATACTTAGGATTAATGTACAAATCCTCTATCCAACCATTTGCCCAAAACCGAACAGTACTCAAGAAAAGCATCAACCCAAAAGCAATTCTAAAAACTATAAGAGGTGCTATGGATGTAGTTTTATTCAATTTAGATATTAGATGTTAGATGTTAGACTAAAGACGGAAGACTTACTCAGTGTTGAGTGTTGAGTGTTGAATGTTGAATGTTGAGTGTTGAGTGTTGAGTGTTGAGTGTTGAATTTGCTAATTGATAGATTTGCTTTTTACTTAAAACTTTTAACCTTTAACTTTTAACCTTAAACTTCTCACCATTCACCTCTCACCTATCACTTGTCCCCTATCACTTATCCCCTATCACTTAAAATCAGTCTCCATCATTATCGGTATAAGTAATAGAAATACTCATTGCAGAGGTCATGTCCACTTTTATCAATTTTACAGTGGCTTGTAATTCATTAAAAGTAGCTATCAATTTTTGATTGTCAGTTTTAACTAAATTGTAAAAATTGTTATCCAAACCATTAATTGAAGTTTGAGCTTTGTTCATTTGAGCAATAATTATTTCAGAAAGTTTTTTTCCTGAGGCTTGATCATTTGCCCCAATTTCATCTAAATATTGTTGTAATGAATACCCAATGGTACCGTTTTTTACACTTTTACCAGTAAATAAGTCTAAAGATGCTTGGTGAGCAGCAGATGCCAAAGTTTTTGAAAGGTCTTTTTTGTAAAATGCTTCTACTTTTTCAGGAAAAGTTGTTCCAAATATAGCCCCAGAAGGAATTGAAAATTTACCTGCTCTAATAAATTTTTCATAATTTAACACAAACCCATTTACAAATGTTGAAGTTGATGAGCCAGCTGACAATGTGGTATTTGAAACAAATTGACTTCTGTAAGTAGTAGTCCATGCAGTATAAGTTTCGTTAAATTTATTACTTAGCTGAGTAGTCACTTTCTTCAAATATTTTCTCCTTTTGTTTGCATTTAGGTCTGAAGAATAGAAAGTTACAATTGAATCATCAGTTGAGGCCAATCCATTAATCAAATAATCCAAACTAGGAAAACCTTGAGCAGTGTAACTTGATGAAATTTCTAAACTAGATAAGGTGTCAAGTATGTTTGCTTTAATTTTTTGAGGATCGCAAGGATAAATATTTACAAAATTTCTTAATGCAAATCTATTTGCAGGGCCTACATCAAATAGTTCTACTTTTTGCCATTCAGTGTAAGCATTTACCCAAACCGAACGTAAATTAATTAAATTTTGATTAGTAGGATTTTCAGTAAAAGCATTCACAATCAGCGACAAAGAATCTGCCTTAACCTTAAATTTGGCATAAGAAGGCAAAATAATATCGTCTGCAATATAGGTAAGCATTTTTTCTCTGCTTGCTACATTTCCATCGTTTTTAGGTTTTACATTTGGGTCGTCGCATTTGCATTTTACAAAACACGACACACAAACCACTATCATTAATATTATTCTATACCAACTCATTTTCTATATTATTTTTTCATTCAACATTTTGTTAATTACAAAATGTTGAATGAAAATGTTTTATAATTTTATAAACCAAATTTAGCTTTAATGGCATCTTCTGCACCTAAAATCTGATTAGATTTTTTATTCATGTCCCAGTGACCAGTATTAAGTAAATCTTTAAAAATATTATCTGCAAAAGTTGCATCACAACCACTTAATTTACAAAACCTTAATGAATAAATAAATCCTAAACCTTCGCCTAAAGCATGCATTTTTTCCGCGTCTGTGGTTAATGTTTTCCATTTAGATAAATACCCAAGTGCTGCTTTTGCCATTGTTTTTTCAAATATCAATCTAATTTTTTCAGCTTGTGCTTTAACGGTAAGTTTATCTTTATTTTCAACTGCTTTTCTAGCAATTAAAAAGTCTTTGTTCAAATCATAAAGATTTTTTGGTTTCTTGGTATAATTAGGATTTGGATTATACTCCCAAGCGTAAGCACCCAACTGAGATTCTCCGCTAGATTCACTAGTAGTGCCTGTAGCAGCCTTATATTTAGAACCATACACTTCATTTGTAGTTAAAATTGCATAAGCTCTATCCCAATTTTGAGCTAACTGAGTTTGTTTTGAACCCGCAAGTAAGTTTGTATTATCAGCTTCAGTATCAGCTAATAAAATATTACAAATATAGTCTAATTGATATGCTCCAATCAAAGCTTTTTGAGCAACTTGAGTCCACTCAATTCCATTGGTATCCACTAAATATTTTGAGGTTGAACCTGAAGTCAAGCTTTTAAAATAGGCAATACCAGCTTTTTTATTTTTGGCACTATCTGCATAATAAACACTTACTTTTGCATGATTACTTAAAAACTTTTCAATATCAGTTTGGATACTTGCTTGATTACTTGGTAAAGACGAAGCTGTAACAGATTTCAAATTCAAGCCAGATGTATTATACAAATTTATTACATCAGTTGATGAAATAACTGATGAAGTTGCACTACCCAATTTAGTTCTTAAATCTGCATGAAGTTTAGAGTAATTTCTACCCACAGTTCTATCTGTAGTAGTGTCGCCAGCAGTGTTTTTAAAATTGGGTGAATAAGTGGTAGTGTCTAATTTTGAATAATCATAAGTAGGCAAAACTTCATTTTCTTTGTCTTTTTCTTTAATACAAGATGATAAAATAACTGAGGTAGCAATGCAACCAATTGTAAGAATTCTTTTCATTTTACAAATATAATTTTTATTTAGATTAATTATAAACAACGCACAATTTTAAGGCTTATTTATATTAATTCCAAATAAAGATCACAAGAATATTTAAAAAAATTATGGGATATATGAAATCTCTACAGGAAATCTCTGATTTAGAGCACCTATACGTTCTCTCACTTTTTTACTTACTTTAATAATTATTTTATCGTTGGATGAGCTTTCGGGTAATTTGCCTATTACTCTTACAAAAATGGCAATTTCTGTCATAGGGTTTTTTACTTGAATAAGCGTACCAATTGGCGCTGTTTTGTGCAATGCCAAAAACTTATTGCTTTCTACATTTTCGCCCATTACTTCTGCCAAACCTGCTTCTACTATTTTATCGTATCCGCTGGCATTTACTGCAGTAGTACTTGTTACAGTTATTTTATCAGGGTCAATAGGTACTTCTTTGGTTTCAGGTTTTATCACCAATGTTTTAGCAGCATTTTGAGGTGAAGAAGGCTCATCAACTTCTTGATTTTCAACCATATTTAATGTGCCAGTTTCTTTTGTTTTTTCTACAACTTGTGCAGTTGATGTTTCAGTAATTGGCTCATTTGGTTCTATGGTAGGTTTTGCAACAACTAGTTTTTGCCCCACTTTTAATTGGCTTTTAGCTGATAATTTGTTCCATTTTCTAAGTTCATTTACAGATATTTTGTATTGCTTGGCAATAGAAAATTGCGTTTGTTTTGATTTTACAATATGAAAACCAGCTTCTGTAGGTTCTTCATTTACAATAGCTTGTGCAGGTTCTTTTACTTCTTCAGCTGGTTTAGCAACAGAAGTATTTTTTGTAGAAATAACTAAAATTTGTCCTTCTTTTAAACCTTTTTTGGCAGACGGATTTAGTTTTTGAAGTTTTGCAACAGTGGTTTTGTATTTCTTAGCAATAGTAAACAATGTCTCCTTTTTAGCAACTTTGTGTGTAAGATTGTTCTGAGAAGTTGTTACTTGTTCTGTGATTGACTCATTTTCAGCAGGTTCTTGCTGAGCTACAGGCTCTTTTGCAACTTCTTCTGTAGCCATTTTATCTTTACTAGCGGGAATATTTACAATTGTACCCACTTTTACTTTTGCTCCCAATTTTGGATTCACTTTTAAAATTTCAGCTACAGAAACACCGTATTTTTTACTTAAAACTTTAAAATTTTCATTTGCTTTTAGTTTATGTTTAATAATGTCGCCTTGAGGCTCAGCAAAATTCTCTTCTTCTTGGGGCTGTTCTTTTTCTTTTATTGGTTTAGCAGCTACAACTTTCTGTTTTCCAGGAATTTTAATCTCATCACCCACATCTAATTTATCACTCAAGCCAGGATTGGCTTTTTTAATTTTATCCAAACCTACTTTGTATTTTTTACTTAATGCACTTAATGTTTCACCAGATTTTAATTTATGTACAAAAAATTCACCTTTAAAATCCTCTTTTTCATCTTTGGCTTCCTCTTTAGAATTAGTTTTACCTGCAAGCGGAATTTTAATTTCTTGTCCTATATCCAAATCATCGCCCATGCCAGGATTGGCTTTTTTAATATCCTCTAAGCTCACTTTGTATTTTTTACTTAATGCATACAAAGTTTCACCTTTTGCTAATTTATGGATTTTGGTTTTGCCATTTTGTGCAAGTAACACATTACTAATCAATACCAATACTAGTAAACAAACACTGGTAAATTTTCTACTAATCAACATCTTTGCCATTTCCTATTATTAAAATTCTAATTTCATTGTAGTAATTTCTTGATGATTGCCTAAGTAAACCAAATGTTTGTGGGCAATAAAAAAAGAAATTTCAGCCGTTCCTTTGCTATTTTCACTCAAAGTTTCACTTAAAACAAGCTCACCTTGTGAATTGATTACTAACAAGTAATTGTTAAATAATTGTTCTTCATTGCAAATATAATAAGAAATTAAAATTAAATCATTCCATTCTAAATATTCTACTGTATCAAAAATGGTAGCTGCCTCATATTGAGAGAGAAAACTTACTATTTCTGGGTAATACAAATTATCATTTCTGTAATTTTGAGGAAAAAATATATTGGTTTTAAAAGTATCATTATTCAATTCATCAATATTTACATCTATATCAAAACATTGTTCGCTTATTTGTTCATTTATATTGTTCAATACAAGCATTTTACTACCTTCTAGAGCTAAAAAAGAAGCATTTTTATACACATTCAACACTTCTTGATTCACAATATCAAAAGTGTACAATTGTTTTACCGCAGGGAAATTATCTTTGTCATATTCTTGCAACACCAAAATATTACCCACAAATGCTTTTACTATTTCAAAAGAATTGAAAGTGAGTGTTTTATTTACTAATTCACCATTATTAAAATCTAAAAATTCTAGTTTAGATTTATCATTATCAACACTTTGTATAGCTAAAGTTGATGAAATTTGATTAGCTAAAATAGTGATGATTGGAGTTTGGAGTTGAAATTTGTTTTTCATAAAATCACAATATAAAAAAAGGGCTTAAAGCCCTTTTTCTTTTTTATTTAAAAAACTATTTCGCATTCCGTAAACAAAATAAATGACCAAGCCTATTGCCATCCAATAAATTAACCTTTCCCAGGTTTCTTTACTTAAAAACACCATTTGAAACAAACAAGAACCTACTCCACCAAGGGCTACCACCCAAATAAAAGGTGTTTTAAATGGTCTATTCAAATTTGGTTTGGTATATCTCAATACCAACACTCCCACACAAACTATGATGAATGCTAAAAGAGTGCCTATAGAAACTAAATCTCCCAAGATTTTCATTGGTACTAAACCTGCAATTAACATTGCCCAAAATCCTGTAATTAAAGTACTTACATGAGGTGTTTTAAATTTAGGATGTACGTGCGAAAATACTTTTGGTAAAAGTCCATCCATACTCATTGAATAAAAAATTCTTGGTTGCCCCATCAACATTACCAACATGGCAGAACTTAAGCCTGCTATGGCGCCAATTTTAATTAAATATTTAAACCATTTCATACCACCACCCATGCTATCCACAGCCAAAGCTATTGGGGCAGAAACATTCAATTGGTCATATTTTACAATTCCTGTTAAAACTAAAGCCACCAAAATATAAAGAATGGTGCAAATTGCCAAGGAAGCCAAAATTCCTATTGGCATATCACGTTGTGGATTTTTGGCCTCTTGTGCAGCTGTGGAAACGGTGTCGAAACCGATGTAGGCAAAAAATATGGTGGCAGCCCCTTTTACCACACCACTAAAACCAAATTCACCAAAAGTGCCATTGTTTTCAGGTATAAATGGAAACCAATTTTCACTATTTACAAAGGCAAAACCAATTCCAATGAAAAGTAAAATCACTATCACTTTCACCACCACCATCATATTGTTAAACTTAGCAGATTCCTGAATTCCCACATATAAAATCATGGTTAACAAGCCAATAGCCAATACAGCAGGTAAATTTAAAATGCCTTGCGTTTGCTCAAAAGCTGCTAAATTTTGACCACTTGCAAGCAATGATTTTTGAAGATTATCAGTCAATTCTACCCAACCTTCTTTAGGTAAATGAATCAATTTGGTACCCCAAGCTGCTGTCAACTCTGGATTGATATAAATGCCAAAATCCTTTAAAAAACTGACCACATAACCTGACCAACCCACTGCTACTGTGGAGGCTGCGAAAATATATTCCAAAATCAAATCCCAGCCTATTATCCAAGCAATAAACTCACCCATAGTGGCATACGCATAAGTGTAAGCACTGCCAGAAACAGGAATCATAGAAGCAAATTCGGCATAACACAAGCCTGCAAAACCGCAAGCTATACCTGCCAAAATAAACGACAACACAATTGCTGGACCTGAATAAGTAGCTGCGGTAGAACCTGTTATAACAAAAATTCCAGCACCGATAATGGCACCAATGCCCAAAGTGGTAAGGTTAAATGCACCCAAGGTTCTTTTCATGGTTTTACCTTCTTCGGGGGTGTTGGCTAGAATATTATCTAAACTTTTGGTTTTAAATAAGTTTGACACAGAGATATAATTTAAAGAATTGATTTTTAAACGAACTTTAAAAGTATAAAATTCAAGTAGATAAACCAAAAAATAAAAGTTTTTATTCAACATAAAGAAAAAACATTTGAAAATATTTGGCTAAAAAGATAAAAAAGCCTAATATTGCAGTCCCAAATCGGTAACGATTTCGGGCCTATAGCTCAGTTGGTTAGAGCACCTGACTCATAATCAGGTGGTCCCTGGTTCGAGCCCAGGTGGGCCCACAAAAATTAAACCTCTTAATTCTAACGAGTTAAGAGGTTTTTTTATGCCTCTTCCCCTACCTCTTCCATACTTTCTCTACACTTCCATCACTATATTTTATCAGCAACAAACCATTAATTCTAGTAGCTTCTACTTCTTGTCCTTGAAGGTTATAAATCCCAATTATTTCTTTGTTATTAGTTTCATTACCAATTACAATCATTTTTGAATAACTAAATTTGCCATCCAAATCGGTTTGTTTTATTCTAAAATAGTGGACTGTATTTTCCCTACAATCAAACATAAAACTGTATTGTTTTTGAAAACTGGTGTTTACTTCTGCTTGCACCACTCCTATTGAATCAAAATGAATTCCATCTTTGCTTATTTCAATTGTAAAATACTGATTATTAATTTCATAAGCAGTAATCCATACTATTTTTACTTGATTGTGAGCTATTTTTGCATTTACATCAACAAACATCACTGGCAATGGCACAGCACTATTGCCTGCTGCGGTGAGTCTGGCTAATTTTGAAATACCTGTCCAGGTTAGTTTTTTTGATCCCGTATTCACAGTCCCAGTTCCTGCTTCGCTCCCTGTTGTAAACAAACTACCTGTTGGTTTTTGCCAGTTGGCTGTTGACTCGTAATTCACTGGTAATAAATCAGCTTCTGTGCCTACCACATCGGTACCTACGTAAGTGTATTCTACATCATAATTAGGACTTGTGATACCTGATGAACTATTTACCCACTCACGATTGATATAAGTAGTTACATCAGAGGCCATTTCGGTAATTTTACTAGCTTTGGTATAACTTGTAATGCTGGCTGTGGTCAAACCACCATTTGAATTTAGGGTAATAGTTTGTGGGGTGTAATTGGCATTATCTCCAATAGGAAAATCATAACTGGCATTTGAATTTACATTTCTTTTTACACTACCAATAGTGCCGGCATTATTATAAGCAATGATGTATTTACTGGCATCTGCATTGGTAATAGAACCATTTGCACTTGTATTCCCAATTGTTAGTGTATATCCTTGAGTTGTTAAATTTCCATCATTAAAATTCAACGTATTGGTAACAGAAGTATTTAACCCAATTGCAACACCAGTTGAGGAATTATTCATGGTCAAATTATAAAAAGCTGCATCAACTGTTCCCGCAACTGTTTGTGCACTAGCTCCATTAAATGTAACTGTCCCATTTCTTGCATTAAAAGTGCCGCTGTTGGTAAAATTGCCTGTTAAAGATAAACTATAATTACTGGCTGTGACATCAAATGTACCAACATTGATGACCAAGTTATTACTTAAGGCTTGATTTGCACCAAGCAAAACAGAACCCGCATTTACAGTGGTAACACCTGTATAGGTATTGGTTGCGTTTAAATTCACAGTACCTGCACCATCTTTGGTAAAAGCCCCTGCCCCACTGCCTATTACGTTTGATACCACACAATCTCCTGCTCCGCCAATGGTTAAATCTATTGCCCCATTAGTTATTGTATTGTTTAATGTTAAGGTATTTGCATCAGAATTTATTCTTACTGCACTGGTTGACAAAGTAATAGCTCCTCCCCAAGTATTGTTTCCACTTATATTTCTTAAAGCTCCCGTAGTTGAATATCCAGTCCCAATTAATTAAAGTGCCTCTGCTCCTACACTTATTCCACCTGTTAATGCCAAAGTGCCACCCGATGCTACATTTACACCTCCAGCCGTAGTGCCTGTGCCTTGTGCATTTGATATTTGCAAAATACCATTGTTAATAGTGGTAGCTCCTGTATAAGTATTGGCTCCGTTAAATTCCAAAGTACCAGCCCCATTTTTTGTAAAAGCAAAAGCACCCGACACCACACCGTCAATAGTTAAAGTGTAATTAGTCAATACATTGCACGCAACATCAGCAGTTAATGACACATTACCTGCACCTAAATTTAAATTATTGGTGCCTACATATCTAAAATTATTATTTATTCTCACTAAAATATTAGCATGGGTAATATCTGCACCAGAAGTATTACTTAATGATAATGTATTACCTGGATTGCCTTGTGTGATAACTAAAGTATCAGTTCCTAAAGCTTGTGCATTGTGTATTCCCAAAGTGCCATTGTGAAATAGCATGCCACCCGAATAAGTGTTAGCATTGCTGAATGCCCAAGTGCCAGTACCAGATTTTTTAACCCCTCCTGTGCCTGAAACCAAGCCTGTAACTATGTTTGTATTGGTGGAAGCTCCTTGAAAAGTGAGTAAATAACTTACTACATTCACATTACCTGTAATTGTAAATGTACTACTTGGATCTGCTTGAATAATTGCTCCTGATACCCCTACTGTTATATCACCCGTCCAGGTGCATGTTACACTTGACGCACATTTCATTGTTCATAAAATAGTTACAGTCTCACCCAAAACGGTAAGATTAGTAGAAATATTTAAACTCCCCGTTGTGATAATAACTCCTGCATCAGTAGTGCCTAAGGCTGAGGCGTTTGAAATAGAAATACTTCCCCCAGTGTTGCTGTTTATGGTGGTTAATCCTGAAAAAGTATTAGCAGCCGACAAAGCCAAATCTCCAGCTCCAGTTCTATAAACGCTTCCAGAACCACTAATAATTCCTGAGATTGTAAAATCCTCTGCACCATTAAACAATGCTTCAAAACCAGCAGTCGTAATATTGCCACTGATGGAAATATTGCCCAATTCTGCGGTTAAGGAACTATTACTGCCCAACACTATATCTTCTTGAATGGTAGCAGCAGTGGCAGAACTGTTATTAATAGCCCCCGAATAAGCATTTCTGTTTCCATTGATTGTAAGTAAATTCATTACCGACGAAAGGGTATTTCCATTCAAATTAAGGGTAGCACCTGAATTAATGGTAACATTCATACTTGCAGAACCATCGCCCCATGTGGCATTCAAAACCATAGAATCTGCACTTTGAATAATAAATGTATGATCCCAAGTGGCAGGTGCCCCTCCCGACCCATCGGCATTTAAACTCCAATTAGCTAAAGTGTTGGCAATACGCCCAGATGCTGTATTTGAATAATAAGTAGCACCCCACAACTCCGCCGATGCCAAGCCTAAAATTGATAACAAAAAAACAATTATTTTAAATAATTTATGCATATTCTAATTATAATCATCTAATAAACAAAACTATTCAATTCTATTAAATAAATACTATAAATAAAACTTTTTGTGTGATATTTTTATAGATGGTGGCTGAGCTTATCATTTTCTATTGTGGCTACTTAAATTTATATACAACCCACCCCTGCCATGCTACGCAATCACTAAACCCACCCCTGCCCCTCCAACGGATGGGAATTGATAATTGAAAAATTGTTTCCTTAAACTTTAAACTTTAAACCTTTAACTTTTAAGTTTTAACACCTATCACTTATCCCCTGTCACCTATCCCCTATCACTTGTCACCTAAATACTCACTGTTCTTTTCTCAATTCTTTTTTCGTAATGCTCTCCCTTAAAAATTCTTTGTACATAAATGCCTGGGGTATGAATTTCGTTGGGGTCTAGTTCACCAGCGGGCACAAGTTCCTCTACTTCAGCAATGGTAATTTTACCTGCCGTTGCCATCATAGGGTTAAAGTTACGTGCTGTACCTTTGTAAATTAAGTTGCCCATGGTGTCGCCTTTCCAAGCTTTTACCAAGGCAAAATCAGCAGTTAAACCAAGTTCTAAAATATGCATTTTCCCATCAAATTCTCTGTGTTCTTTGCCTTCGGCTACTTCTGTACCTACGCCAGCTGGAGTAAAAAAAGCAGGAATCCCTGCACCGCCTGCCCTAATTCTTTCTGCCAAAGTACCTTGCGGAATCAATTCTACTTCTAATTCTCCGCTCAATAATTGCCTTTCAAATTCATGATTTTCACCCACATAAGACGAAATCATTTTCTTTATTTGCTTATTTGCCAACCACAATCCAATCCCAAAATCGTCAACTCCCGCATTGTTTGAAATACAAGTTAAACCCGAAATTCCTTTTTCTAAAATGGCAGAGATACAATTTTCAGGTATTCCACACAATCCAAATCCACCAATCATTAATATTGCATTGCTTTCAATATCAGCCACCGCCACTTGGGCATTGGCAACCACTTTGTTTATCATATTCATAAAGTTTATTATTGCTTTAAACAGAATTAGGTTAAAAAATGTTGTGAGAAGTGGCAGGCGAATGATTGGTTATCTGAATCAGAATTTGCAGGATTTAATAATTAACAGGATTTTGGTAGTAAGGACAATTCATAAAAAACATATTACTTCACCGTGAAATAGCTCAAAGAAAATTAGAATTGTAAAGAAACAATTTTCCTATGTTGCAATTCCCCTCCTTTACAAATGAACACGAGAGTGTGAAATTTGATTGCGTAGCAAGGCAGGGAAAGTAGGTTTACTTCTGGTTGCCAAGAAGTAAGCATAAATTATAAAAATTCGAGACTGTTGCAAAACTCGACCCACCTCATTTCCCTCCTTTTTTTGTGGAGGTTTCAAGCAATGGCACTAAGTCAACATCACTCAATTAGTTGATTTTG
>Ga0214921_10007667_pt1 | contig 14279 bp, 7 predicted proteins | sample LL1505_MetaG_FD_177992 | JGI IMG/M metagenome (GOLD analysis project Ga0214921, IMG submission 177992) | Freshwater microbial communities from Lake Lanier, Atlanta, Georgia, United States - LL-1505 | ecosystem: Environmental > Aquatic > Freshwater > Lake | place: USA: Georgia | collected 2015-05-28 | reverse complement strand
TGGCTTTGGTGGGTCTGGCGTGCGGCAGCGTGGCCATGTGCCGGCGGCGTGGCGTCGTCGTCATGCCGCTTGGTCAGGGATCGCCACGCGGGTGAGCGTGGATCCCGCTCCCGGCCGTGCCGCCTGCCGCCGATCCGCGTCGATCTCCGCGGCGCGTCTCAGCCCGGCGGATCGAGCAGACCGCTCAGTTTCGCCTTCCGGACCGCCTGGGTGCGGCCGCGGGCATGGAGTTTGTCGTAGATCTTCTTGGCGTGGGAGTGGACGGTGTGCCGGCTGATGCCCATCCGGTCGGCCACTTCAGCGTAGGTGAGTCCGGCAGCAAGCGCCCCGAGCAGTTCGGTCTCCCTGTCGGTCAGCGGCTTGACGTGGCCCGCAGGCACCTCCGTCCGAAACGCCTCGACGAAGTAGCGGGCCACGGCGGGACTGATCGGCGCCAGACCCTTGACGGCATCGAGGATGCCGCTGACGAGCGCGCCGAGCGATTCGCCCTTGAGCACGTAGCCCACGGCGCCGGCATGAATCGCGGCAAAAAGTGAATCCCTGGCGTCGTGGATGGTATAGACGATCGGCAGGATGGAGCTGTTCGCCTCGCGGGCCCGGCCGATCAGGCCGATCGCCGAAAGGCTGCCGGGGAGGACGAGATCGACGACAAGCACGTCGATCCGCCCCCAGTCGCCGACTCGGGCAGCGGCGTCGGCCGACGCCCAATCGCCGACAGTCGTCAAACCGCGCTGCCGTTGGCAGCGAGCCACGATCGCGGCGCGGGTGCGCGGGTCATCCTCGACGACAGCAACTCGGATCATCGCTCGGGTCACCGGGCCCCAGTACCGGGGCTGAAAGCTGGCTTCGCGCACAGTTTAACCGGTTTCCGCCTCCCGCGGATTCACGGTTTTCTCACGGGTCGGGGCATGCCGATGGGTATTGATTCCGCGTTGGTTCATCATAGCCTGGGCAGGCTAGGGAGACCCTCCGGTTTGAGTGCCGCCGATGGGTCTGTCGGTGTCGAGTGATTGTTCATCCGAAAGGTTCGGGCAATGCGCAGCTGCGGTGCGGTGCGACCGAACGTCACCGGATGGTACTTTTTGGCAAACGAAGCGGACTGCCCGGGCGGTCTCGAATGGCTCAACGCACACCCCGCTGGAGCATTGACGTGAAGTCTGCCGGCATCGCTTCCGTGCTTGGTTTCGGGCTCAGCCGCGTTGGCCGCCGTCGCAAGGCTGCTCGGCCGATGCTCCTCGAGCGGCTCGAGTCGAGGGTCAATCTTTCGGCAGCCCCGACCATGCCGGCGATCGATTTGCCGGGTGGCGAAGAGGGGAGTTCCCTCTGGCTGGCGTCCGCTGCGACCCCGCCTTCCCAGCAGATCGCCTCATTGACGACGTCGTCCGCCGCCGTCGTCGCGGCGTTCACGGCCAAGAATCGTGCTTGGACGTCGGCCGTCGACGTCGTCGTGCCGTCGCTCCCCGACGCGACATCGCTGCGACTCCAGGTCACGGGCGGCCTGACCTTCTGGAATGGCAGGCAGGCGCCGAGATTCGTTCCCGCGCGGGCGAACGTGCGGACCGAACTCTCGCTCGGCGGCCAGACGCTGCACGCGCGTGCCGGCGAACCGCAGCCACACGATGCCGCGACGCTGACGCTGGCCGCGGCGGCAACCAACCAGGTCGCGGCGCGGATCACCGTCGCCGGCCAGCCCGCCCGAGCGCCGACGGCCGGCTTTTACGCCGTCTCGGCAACCATCGTCGCCCCGAACGGCGGCCCCGCGACGCCGGTCACGCTCCTGTTCTCGATCGGGGCGGTGCCTGCGGGAAGCCGGGCCGCGGCCATCCGGTCCGTCGGCGGCGTCGGGTCCAAGCCGACGGCGGTCACCGTCGGCGTCACGCTCGCCTCGCCCCCCGCGGTCGCCCCGATCGTGGTCCCGCCCGTGGCGTCCGCTTCGGCGTCGCCGCCGACCGCAGCTGCCCAGCCGCGGGGCAGTGCGGCTCCGCAGCCCTATGTGCCGCCGGCCGTCAACGGAATCGCCGAGATTTCGGGCAACATCACCCGCGACACGACGTTCGTCGCCGGCACAGTCTATGTGATCACGGGCGAGGTGCACGTCTGGAGGTACAAGACCCTGACCATAGAGGATGGGGTCGAGGTCCGGATCCGAAACGGCAGGGGGCAGTTCACCTACCTCACCTCGCGGGCCCTGATTTTCGACTCGGGTTCATCGCTCGTGGCGCAGTCAGTCATCTTTCAGGCCGCCAACGACAACAATGAACCAGTGAACGTGGCTGATAACGGCGGCGTCTTCTTCTGCGGCGGCACGCAAGCCGCTTCAAAGGACAACGTGTCGTCACAGGTGGTGGGCGGGCCGCTGACCTTCTGGTCGTTTCAGGCTACCAAGATCACGGCCAACTACCTGGGCCGGAAAGACCCGGCAGGCGGCGATGGCGACGGCCCTAAGCTCGACGATATCGACGCCTTGTCGGTCATCGGCGTCGTCGAGTCTGAATGGAAGATCGCGTCGGTGGAGAGCAACTACTCTGGCGACGACGGCTTTGACCTGACGAACTCGCACATCACCCTGCAACACGTACGGGTCGTCAATCCGACAGAGGATGGGGTCAACCTGACCTCCAGCACCGTGTCGATCGAAAAGTCATTTTTTGTGGACATGACCGACAATCCGACGCCTCTCGACCGCGAACTCTTCGATTTCGAGAATGACTTCTGCATGATCACGGTTTACAAGGGCGCCGACGTCAACCTGCTTGGCTTCTGGGACGACAGCCCATTCGATCGCCGAATCTACCTCCAGTCGAAGGACATGGATCAGCCGACGCCGCTCGAGCGGAAGTTGTATTCGTGGAGCGACACGCTCAAGTTGGGATCAGCCTTCATCTACTCCCCCTCGAATTCCAAGTAACCACCACGTCGGTCGACGCTCCCTCTTTTCTCACTTTCAGCCTTCATCCTCGACCTCGAAAAGGACGCCATGCAACCCATCTCCCTCTTCTCGGTGTTCACCCGCTCCTCGCGCCGCTCGACACTGAAGGCCCGCGCAGCCCGGAAGAGTCGGCTCGCCGCCGGCGAGCGACTCGAGGCCCGGCTGAATCTCGCGGCCACGATCGTCGATCTGGCGGTGCCGCGCGAGGCGTCCGGGGGCTACCCCACCTACGAGCAGTTTCCGATCCCCGCGGGCGCGACGCTCGTCGATGCGAGCGACTCCGGCCAGTTCGTGCTCTATTCCAGCACTGACACCAACGTCATCGCCGGCCAGCAGACGATCCCCTCGCTCAACCCCGACCTGTTCTGGCTCGACACGAAGACCGGCGAGACCAGGCTCGTGACGCATCGGGCCGGAAGCGAGGTGCAGTCGGCCGGTTATGCCGGACTGGAGACCGGAACGTACACGCCCGGCTATGGACTTTGGCCGATGTTTCAGCCGCTGACGGCAGACCTCAGTGGCGACGGCCAGACCGTGGTGTTTGACTCGATCATCACGGCCAACGAGTACGACCGCAGCGTGCCGTTGGAGAATGACCAGGCCACGTACCAGCCTCTTCAGCCGGGCACCGGATTTCAATGGAACAGCTTGCAGTTGGGCACGGAGGATGTGTTCGTGTGGCGGGCCCTCGACGCCGACCGCGCGAACAACATCTCGCTCGTCAGCAGGCTGAATGCCAAGGGCCAGGAGGAGGCTGTCGCGCTGGTGGGCCTCGGCCTGCCGCAGCCCACGCAGGGACAGCCGATGGCAACCGGCGTGTTCGCCCAGCAGTTCGTTCCGAAGTTCACGGGCGATTTCCAGAACTTTCTCCCGAGGGAACTGAATGAGTCGATGACCCTCAACAAGGGCATCTCCGACAACGGCACCCGGGTGCTCTACGACACCTGGGTGCCGGCCGGCTGGATCGACACCGTCAACGCCACGATCCTCGACCAGGAAGGCACCACCTCCACGGCAGGCCAGCCCAACAGCAGCGAGTGGACGCTCGACAGTTTTGTCGCCAGCACGACGGGCTTTGGCGGCAGCGGCGCCACGGGCCAGTGGTCGACGCGGACCGTGACCGTCAACAAGGACCAAACAGAGGCCCTGGGCTACTATCAGGGGCCGGCGATTCTCCAGATAACGACCCAGGGGGCGGCCCAACTCTTTGAGCCGATGTTCAGCCAGATCAGCGGGCAGGGCAACCGCGTCGTCTACAGCACGCGGCGGACGTCGAGCGACATCGTGCCGAACACCGCCGACACCGACTTTTCCCTCGACGTGTTCACCAACGACGTCGATTCCGGCACGAACCTGCTCGTCAGCCGGAAATGGGACAATCCCAACCAGGCGGCCGGATCGGCGCAGCCGAACCTCGACCTCACCCAGCCAGGAAAGCAATGGTTTCCGTTGTTTTTCTGGGATTCACAAAACCACTCGGTGAGCAACGACGGGCGGACGATCGCTTTCACGTCGTCGGCAGGCAATCTGGTGCAGACCTGGAAGAACGTCACGGCCGACTTCGCCCAGCCGGCGTACATCGGCGGCGGCGGAACAGCAAACGACAACATTTGGGACGCGCTGCAGGCCAACCCGGTCGACATCTACGGCTTCCAGTTCACCTCCGCCGACCCGACGGTCTCGACCGGCAAGGCCGCGCTCATTAACTCGCCCGACGGCAGTGCCAACACGAATCGAATCGCCGCCTTTGGCGGGATGTCGGCGGACGGATCGACGTTCCTGTTCGACACCGCCGCCAACAATTTCTACCTGCCCGGATTCACGCCGCCGTATCCGTTCACGCAGAACCTACCGCAGGCGCCGCTGCCGCTCGGCTTCATCCTCGGCGGCTTCTCGAACCTCTGGGTCCGGAAGATCAACTGGGCGGCCGCGGCCGCGGGCACGACGTCGCTCGTCTCGGCCGGCTTCGCCGTCGATGCCGAGGGGGATCCCGACGTAAACGGCAAGCCCAACGCGTCGGGTAACAAGGCCACGCTCGGATCGCCCACCCCCGCCGGCGCCCGGGACGTGCTCAACACGATCAGTGACAGTGGCCGGTTCGTGATGTTCTCGAGCACGGCCAACAATCTCGCCCAAGGCGTCTACGACAAGGCCTTCAAGGGGGGCGTGTTCGTCCGCGACCTGCAGTTCGGCCGCACGACGCTGCTCACCACCACGGCCACCGGAAACGTGCCTTCGGCGGGATTGTTCGTGAACTTCGCGCTGGCGACCGAGGAGGATCTCACCACCCCCTCCGGCCGCTTCGCCGCCTACGTGGACGGCACGGGGGCGAACGACATGCAGACTCGCTTCCGCACCGAGGACGTGGCGCCGGGCCCGACGAGCCACGTCTACCAGATCGACTACCCGGTCACGTCACCGGCTGCGTCGGCCACCAACCCGGCGATCTTCACGGTCTCCGGGGAAGGGGTGAACACCCGGCCGGTGCTCGAGTTTCGCGATCCGGGCCTCGATGTCACCCCCGTCGTGAAGACCGCGCCCGGCCAGCTCCTGCCGAACTATTTCGGTGAGTGGCGGACGGCGACGGGCGACGTCAACGCCGACGGAGTGGTGGACTACGTCTATGGTGCGGGCCTCGGCGGGGCGGACACCGTGATCGTGGTCGACGGCAAGACAAACTCACCCATCTGGAGCGTGGCGCGGATGTTCCCGGTCGTCGCCGGCGTCACGGGGCCGGCCGCCCGGCCCGGCGTGTTCGTGGCCACGGCCGACGTCAACAGCGACGGCTGGGCGGATGTGATCGTGGGTTCGTCCGGCAACCGGCAGAGCCAGGTGCTGGTCTACAACGGCCGCCGCGGCACACTGCTCGCATCCTTCCAGCCGTTCGGCGTCGGGACGAGGGCGGGCGTCCGCGTGGCAGGCGGCGACGTCGACGGCGACGGCTACGGCGACGTGGTCGTGGGCCGCGGTGTCGGCGGCCCGGCGCGGGTGTCGGTCTTCGACGGTCGGGCCCTGACCGTGGCCGCGAGGAACGGTTTGATTCCGTGGCGGCAGGTGCAGTCGGCGTTGCAGGGGTCCTTCATCGTTCCCGGGGGCAACGGCGTGTACGTCGCGGTCGCCGACGTGGACCGCGACGGTGATGCCGACCTGGTCGTCGGCTTGGACAACAAGCCGACCGTGAGCATCTACGACGGCCCGGAGGGCACACTGATTTCGACCAAGAATCTGGGACCGGCTTTCAAGGGCGGCGTGCGCGTGGCGGCGCGGGCGGGCCAGATCCTGGTCGCGTCGGGCCCGGGCACGAGCCCGACGGTCCAGCTGTTCGCGTATGCCGACGGGGCCGCCAATCCCTGGACGCTGCGTTCGAACCTGACGAACGAGAAGATCCGCGGTTTCACCGCCGCCAACAAGCGCGGAGTGTTCGTCGGCTGAGCCTTGCGGCGGCCGAATCCCGGCCGTTTCACGGATCGTCCGCGAGGCCGGCATGGACGTGGACGTGTTGTTCAAGGGTGTCGAGATCAGGGTGGATCTCCCATGATGCGGTCACCGCTCACCTTCGATCACCTCCGCCGGTCGGTCATGGCCGTGCCGCCGCTGGCACGGAGTGCCGACGGCACGCTCGACGCGGCCGCCAACGCCTCGCTCATCCGCCACATCGAGGCCGGGGGCGTCCGGCTGCTCTTGTACGGGGGCAACGCCAACGTCTATCACCTGCCGCTCGCGGAGTACGAGCCGCTGCTGGCCCTGCTGGCAGAGTCTGCCGGGTCCGAGACGCTCGTGGTGCCCGCCGCGGGGCCGACCTACGGCCTCCTGCTCGAGCACGCGCGGATCCTGCGGGGTTCGGGTTTCCCCACGGCGATGGTCCTGCCGCAGCAGGGCATCACCACGAGCGCGGGCGTGGCCACCGGGATCCGGCGGTTCGTCGAGGCGGCGGGGATGCCCGCGCTCGTCTACGTCAAGCACGACGGCTTCCTCGAGCCCTGCGACGTGGCGACGCTCGTGAAAGACGGGCTCGTGAGCGGAATCAAGTATGCGACCGTGCGACCCGATCCGGCCCACGACCCCTACCTTCGGGAACTCGTGAGCCTCGTCGATCCGCGGCTCGTGATCAGCGGGATCGGCGAGCAGCCGGCGCTCGTCCACCTCCGCGACTTCGGGCTGGGCGGCTTCACGACCGGCTGCGGCTGCGTGGCCCCGCGGCTCTCGCAGCGGCTGCTCGCGGCGGCGGTCGCCGGCCGCTGGGACGAGGCCGAGCGGATCCGCCGGATCTTCGAGCCCCTCGAGGATCTCCGCAATGCGATCAGCCCGATCCGCGTGCTGCACGAGGCGGTGGCCGCGGCGGGCATCGCCGCCACGGGCCCGCTCCTGCCGCTGCTCGACCTCGTGGAGGAGGCTCACCGTCCGGCGATCGCGGCCGCGGCGCGGGCGTTGCTGGCTGCCAACGGCCCCGGCGGGTGAGGGGCGGCCATTGTCCCGCCGAGGGGACTCGTCGAACCCGGACGGACCCAGGTTGTGGAGGTGCCTGATCATGCGGCGGTCGTGGGGCACGGTGTCGCTCGCGGGGAGACGGGGCTCAGCCAGCCGCCGACCGCCGCGTATCCCGATCGCACCGGTCTTGATCTTGATGCTCGTGCTGACGGTGTCCGGTCACGCCGCGGCCGAGCAGGCCGCGGTGTTGCCACGGCTGACCCTCACCGATCTGGACGGCCGATCATGGCAACTCGACGAGGGTGGCAGCACTGGAGCTGCGACGGCGGTGGTGTTCCTGTCCACGACCTGCCCGATCGCGAACGAGGCACTGCCGCGGCTCGGTGCCCTCGCGCGACGACTGTCGGCGACCGCGACCGGGCCCGGCGGAGCAGGCGAACGCGCGGGCACGCGGCCGGCGAAGTCGACGCGATGCTTTGGAGTCGTCTCCGATCCGGGCGTCACGCGCCGCGCGGCCGCCGATCACTTCGCCGAGCGGGCCGGCCGACTGCCGATCCTGTTCGACGCTTCCGGGGACCTGCGGCGGGTGCTCCAGCCGACGCATGTCCCCGAGGCTTTTCTCTTCGACGCCGCCGGCACGCTCGTGTACCGGGGCGCGATCGATGACGCGTTCGCCGCGGTCGGCCGGCGGCGCACGAAGGTGCGCCGGCACCATCTGGAGGAGTCGATCGCAGCCGTGTCACGGGGCGAGGCCCCTGCGGTGGCGTTCGTCGCCCCGGTGGGCTGCGTGCTCGAGGCGACGACCCCGCCGGTGGCGGACGCCCCGTTGACGTATGCCCGGGATATCGCACCCATCGTGCAGTCACGTTGCCAGACGTGTCATCGACCCGGCGAAGCGGCGCCGTTTCCCCTGACGACGGCAGCGGAGGCGGCCGCCATGGCGCCGATGATCGTGCAGGTGACACGGCAGCGACTGATGCCGCCCTGGCCGCCGCGGCCCGACGCGCGGCATCCGCTCATCGGCGAGCGCTGGCTGCGTGACGAAGAGATCGACCGCCTCGCCCGGTGGGCTGCCGCCGGGTGTCCGCCGGGCGACGTGGCGGACCTGCCGCCCGCGCCGCAGTTCGCCAAGGGCTGGCAACTCGGCGTGCCCGACCTCGTGGTCCGGATGGCGGAGCCATTCACCGTGCCGGCGACCGGGCCAGACGTGTTTCGCAACTTCGTCATTCCGCTCGACGTGCCCGAGGACAAGGTCGTCGCGGCGATCGAGTTTCACCCCGGCGACCGGCGGGTGGTTCACCACGGCGTGCTGTTCCTCGACGAGTCGGGAAAGGCGCGTCAACTCGACGCTGCCGATCCGGCCCCCGGGTACGAGGGTTTTGGGGGCCCCGGCTTCCTGCCGAGCGGCGCGCTGGGCGGCTGGTCGGCGGGCAACACGCCGCGCCGGCTGCCGGGCGGTCGCGGTCGGTTCCTGCGGCGTGGGTCCGACCTCGTCGTGCAGGTGCATTACCATCCGGACGGCGTGGAGCGTGTCGACCGGTCGGAGATCGGTCTGTTCTTCGTGCCCGAGGCGACGGCGACGATCGTCGCCGATCGCCAGCGACTCGTTTCCAGCATCTGGCTGGCCGACTACGCGCTCGAAATCCCGGCGGGAGTCGCGGACTACTCCGCCTCGGCCCGCTACCGTCTGCCCCGCGAGGTGACGATTGTGGGCGTGGTGCCCCACATGCACCTGCTCGGCAGCGCGGTGCGTGTGCGGGCGATGCTGCCCGACGGCAGTTCCGAATCGCTGATCGACATCCCGTCCTGGGATTATGCCTGGCAGGACGAATACCACTTCCAGAAGCCGTTCTCGCTTCCCGCGGGCACGGAGTTGATCGTGGACGCCACCTTCGACAACTCCGCGGCCAACCCGTCGAACCCATCGTCGCCGCCCCGCCGCGTGACCTGGGGCGAAGGAACGCTCGACGAGATGCTGTTCTGCTTTTTGCTGGTTTCAGCCGATACGACGGAGGATCTCGTGCACGTCGTACTCGACAACCTCGGTCACGATCTGCGGCAGCCGCGGGGTGCGCCCTGACGGCTGCCGGGCTGGCGGAGCGGTGTGCGACGACTATTCCGTGACCCGGCAGCCCGGGTCGAGGGCCGCGGGCTCGCCCACCGCGTCGACCGGGTGCGTGAACAGGTAGCGCCACACGGGCTCGTAGAGCATTCGGCCGCCGGGGCCCTTCGGGGCGTTGCCCCCGGGCTGGACGGCGCCGTGGGCCTTCTTGCGGTCGCCCTGCACGTCGGCGGCGGAGACCAGCCGCCGGGTGTCGCCGTAAGGGGGCCGGGCGGTGTCGACATCCACGATCGGTCCGAACTTCGCCATCCCCAGCAGTTCCCACGACCGGCAGTAGTGGTGGCCGATCCAGCCGTCGTCGAGGACGTGCGAGAAGCCGAAGAACCGCTCGGGCGGCGTGGCCGAGGGCAGCGACTGCCAGTCCTGATCCTGGTCCCGCGGGCCGCAGAGCATGACCACGCGGTCGCAGCGGACTTCCTTGGCGAACCGGGCCGCCGTGGTCGCGCCGTGCGACGCGCCCGCGATGATGACCCGCTCCCACCGTACGCCCGTGCCGTCGGCCGCGAGAAACTGGCCCCACCGGGCCTCCGGCTGCTCGCGGTCGAGCCAGCCGAGAAGAACCCTCGTCCGCTCCATCATCCCGTCGGGCGCGGGGATCACGACCTGGTCGCTCTCGTCGCGGCCGGTCGCCGCCTCGAGCCGCACGAGACCGCGGGCCATCCGGTCGGCGGGCTTCACGATCGCGAACCATTTGTTCGCGTAGTGGGGCTGGACCACGTGCAGGCCGTAGGAAGCCAGCCGCTCGAACAGCGGGCCGTTGTGGCCCATCAGCCAGACGACGAGTCTTCCTCGCGGAGCCACGCGCGTGTCGACGGCGGCGTGCTCGAGGTCCTCGGGCTTGCCGTCCTTGTCGAACACGAAGTCGATCTCGGGGTGCGGCCGGGCCCGGTCGTCGAGTTGGCTGGCCCGGGCCTTGGCCACCAGCAGCTGCGGCTGGGCAGCCGCCGCGGGAGGCGGGTCGGCTGCAAACGCCGACGAGGCGACCATGCCGGCCATCACGGCGGACACCCATGCCGTCAGGCGTGCCCAGGTCTCCATCGTGCGTCGCATCCCCGGCTCCTCAGTCGCCCATCCAGCGGCACTCGTAGACGTTGCCCGGCACGGGCTTGATCACCGACCAGCCGATCAGCGTACCGAAGGGGTGGTCGATCGTGTACCGCGGCGACATCGGCTCGGCCGCCTCGGGCGCGCCCTCCGGATACCGAATCAGCTCGTATGTGCGGTAGGGATGGCCCTGGGGAAAGAGCACCCAGATCGTGACTAGGTCGGCGGGGTAGAGGAGGTCGAACGGGATTCGGCCTTGGGCGAACAACTCCGTGCGGAACGACGTGGTCAGCTCGAGGGGAACCGTCTCTCCCGCCGGCACGCCGGGCAGATCGCAATGGATTTCCAGATGGGCCGGCTGGCCGGCCGTCGCCACCCGCCCGATCGAGAGCGGCGGTTGCGACGGGGGCTGGCGGAAGTCGACGTCGGCGGCGGGCAGGAGCGAGCGGAACACCACATGGCGGCTGGCCGCCTTCGCATCGGCGAACCGCAGCAGCAACCGATCACGGATCGTGACAGGGTCGTCCGTTCGCCCCACGGCCTGCCGCAGGTCGACGATGCGGGTGAAGGCGAGGATGTCGACGCCGCTGAAGTCGGTCGTGGCGGCCGACTCGGTGGCCGTGGTGACCGGTACCTGCGTCCACGAGGCCGACGGGTCGCCGTCCACGAGATCGAGCACGAGCCGGATCTCGGGGTCTCCCCTGGCGATCGAGTCGATCACCCCGGCGAGGATCTCCGCGTGGCGATGAATCCGGTAGAGCCGCAGCGGCAGCCAGACGAAGAGCACCGCCGCCAGGGCGGCATAGATCCAGGTCGGCCAGTCGCGGGGGTCGAGGAGCGTGCTCCAGACTCGGCGGCGGCTGCCCCGGCGAAGCGCGGCGGCGACCGTGGCCGTGGGGCAGGTGCCGCCGGTGCGGGCGGTGCCCTGCGGCGCGGCGTCAGCGGCGGGGGACGACCCCGTGCCGGCCGCGGCGGTGAGGACATGGCGACCGGGGAGCGGATCCCAGGCGGGCCCGTCGTGCACCGGCACGTCGCTGCGGTCGGCGATGTGCCGGTGGGTGGCTCGCGTCACCTCGTAGCCGTGCCGCACGAGGGCCGCGATCTCGAGGTCGCTGAACCGGTCAAGGTCGGTCCGCAGCGACGACACCACCTGCTGGATCGCCGGATGCATGGCGTGCGGATCGGCTGCCGGATCGACGACCCGCGTGATCGGGGCGAAGAAGAATCCGTTCTGGTCGCCGAAGTTCTCCCGCTCCAGCTGCCAGACGCGGTCCCAGAGGATATCGGTGGCCCGGATCGACTGCGCCACGAAGCCGATCGTGGACCGGCCGAGGATCTGAAAGGGCTTGCCTGCGTCGCTGACGATGATCCGCTCGTGGTCCACGTCGTGGAGGCGGTGGATCCAGGTGAAGGCCCGGGTGCCGAGGTTGTCGTAGACGCCGCCGTCGGTGAACGACTCACCGGGGAACTCGCCCTCGTTGACGCCCAGGTCGTCGGCCGTGACGCGGACCGGGGGGAAGAAGCCGGGGAACGCCGATGAGGCGCCCACCGCCTTGGCCACGCTCATCATCGTGCCCGGAATGTGCTGGAAGGGATCGGGATCGGCGGGGCCGTGGCCCCGGCGGAGCACGTGCAGGCCGCGGCGGTTGAAGACCGCGAGGGTGCCGTCGCTGACGTTGGTGGAGAGAATGTGGAAGTTCGGCCGCTCCGGCAGCTCGAACAGCCGCCGGTCGCCGAAGAGAAACCGCCGGTAGTACGACTCCAGGATCGCGTTGGGCGAGAGCGACTCGGTGTCGCTGCCCACGAGCTTGCCCGCCAGCCGGATCGGGAAGGTGAGCGGCAGCCGGCGGACGATGTGGTTGCGGAGATCGAACTGGACGAAGCGGATGAGCTCGCCGGCGGCAGCGGCGAAGGCCGCGTCGTCACCGGTGTAGCGATCCCAGTTGAGCGCGAGGTGGGCGGCGAGGATGCTGCCCCCCGAGACCGCGGCGATGTCGGTGACGTGCGCGAGCGCCCCCGCGTCGCGCAGGTAGCGGACCACGCCGAGGTGGTAGAGCGTGGCGCGGAAGCCGCCGCCGGAGAGCGCCAGGCCGGTGTTGGACATGAATCGCATGGGCTCAAACCCGGCCTGGCGGGCAGCACGGATGGGGGGGCTTCGGGTAGGCTGGGCGGCCCGGGGCCGGTCAACGACGGGCGGCCGCGCTTTCTGATCGTAGTTCGCGGAAACACCATGCGTCACACGGAACCCCACGAGAGCCGCCGCGGGTGGCTCGCCGGTCCGGTCGTAGCGATCCTGTCGATCGCGGCGGGGTTGTTGGCCGGCGGTGGTGCGGCGCTGGCGGTGGCCGCCGACGTGCACCTGGGGCCGGGCGGCGACGACGCGGCCGATGGTGGGGCCGGGCGGCCGGTCCGGACGCTGCGGCGGGCGCTCGACCGCCTGCGGGAGATCCGCGCGAGTGAGCCAGGCCGAACCGCGGCCTTCGTGATCGAGGTGGCCGACGGCAGGTACGAGTTGGCCGACACCGTTCGCCTCGGTCCCGACGACTCGGGGACGGACACCGCCCCGACGGTGGTCCGCGCCGCCGACGGGTGCCGGCCGGTCTTCAGCGGCGGCCGGATGATCACGGGCTGGAAGGTCGCTGTGGACGCAGGTGGGCCGCGCTGGACCGTGCGGCTGCCCGAGGTCGCGGCCGGCGAGTGGAACTTCGCGCAGCTGTTCGTGGCGGGCCAGCGACGGTTCCGGCCGGTCGTGCCGGCCGAAGGTTGGCACACGATCGCGGCGACGCTGCCGCCTTCGGAGGGCTCCGCCGCCAAGGGCCACGACCGGTTCGGCTTCGCGGCGGGGCAGCTGAAACCGGAGTGGGCGAACCTCGCCGACGTGGAGGTGGTGGGCGTCCACCGCTGGACGATGTCGCGGATCCCGATCGCTTCGCTCGGGCCGCTCGTCGCCGGCGACGGAACGCCCGCGGACGCCGCCAACCTGTCGCTGGTCACGCTGGCCGGCCACACCCGAGGGCTCACCGACTGGTGCTCGTTTCCCAAGGGCAACCGGTTCCGGGCGGAGAACGTCCGTGAGGCCCTCGGCAGCCCGGGCTCGTGGTATCTCGATCGCCCCGCCGGCACCCTCACCTATTGCCCGCTCCCGGGCGAGTCACCGGAGACGACCGATGTCGTCGCGCCGCGGCTCGACACCCTGCTCGAGATTCGGGGAAACCGTGCCGGCGGCCGGATGGTCGAACACGTGACCTTCGCTGGCCTTTCTTTCGCCCACGGCAACTGGACGCTGCCGGCGGGCGGCCAGTCGTATCCGCAGGCTGAGGTCAACGTGGGCGCGGCCCTCACGCTCGAAGGAGCCGGCCGGATCGCGTTTCGCGACGTGGCGGTGATCCACGTGGGCCGCTACGCCGTCGGGCTCGGCGGCGGCTGCCGCGACTGCTCGCTCGAGCGGTGCGAGCTCGTCGATCTCGGCGGTGGCGGCGTGCTCGTGGGCACGACCGGGGGCGCGAAGTCGTGGGCGATCCCGGGTCGCGATGGGGGCGACGACGTGACGGGCAACATCATTCGCGACTGCTCGATCCTCCATGGCGGCCGGCTGCACCCGGCGGCGGTCGGGGTCTGGATCGGCCATGCCTCGCACACCACCGTCGAGCAGTGCGAGATCGCCGACTTCACCTACACGGGCGTCTCGGTGGGCTGGAGCTGGGGCTACGCCCAGACGCGGGCCCATCACAACCAGATCCAGCCCACCGAGACGCC
>Ga0214921_10007666_pt1 | contig 14280 bp, 15 predicted proteins | sample LL1505_MetaG_FD_177992 | JGI IMG/M metagenome (GOLD analysis project Ga0214921, IMG submission 177992) | Freshwater microbial communities from Lake Lanier, Atlanta, Georgia, United States - LL-1505 | ecosystem: Environmental > Aquatic > Freshwater > Lake | place: USA: Georgia | collected... | reverse complement strand
TTATGATTATACTATGACAGATTTAAGAAATTCTTTAATCTGATCTTTATCGGGTTTGGCGTCATACTCGATGACCTGACCGTCCTTTACAAGCTTGATCGTAGGATAACCTTCGATCTTGAACTTGTCCGCCATATCCGGTTCCGCTTCACAGTCGACAGTTGTAAATGTCACGGTGTAGTCATTAATCGGCATTCCTTTCAGTTCTTTTTCAACTTCATCAAAAATAGGCTTGGCACTCTTACAATGAGGACACCAATCTACTTTGAATAAGAAAAGTTGACAGACCTTGTCGTCTGTGGCTCCGATGCCATCTGGCGCTGGCGTAACGCCTTGAGAATCTTTGAAAAACTTGTTCAATCCAGGTATCATGTCATTTTTGATGATATAATACACAATACCACCGATCGCAGCAAGAATCACAAGCGCGATAATAATATTTTTGGAGTTGGCAGACACAGCAGAAGTGATCGAAGACATCGTAGATGTCGCTGTATTCGAAAGAGACGACGACGACGTTGACGTTTCAACCATTTAGATTATTTATGTATATTGCTATATTATAATACACCGAACTTTAATATATATAATAAACGAATATGAAAACAACTCACGTATATTATATACAAACCAACATACCGATAATTATAAATGATTTTTCGCGATAAGAAAACCGGCGATTTACTAAATATCCGGAGAGACGATTATCTAAACGATCGTTTGTATTTTCAAGATATAATTCGTCTATCGAATTCGAAAAAGAGTCACATCGCACCCCGTTATCCATGTTCGTTTCACGATCTATTGTTACAATCGCAACACAACAATACCTAAAACGATAATCATCATAATGAACCCAACTGTGATGAAGAAATTATTTTTAAGATCAGGGAACATGTCTGTTTCAATAATTCCTTTTGTATCCATAATCGGTCTGACTGCTTGAAATAAAATTGCGGATGTTCCCGCCAACATAGCAATCACTATGAATTTCGTGACCCATGAATACCATGACCTGGAAGAAATTGATAATGGACTTATGAAAAATAAAATGATAAACAGCAGCGACACACCTAAAAGCACGCACGAATATTTGGTTTTTTCGCTGTATTGGACGATATAATTCGTTGGGTCTTCGAGGATAGAGGCGGATGTGGACATAATGAAATGAAATGAAATGAAATGGAATGGAATGGAATGGATTGTTATATATACCATCGAATATTTATCAATACTTCTTTCGTATCGCCCATATCGGATAGTTTTTACCAATCATAGCCCCGTTTGGTGGAAACCACATCATCGTTTCATCTGATAAAGATATGGTCCCATATTTTTTACGAAGGACCGAAAATATACTTTGGTCATTTCTGGCTGCGTGAAATGTCGGAAAATTAGGGAGTTTGCCAGTCGAATCATCGATCAAATGATACTGACAACAACCGTCATACCATGAATCAATAAGTTCGATTGTATGCCTACATTTTCTAAGAACGTAAATTCCGCCTACGAGTTGGCCGGTTTTAACAATTGTTGGGTCGTTGGTGACACCATATTGTTCGAATATATCCATTTTTGTAAATAATTCGTCTAAATGGTCCATTTGAAATGAAATATTTGCGAATTCATGATTCGGTTCATTCAGCATTTCGAAGTATTCTAATAATCGCGGCTTCCCCTCTTTATTCATAAAACACCCCGCATCGGCATAAACCAAAATATCATTCTCGTTCATTCGATCCAGCGTTTTTTTGGTGAGATATGACTTCCATAGCCAACAGCCATACCCTCTACTCGCGTTTGATTCTATGAAATGCTGATGCTTACCCCAAAATGAAGTATCAGTCATAATGTCTTTTTCCGTATAACCGATGATTTCATCAAATACATTAAATTCACTCGCCTCATGACATATACGTTTTACTGCACTGTGATAGTTTTCGGTGGGACCACCGAATGTCATGAACCATTTACGTTGTGACGGTTGTGGTGGTGGTCGCACGGCACTCATGTATATGCTGATTATAATATATGTATTATATAAGACAAAAACGTTTTTATTATAACGAACATATTGGAATATATGGCCACGAAAAAACGAAAACACCGATTATCGGTAGCAGATCGTGCTAAAATGTTGAACGGTGGTGGTCGCACGAGACGTAAACACCAGAAAATCACCGGCACCGGCACCGGCACCGGCACCGGCGATAATATGCGTTTAATTCCTCGCAGCGCAACAAAAAAAGTGAGAGCATTTACCAAGAAGGATTTTCATAGCGGCGACGGAATGCTTACGACGGTATGGGGGCCGAGTATGTGGCACTTCCTTCACACGATGAGTTTCAATTATCCGGTCTCCCCTACGCAAGAACAAAAACGGCACTATATGGATTTTATCCTGAACTTAAGGAATATTTTGCCATGTAAATATTGCCGAATGAATCTGACGAATAATTTAGCAACACGGCCGCTGAAAATGTGCCATATGGAAAGCCGCGATACATTCTCGCGTTTTATTTATGACCTTCATGAGACGGTGAATAAACTGCTGGGGAAAAATTCGGGACTGACGTACTGTGATGTGCGCGAGAGATACGAACATTTTCGGTCACGATGTACCCAGGATGCGCCGAAAGTATTCAATTTTAGGGAGTTTTATCGGGGGAAGAACAAAGACATGAAAGAAAAAGGATGCACAGAACCATTATACGGGAAAAAGGCGAAGTGTGTGATTTCGATTGTGCCGCAAGAGGTGAAGGTGCCGACATTTAGTGTGGATGACCAGTGTATTAAGAAACGGGGGGAGGTGGTAGCGGAAAAGGCATAATTTTTATGTATTGTTAGTATATATTGATTGGATAATAGTAACGATGAAAAAAACAGGACCATTCGCGCGAGGAGGAGATGTATGTTCAAACGACCAAGAACAACTAGCAGAGTTGATTTTTATCATAAATGAAGCAGCGGGAGCAGCGGGAGAAGCGGGAGAAGCGGGAGAAGCGGGAGAAGCGGCGGCTGCTCCAGCAGCGCCAAATTTTAAACCATTAATAGATCTATTGAATAGATATAAAGACAGTGGTAAAACTCCGGGGTTGGTGGAACATATCAAAACCACAATAAAAAATGAAATATTAAAAGATAATGTGAAAGCACTAATATCACCCGTTTTAATATCATTATTCGGTGGTCTTCCAACTACGGATCAGAATAGAGCTGACCATAAAACAGTATCTGATTGTATTTTGGATGCGTTAATGAAAGATTTCTCATTATTAGACTATGTCAAATTGGTGGGTAAGATGTATCTAAAATCATATTATGATGATAATATATTTCGTGTCGGAGTCGCAACTGCTTTTACTGGAAGTGGTATATATATCGCGTGGAATAGTGGCATTGGAGCGATTGCTGGATTATCAAAAGATGGATGTATTTATCTAATGAGTGTGTTAAGCAGTCTACTGGAACTTGTAAATAATCAGGAAGAATTAACTAGAGTGTTGAATACTATTTCTATTCCTCGAGAATACACCGTTCAAATTACTATATTTATTCAACAATTAAGAAATAATATATCCAACCGATCTAACATAATATTTATGATCACTGCGGGAATGGTCGCATTAATGGAACGATTACATCCTGAATTTCGTCCACTTGATGGAATGAGGGCAGAAGCTGCTGCTGCTGCTGCTGCTGGTGGTGTTCCTGCTGCTGCTGCTCCTGTTGCTCCTGCTGCTGCTGGTGCTGGTACTGTTCCTGCTGCTGTTAATGACGATTTACTTAATCAATTATTAGAACCACTTCGTGAAGGGCGTGATATAGCTATTGGAATCTTCCATAAATATTTGACAGGAATACTTAATTTGCTTCACGGAATTGCGTTTAGAAGAGTAGGCGTAGTTGTGCCTCCAGAAGATAAATATGCTCAACGATTATCTGGTTATATATGTCGTCATATAGTTGATTACATAACTCTTATTGAAAATCAGGCAGAACTTGCGGGAACACCCCGCTCATATTTAAATGCCAAATTTACAATCGATGCACTTTTAAATACTCCACAATTATTGAATATGACGGTATCTGAATCAAAAACACATATACTTAGATTAGCGAGCACTATCCGTAGGACTGTAATAGAGTGTTTACGAAATGATCACGTGAGTCTTGAGCGTATTTGTCCAATGTTTAGAAGTGCCATGATAGAAGAGAATATTAAGTTGTTAGAGATGGATTCACAGCTTTTTATGTTAAAAGAATTTATACCGAGTAGGATTTCTGATTCTCAATTGTGTAATCCATCCCAAACGCCAACTTCGGAACGAGACGCTACATTAGATATAGACATTAAAAAACGGATAGAACAAGGCCAAAATTTTTTTCTTGAAAATGAAGAAAACACACTTCAACAACAAGAAGAAAAAGCGTTATTGGCCAAAGCAGATTCATTATTTTGGAATGCACCCGGACTAGCATTTCATCAAATAATGAGACTAGCAGAAACAGCAACTGTATGTGGATTTGTTTCATTTTCTAAAAATTTGTTTGAACAAGGTAAAGCTCAATTTGCTAAGGGCAGGGAACCATCGTCTGCTCCTAATCCAAAACTACCGTCATCTGTTTCCATTAATCCAGTTTCCGCACAATATTTACCAATGCTAAGAAAATTTGATGAGGTAATCAGAGCTGAATTGAATAATGAATCGGTATTGGGTACTGGAATTACGAAAGATATGAAGACTCGCATATATGAAAGATTACAAGAAAGCTTAATTCCTGGTCGTAAATTAAGTGTTGAAGAATTAAATGTTACACTTAGTAAGATGTATGATGCTTTTAAATTTGATGAGTCACAACGTATGGGCAGGCCAGGAGGTGGATATGCTGAACCTGCTTTCTTAAACAAAATGGCTATATTGTTTATAAATCCTGCTGCAACGAGCGGTGTAGCAGTAGAAGTTGTAGACAGTTCTCCCAGTTTGGTTAGAACTCTTACAGGAAGCAACCCACCATCATTAGCAAGTGAAGCGACAGCACCAGTTAGAAGATCTTTTTGGAAATTTATGGAAACCGCCGCAAATGTTATCTGTAAAAAGTTACAACCATCTAGTGAAGGTTCACTAAAACGATCCAGAGAAGACGTAGAAAACGTAGAAAACGTAGAAAAAGAAGAAGAAGAAGTAAAATCATTACTAGAAGTAGGATTACCATTGGATGCAATCTTAGATGGTATAGAAAAAGGAAATGCTGAACAATGTGAAGGAGGTGGTGCTGTTGTAGTTCAAAACAGTGCTGATGATATGACTCATGATACGGCGGGTGGCTCATCTCGTCGTCGTCGTAAGTCGCGCAAGAACGCGAAGAAAACTACCCGCCGCAATAAGAAAATCGTCCGTAAGTCGTCCAAAAATACGAAACAACGTCGTTCTTCACGTCGCTCTTCACGCAAAAGCCGGAAGTGACAAATTGATGCTCGCTACACTATGCTACGCTGATTTTTTCTCCCGAAAAAATTGATTCTTCGAATGATTTTTTCAATGGAAAAAATTGATGCTCCCGCGTCATTTTTTCTCCCGAAAAAATTGAAATCTTTTTTTTGATTTCATCTTATCTCACTTTTCCCGTCAGACAACAAAGAAGATGAACTCAAGCACTACTACAGCTACAGATAATACAAAACAATACATCCGTTGTCATATGGATGGATGGAAACACGAATGGAATGTAAATGTCGTATTCAGTAACGACGCACAGAATTCGGTCACCGCGCGCATCTCGCGCATCTCGGAATATTATGAAGCAGAGTCAAAAAAAACAAAAAACCTAGCATACCCTCGCCACCACGCGCTCATTCTGGCCGCACTCGGTTCTTCATCCAAATTCGTCTCGCGAGGGTTTCCGGCCACCGTCGTGTGTGGATACGAACGCCTCACTCAGCAGGAGACGACCACCGCCACCACCACAGTTCTCGCGTGTCCATACCAAAAACACCACCTCACCGCACTATCCGGAATGACCGGCCTCCTTGTGATGCGACTTTTGACACCGATGACCCCCCAAAACATTACACTCAAAACCAAGAAAACGCACGCCGAAATCACCCAGCAATACATTCACTCTGCTCTCGCGGCCGAGTATCTCGTCGGAAATCGTTACTACCGCCGCGATGCCGTCACGACGACGACGACGACGACGACGGATCCTTTGGAAAAAGAAAAACACCCCGTCGGATTTATGGAACGCAACTTCAAATCAAGGCTCACCGCCGCCGACATCGCACCGGATGCTATTCGCGCAACCCAAGAGGAATTATGCCAGTTATACAACGCCAATATCGCAAGGTTACAAATGATGGTTCAACAATACAAGCGCGGGTTTGTCACTCGCGAGACGATTCGCGAAGACCCGGAATTCGTTCTGATGATGACGGCTTTCTGGAGAATGGCCAGCCAGAACTTGAAAATGAAGGACGATTTTGAAGACCAAGCAGCAAATCCTCTTACGAATATGTGGTTCTCTTTAAGAAAAGACGCAAGACGGTTTACGATGGTTTCGCTAGTAGCAGAAACAGCGGTTCTCGTTCCGGGGTTGTATGACTATGACATCGCTCACATCTTCGACAGCGCAAGCGGTTCTTATGCCAATTACATTCAAACTGTCAAAGCTACATGGCTTCGTCTTGCTGGCGACGGTTCAAACGCGTCATTCCTCGCATTCGCGGCGATGGAACCTACGATGGTTACAGAAGACCACGCGCCAATCATCGGCGGCAACCTTGCGGAATATCATGGATTGTCGTTGGCGAGCTGTGCGAACCATATTCCGTCACGCCACCCCGTATTTGGCGCCTTGAAAAAACAACACCAATCCCATATGATACGTACTGCTTATGCGGTGAATGAGTCGTTTGGTCTGGTTCATCCACACCAACTCAACTCGCCCGCGAGAGGCGTGTGTCGCGACCAAGACAGATTTCAGCCAAGATATGCGCCGTATTATGAAATGGTGGAGGATGCGAGAGAAAAAAATGCGATCATCGAAAATGTCAACTGGAATTATGAAGAGAAATGCGAAAACACCGGTAAAATCGTATCCGCGTTTGAGGGAATACGTGAATTCCGTGAACGCGTCTGGCCATCTGTTGGGAGGGGAATCATTCGTGAATACACTTTGAGCGGCGAAAATGATGACAACGACGATGATTACTACTACGACCGCGACAACGATGACGGCCGCTACTACCACAACAACCCCCGCGAATACGATGATGAACGCGACGACGACCACCACCACCCCGACCCCGACTCCGACCCCGACTACGACTACGACGACTACGACTCCGACGACCAATAAGGAATAATAATAGATAATAGGATGAACTGTATACTGATGATGGTAAGATAAAAAAATAAAACTTCGAATTGGAGTTATTTTTTTCTGAATGTGGAAAAAAAATCACCCATCCCGTTCCAGGGAAAATTGAAATGTTTTTTCTATTCATTCTTGATCCATACATATAGTAGATAGAGTCAACACATAAGAAAGACGAGAGAACAAATGGCAATCTCACGCATGATCCGCAACCAAGACGAAAATGGAATGAATGAATATGACCGAATCACCGACGAATGGAACCGAAGCGACGAAGTCCGGCGCCGCCGAACTCTACGCATGAACGAAATCAACAATACCCCCGATTATTACACAGGCAACCGTATTCATCACCTCAGGACAATCCAGATGCATTCATCCGACTTGTGGAATCAGCTCTTCTTATATGAGGCGGTCGACCCAGTATTGCGCGAATACTCACAAGCGTCCATCCGATTCGCAGAAGACACTACGCAAACAGAAGTCTTTGCGGGGCAAATGGAGGTATCACTCATTTTACAAGAAAATTACCGCCCCGGCGTTCATGTCGCAATCTTCATTATTCAATTGTTTCCGCATCGTCAATTTTACGACGGACATGTCATTCAACGGGAGTTCGGAGAAGGGAGTGCCACGCATCAAACCATCAACCGCATGTTCAGTACGGACGACCGCGCGGTTGTTTCACAGACTACCGAATACAATATACTTGAGTACATCGCCGACGATGATGACATGCGGTATTTGCTCGACAGGTGTTTTATGGACCCTGAATTCACTACAGTTCAATATATCTATGTAAGGAATGACAACAACGAAGGCGACGGATATTATGTGGTTGATTATCACGGAGTAAATCCTCATGAGCATCCGATCCACGATTTTGTAGGCGATGTGGCGGCTCCGGATCCGGATCCTGCTGATGCTTACGTGGCCATTCCACCACCACCTCCTCCTCCAATCAACAACTTTCAAGAAATATACAATTATTATTACAATTATGAATACAACAACAACGACGACAACGACAGCGACAGCGATAGCGACAACGACAGCGACAGCGACAGCGACGACAGCGATGACAGCGACGACAGTGTCGAGGTAAGAGGATAGTAGTAAGTATCGAAAAATAATATACCAGTATTTTTTTCGATATTTACATTCCAAACTGACTAAAATCAGCCATGACGGGACGCGGCGCATTAATGTCTTCGGATCGAGAATAATTCGGCACTTTTTTACATTCAAACGCGGGTTCAGGGCAACGCGCACAAGCAGGACAAGGAGGGCATTTATGTCCGTCTCCGCTGCCGCCGCCGCCTCCCGAAGCCGCATTTGCCTGGTCATTCCCACTGACGCTATTCATACCAGGAATTCCGCCAGGCGCGTTCAAAGGAAATGTGCTAGGCGAGAAAGCACCAACCGGTGTGCCGAGAGATGACGCACTCACACCACCATTAATATTCGGGTCATATTTGGTCGTTGTGGGAAGTTTTGTATTCGAAGGCAGGTCTTTCGTGGCAACTGGTTTGAGTGGGTCAGGAATATCACTAGGTTTGGTTGTAGTAAATCCGTCACGAATATAGTTGCCTAAACTAGACGCAAGAATGAGCGAAAATATTAAAATAATGAAGAGATGAACTTTTGTAAGTTGCATAATAATAATAATATATGGATTCTACTATGATACAATATATATATAAAAAGTTTTCTAATAAAGAATTGAATCCGTTTTGTAGTTTATTTATACATACATGAACAAAACAATCTACAATCATGGAACAACAACAACCACAGGCCGAAGGAATCATACTTACAAAGAAGCCGCGGCCACGGAAAGGCGGTGTATCATCTCCTGCGATTCTCTCAACGTCTTATGTTGTAAGTCATGCCGCGTCGGCGGCTACACATAAATATGAGGTTGGCGTAGATGAAGCTGGACGTGGCCCATTATTTGGACGCGTTTATACTGGTGCGGTGATACTCCCTTCTACAGGTAGCGCGACCGATTTCGATTTCTCTCTTCTGAAAGATAGTAAGAAATTCAGTTCAGATAAGAAAATCCGAGAGGTGGCGGAGTATATAAAACAACATGCGGTAGCGTGGGCGGTTTCTTACGAGGAACCTGAAGTGATTGACCGTATCAATATTCGGCGTGCGACGCTTCAGTGTATGCGAAAGTCGATCAATACACTCATCGACGCACATATCGACGATATGGAGAAACTGGATCAAGCCAAACCGACCACAGAAGACTACCTTCTTCTTATCGATGGAAACGACTTTATCCCACTTGGAAAATATAATGAAGAGATGGACCAGATAGACACATATACGCATGTATGCGTAGAAGGAGGCGATAATACGTATGCGTGTATCGCGGCAGCGTCGATCTTGGCGAAAGTTGCGCGGGATGATTATATTGAAAAATTATGTGACCAATACCCAATACTGGATGAAATGTATGCTTTGCGTGGAAATAAGGGGTATGGGGCGAAGAAACATCTGGATGGAATACGCGAACACGGGATTACGGAATGGCATAGGAGGTCGTATGGAATATGTAAGGAGTTCGCGTAGCGAACTGTCATCTGCGACAGCAGATAAGTCCTTTTCGTAGAAAAGGACGGTCCGCATCACTGCGGGACAAGGAGTTCGCGTAGAAAAGGACGGTCCGCATCACTGCGGGACAAGGAGTTCGCGTAGCTAGAATTCATCCGCGCCATACCCGAAAATTCCTCTGCGCAACGACGATGACTTTGCGGTGGATGAAGACGACATGAGTTCATGTATTTTATTTTTCAGTATTGTATTTTCCAGTTTTACCGTCCGCATTTCTTCATCCATTTCGGCGACTTTTTCTTTGAACTCGTCGAGAGATTGTTGAATATTCAGCAACATCTCGAGTGTGGTTTTATTCTGTTTCGCGGCGGCGTTCGATCTGATGGTTGAAGCGGTTGGAACACCGATAACGACATTTGCGAGAGACATTATGATAGATAGATAGATGTGACAACGATTTATGTAATATTGATTTCATATAAAAATATTTCAATTTTAGTGTGTATATTATATTATATAATATAGTATTATATACAGTTCGGCATCATGGTGTGTGCGATTTCCTGCGCTATCGCGTTTATTTTCATCGTCGCGAACATTTACTGTTGCGCGTTCTCTCATCGGTCAGGGGGCGTTATTCAGGAATTTGTCGCGAAGTTATCACCGGATAATCAGCGCCGGTATGCGGCGATAACACGCGAGAGACAGGGGATTTATTTTATGGGGCTTTTCCTCGGATTTGTTCTCTCGATGGTATTACTTGTATGCTGCCGAAAGTATTTCCTGGGGGCAGGTGGGTCGCGCGGGGGCAACGCAGGGGCGTTATGTATGGTGGCGGCCGTCGCATTAAGCGTCAACTATTTCTACTATATTCTCTCGCCGAAGAGCGATTGGATGGTGCTTCATCTGAAATCGGGCGAGGAAACCAACGCATGGTTGAATGTATATCGCACGATGCAGGTGAATTATCATGTTGGACTCGTGCTGGGTATTTTAGCAGTTGTCGCGTTCGGGAATGCGTTGTGCGGATGAGGATGTTGTCTCGGGAAATGATATAAAAAATTGATAACAAAATTCCAATATAAAGCAATCCTCGTGTTTCTTTATATTGACGAACGATGCGAGTTCTAATCTTTGATACCGAGACCACCGGTCTGGCCCCCAAAAATACCCCGACGAACCAAACCGACAAATGGCCTTATATCGTCCAATTGAGTTGGGTCATATACAACGATGAAACGAAGCAGGTCGAAGAAGAAAAGGACGATATTATATCTTTAGGAACACATATCCCGATTTCGCCGGAATCAACGGCGATCCACGGAATCACGAGCGAGGTGTCACGCGCCCGCGGAGTCCCGATTGAGGTCGCGCTCTTTGACTTTAAACGTGCTGCGAATCGGTGCGGAAAATTAGTCGCGCATAATCTGGAATTCGACAAGAATATGCTTCTCGTGGAGTTTTACCGCGCGAGGATGTTTCACGTGGTGTTTCCGCCGACCGAATACTGCACGATGAAGAAGGGGACGCCGATATGTAAAATACCGAAAGTATGGGATGACGGGACGACCTCGCTGAAATACCCGAAGCTCGTGGAGCTGTATCACGTGCTTTACGGAAGTGATGTTCCATCGCCGGTAGGGCTACATAACGCCAAGGTGGATGTGGACATTTGTTTGAAATGTTATGTGAAGATGACGGCGGATACGGCGACGACGGGGACAACGACTGTGTAATAAAGGTAAAATGTGATTGGATGATATTTTTTTGTTTGGTTATAGTATAGATAGGATGTCTGAAGCAGAACCACAACTACGAAGATCCAGTAGAAATAAAGGAGCAGTAGCAGTAACAGAAGCAGCAAGAGGCGGGGATGTTTATAGAGAATATCCGGTCACTACTGGAGCAAAAGCAGGCCCTCCTCACAAAGACCCCAAAGACCTCAACCCCAAAGACCGTTCCCGTAGCAATACCCCACCACCAGTTTCCGTCAGCGATCCATTATTCCCTACATCGCAGAATATGGACGAACAAGTGGTGGATGAGCAACTCCGTCAACTCTATAATTATGGTGATTTTGTGCCTTGGTTTACATATGAATTTCTTGTCAGTGTGTTACACGACAAAATGGCGGTTCCTATGCCAGCACAGGATAACGCCGAGCCCACATTATATATGATGGTTGGCCCAGCATGTGTTGGAAAGTCAATTGTAAAAATGACATTATGTGGTAATTATGTAGTGAGTGTTGATGTTGATGATATACTATTATTTGGTAAACAACACCTCGGAACTACTATAAATGAGAAAGGTAACATCGCCGAAGTGATTCAAGGCGTACAATTTAAATATCCAGAACTTTTGTGGAGTCTTAGAGATGATATTTTTCAAGCAGCGACGAGTCATGGCCAAGGGAAATTTAAAAATATTATATTAGATACAACTGGTTCAATGATTGGACCGATTAGTGGCTATATTAGAAAGGCAAGAACACTAGGATATAAAGTAAAAGTTATTATTGTTTATTCTGGGAAAAAGATGTCGTTGGAACGTCTAAAAATACGAAACAAAGGACCACGATATATACCTCCACGTGTTGTTAGTAGTATGTATGATAAATTTTTGGAAGATCAAAAAGCTGCTTTTTTTGTTTTAGATGACAAAATAACAAGACAAACTGACGAGATATTTTTAGTAGACAATAACTCGGCAGATCCGACACCACATATAGTGGCAAGAGGAATGAAAGGTGAAGATGGTAACTTTAGTTGGGATGTGCCGACGGGCCGTGATTCTTCATTAGTCGATACCGATGGTATGTTTTATGGATTAACAATACATTCTGCTAAAGACGGTAAGTCACCCAATATCAGTAGAGGCACTCCAGAAGGTATTCGAGCCATAACAGAGAAAGCACACCGCGAATGGGTTGAATTTGATAAAGCAGAAACGGCAGAAAAAGAAACAACCACAAAAGCAGCATCAGCATCAGCAGGAGCAGCAGCAGGTCAAGGCGGTTATTCCAGAAAACGAAGACTTCATACCAACCGTCCTAGAAAAACGATGAAAAAATACGCTCGTCGTGTCACACGTCGTCGCGGTCACGGTCGCGGTCGCAGTCACGGTCGTCGTAGTCATACTCGTCATAATCGTCGTTAGTATTTTCACTCACTATCCGAATCATTCAACGTTACTCCTCCTCCAGTAGTTTCAGTATGTGTGAAATACACATGAACCCGCTTCATTTTACGCAGGAACTCAGCGCCCACCAACCAATCTATTTCAGTTCGGTCGGTGTATTCTTTTATTTTTGGTTTGATGGAGCATAGGCCATACGATATACGGGATGAAGGCGAATACGACGACCGGGTTGAAGCAGAATAAGGCCAAAGATTGGCACGAGTTGTAAGGAGATAAAGAACGCGAGCAGGTGTTATATATTTCAATATTCGAGCGGTTCGGCGTTGGTCTGATATCGGAATGAATGCCGCACCCGCACCCGCACCCGCTGCCGCGACCGACCTCCAGTATTCATAATCAGGAAACGCGAGAGATATCGTCTGGGCGAAGAGACGCCGCCATTCCGCGAATGTCCGACATGCGATGACATCATCCGCACGAGAGTGTAGTAGCGGCCACAAGTATAAATTCACGATATCGATTACGGTTTCATTCCGAAAGAAGTTCGGCGGCACGTTTCGGCTTAGGTGGTCTGTGCTGCTACCACCCACGTATATCGGACAGCAAAACTCGCCAACTCTTGGAGCCAAAAACGCGCGTTTCTCACGCGTCATTTCACAATCTAGCCACGGATTATATTGTGAAATTTGATGATATAATGTATATCCAACTTTGGGGACTTCGCGTATTTCTTTGAATCGCGTATCTTGATGGCGCTGGAATATATTGTCGGTAGTAGTAAACGCCGGAGGGAATGCGAAATTATGGTCGTTCGTCCATCGTGTAACTGGATCCAACGGAACCTCTGTCGCCGCGGGTTGTATAGTATCCTTCTTTGATGGTGATATGCGAAACATCTTTCTTTATGATGTATTTACGTTAAAAAGTTTTCAATTTATTCACGAAGAGCAGAACTCCGCCTTCAGCGATTCTCCTCACGATGAGCAGAATTCATCCTCGTGAACGCGAGGATATTTTGTTCATGAAGAACAGAACTCGCATATCTCATCCTCCGCCGTCTCAGCCCCCGCCCCCGCCCCCGCCTTCTCCGGTTCCACCGTAAATTGCTGAGGTTGGTGTTTCGCTTTTCGTCGTAGGTAATAAACTCCTGTTTTCAGCCCCTTATTCCACGCATAAAAGAACAACTATGTCAATATTTAT
>Ga0214921_10007665_pt1 | contig 14284 bp, 41 predicted proteins | sample LL1505_MetaG_FD_177992 | JGI IMG/M metagenome (GOLD analysis project Ga0214921, IMG submission 177992) | Freshwater microbial communities from Lake Lanier, Atlanta, Georgia, United States - LL-1505 | ecosystem: Environmental > Aquatic > Freshwater > Lake | place: USA: Georgia | collected... | reverse complement strand
GAATTGATCAAAAACGCTATGAGTAGCTTGTTCTTCAGTATATTCTTCAGAAAAGACGTAGTTTTGCTTATAGCTTGTCATATCTAGTCTCACTCGATTGTCTGCAAGACACTATTGCGTTGCTGACGAGAGAATCATTAGACGAATCGCGATTGTGAGTCAAGTGAAAAAATGCATTTTTCAGAAAAAAAATCGATGCTCCCAAAAATGCGTTTTAAGTACGATTCTAGCGCGAATGCTCATTCATGCTAGTCTCGTATGGCCCCGCCCTGCCTCCACGCTCCAGCCGTCTCCTACGGGCTCCTCCAAGGTACCTTCCTCCTACCTTAGGCAGGGAGGTTGCCTCGCCTGATGGTGCCGGTGGCTGGATGGAGGTGGGCGGCTCCTTCCTCCACTGTGTCCTCCAGAGTAATCTCCTCCCCTCGGCCTTCTCGCCTCGTGTGGGAATGGAGGAATCCTCTAACTCCACTCCCCCATGGAGGAGGGGAGGAAGTTGTCCTCCCCAATCTGCCTGATCAGTAGTAGTCCTCCTCTACTGCCTCGTCGGCCCAGTAGTTGCTGTCCTCCATGACATCAGCGCGGTACCGTGCGCGGACCTCATCCTCGCAGGCATCACATACATACGCGCAGAAGATCCCGCGGGCGTCATAGAGCGGAAAACGGTCTTCGTGGTGGTTGTGGGACTTGCAGGTCATGTTATTTCCTCTTCTTTGCTTATGAGGACCTCGTACACGGAGGATGGCGGATGGTCAACCATTATTTTTTATTTTTTAAGCGGTTGACATCAGCTTCCACTATGATATACGTGGAAGCGGTGCCTCTCTTCCACGTACACATGTGGGTGTGGATGCTGCCTGTGTGGACATGGGTACTCCAGGTGCACCTATGCGGAGGCGCTCCAGGTGTGGAGGTAGGTGCGCCGGTGTTGGTGGAGGAGTGCAGGCTCACCTACTCCTATAGGTATGCCTGCCTCCGTCCACCCATGTAGCAAGTTATTTAAGGCCTAGTCCTCCTCGGGATCAGGGCAGCGGCACTCCGGCAGTTCTTCCTGGCGCTGGCACCGCTCGCAGTAATCATAACCCATATAACACTCCCTGGTTTGTGTAGGTCCCTAATAGACTAGGGGGCTGAACTAGTCAACCCCCTATTTGTGGTCTAGCTTACCTTGATGATGATCCCGTCCTTCATGGTCACCTGTGCAAAGAATTCCCGGCCAATCCCGGTGATGTGGGGACGATTGGCAACCGTGAGGACTCCGTTGTCACGGTACTCGGGACCGAACATGGAGGTCTCCTGGTAGCGAAGGCGCTGGCCGATGTTTTCCTTGAGAACCTTCTTGGAGGGGTAGACTGCGATCATGGTCATTGTGTTGCTCCTCGTTGTCGTGCTGACAATTGTGGAATAGCAGGCTGGATGGTGGTGTCAACCAGTTATTTGATTGACACCACATTTTTGTTACTGCCAGCCGAAGGGATCATTCTTGGCGGTGAGGAAGGCCTTGCGCCCCTCATACAGGGTCTTGGCCTCGAGCAGGCTGATGTCCAATTCATTGCGGAGAAACTTGATCACGAGGATCGGGCGGTTGCCCTCGCGGATCAGGTCATCGAGGAGAGCCTTGGTGGCCTCGCTCTGGTAGTCGTACCGACGGCCGAGGACGAGGTGATCGATGGTGGAGTTGATCGGGTGCATTTGGTATCTCCTGTTTGTCTTGGTGACAAGTGTGGAATAGCAGGCTAGGCGGTGGTGTCAACCATTAATTTTCAATGAAGGAAGAAACCTCATAGTCGATAATGGATGGCGCATTGCCACGGCGTCCTGTGCCACGCATCTGGTACATGGCTCCGATCACAGCGTCACGAGCGGCCTGCTGGAGTTCGTCCTCGGTAATGCCTTCACCGGCAATCTGTCCTTCGTCCAGCAAAACTTCAATGATCATCTTCATCATATATCCTCTCGTTGTCATGCTGACAAGTTTGGAATAGCAGGCTAGGCGGTGGTGTCAACCAGTTATTTGATTGACACCACCATATTTTTAGAGGCATTCCTCGTCGGTGGCGGCGGGATCCAGGATCAGGAGGTCGAGAACACGGAGAGTGTTGCCGAAGGTGCGATTGAGGTCGTCGTCCAAGGAGCAAACTGCCTTCTCAACGATGCTAGGCAGGTCACGCCAGTCCTTGCCGTCCGAGAAGGAATATGACGAAACGCGTGGTTCCTTGACGCCACGGTCTAGGAGATATTGTGCGAAGCAACAATGGGAGTTGCTGGTATAGATATATTCCTCGAGCGGATCCTTGGTGGTGAGCCAGGAACGGAAGTCGGTGATCAGTTCGGCATCGGTAGTGGGAATCATCGGTTGTCTCCAGTTGGTGTTCGCAATTGTGGAATAGCAGGCTAGGTGGTGGTGTCAACCACTATTTTCAGCGAGTAATTCATCCAGCTTTTGGAGAGCGCGGCCGAAGGTGCGGATCGATCCCTGGGTCTGGTGAACAGCCTTGTCGATCACTTCAGGAAGCAGGCGATCATGGTCATTGATCGAGAACGAGAACACACCGACGGAGATTTCCTCGTCAGGCAGGCGGGTGTGGAGATACTGAGCAAAGGCGCACCCTTCGTTGTCCACGTATTGATATTCCTCGAGCGGATCCTTGGTGGTGAGCCAGGTGCGGAAGTCGGCGATCAGAGCTTCATCGGTATCGGGAATCATCGGGGTTCTCCAGTTGGTGGTTGCAGAGGTTGAATAGCAGATTGGGTGGTGGTGTCAACCACTTAAATCATCGATCATATCAACCGCCGTGTTCCAGAGCTGGTCCGGGATGACCGCAGCGATTTCATATGGCATGGAGGAGTAGTCGGGTCCTTCATCGCTGTAACGCAGGATCACGGTGCGATCCTTAGAGACATAAACGTCCCGGTGATTGAAGCTGCCTGCGTAGGTGCAGCAACCAGGCGTCATGCAATCGTGCTTGAAGAAGGGCATTGGATGTCTCCGTGTTGACGTGGTAGGATCTGAATATCAGGCCCTACCACCGTGTCAACCACTATTTTCAGGCGGCAATTGATTCCTTGAAGTGGTGCCTATCGAGGCGTTCACCGGTCAGGGCACACTTGAGCCCTGCCAGACGGCCATGCTCCTGGATGCGCTTGTGGTGCTTGGGACCAGCAATCACTATCATGCCACTGTCGGTAACGTACCTATAGCGGAGTCGGCGTCTGGCCGGGGTAAGGCCAATTGTGTGGCACCTGTCTCCCCGGCAACCCAGTGATCTGGCGATCCTGACCCAGCCGCCATTGTGATTCTTGGCACCGAGATCTGGTCGAGCATATGCCACCAGGTGAGCAACCTCGTGCGGGATCGTTTCCCTGACCAGGTGGTCCCAGTCCTTGGCCATCGCCTCCTTGTTGAAGCGGAGCTCCAGATCATATGCTCGGCCAGTGACTCGGTCGCGATTGCACCTTGCCTGGCCAGCGGAGAGACCACGGAGGTCATATCTGATCTTGACAGCGCCGAAATCGCCGTATTTTTCTCTGGCGATATCCAGGCAAAGGTTGACCAGCTGGGTGAAATTGGCTTGGGTATTCACGGTGGTGCTCCTTGCTGTGTTGGTGGCACCCTTTTATCAGGTGCCACCACCGTGTCAACCATTATTTTTAGTATTGATGTCGGCTACCAACCCAGTTAGGATTGTCAATGTCCTCCTCGTCGGAATCGCCTTCCTCCAGACGCTCCAGCCACTCTGCCACGCGCTCGTCCTCGGAGCTATAGAACACCCAGTCACCGAACTCCTGGACACTGTCCTTGTGGACATATTCGGCACCGGCGTAGTAGTCGAACCGACCTCGAGTATCGCGCTTGATCGCCACGCAATCATCGTTCTTCCAGATCTGCCGGCAGGCGCGAGGATCGATTCCCAGTGCTTCGGCAGTGGTCTCCTCCATGTGCGCATCAATGTATGCCTCGACTGCCTGGTTGATGGTGTGGGTGAGGTTGTAGAGACTCATGGTATTCCCCTTCTGTTGCTGACAAGAGATCACTAGCGGGTTTCCCCGCTAGTGTCAACCACTATTTTACAACCAGGAAGCGTCCTGGTCCATTTCTTCGGTCCAGTTCTCTTGCACCGTGCAGTAAGCGCCGCCATTCTGCGTCCAGATGAAGTTCTGAATGCGGTTGGCGTCCCGATCGGTGCAATCGACCACGATGTGGAAAAAGTTCTCGAAGGTGTCGTCCATGCCGGCGTGATACACGCTGAAGCCCAGGACGTCCTCGACGTGGCGGCAGATAGCCTCGCCTTTCTTGCGAGTGATGTGCTCTGCGGTGATCTTGAACAATTTCATCGTTTGCTCCCTTGCTGATAGGAGGACACTAGCACCCAGAGATGCTAGTGTCAACCATTATTATCGCCAGTAAGGATCAATTGTGTCCTCGACCAGGAAGTCCTTGCGGTTGCGAGCGGCACGGCGATTGCGCTCGGCCTTGCGAGCCAAGAACGGATCGAAATCATCATTGCTATCGCGGCGATCGGTCTTGCGAAAACTACGGCTCATGGTATTCCCTCTTTGTTGCTGACAAAATGACACTAGCACCCTGAGATGCTAGTGTCAACCTGTTTTTTACATCATTTTATAAACTTCGTTCTTGACATCCAGGCTCACATGTGCTGCGCGAGCATCATTGACCAACTTGCGAACCGACGCATGAAGTGCGGCATCGGTAAGCTGACCGAACCCAAGCTCGGCGTACCACTGCACGGAGTTCTTGGTCGGGCGCTGGTCATAGGAAGCGACAATGCGAATTGCACGACGCTTACCGGAGTTGGGGCGGCGAGCGACAGAAACTTTGACATACAGAGTGGACATTGCAGTGCTCCTTGTTGTGCTGCGAGAACCGTTCTAGCAGGTCTCGCAGCACTGTCAACCGCTAATCGACCACCTCATACAAAAAACCGTTGTGCAGGAATCCGGTCTGCTCCGAAACCAGATCGGAGAGTTCATCCTCTACCGACTCGTGGTCCTCGACCTCGAAATTGAGTTCGGCCGGGAGATCAACCTCAATCCCGTCCGTTTCCCAGTGGATATCATAAACTCGGATTTTCATAGTGGTTCTCCTCTTTCTGGCAGCCTTCTAGCAGGCGGTTGAGTGGTGTCAACCACTTTTTTCGGTTGACAGGTGCGGCGGACCGGACTACCATCCTTGTTGGTGTCCTTTAGTCTTGGACAAAGCCTGCCAGGACAGTGACGGGCAAGATGAGGAATATCCCTATACCAATTAGGTTGGAGACAAACACCGGGAGATCGAAGTAGTGCCCGATCCATGTGGTCGCGATGATAGCTATGAAGATATAGCTCATAACCGACAACATAAAGGCGAGCACTGCTGTCAGGAGAACAAGGAATTGCAGGCTCCCACGAGGATTGTATCGCATATTATTCTCCAAACTTTTTCTTGAGTTCTTCATAGGCTTTGCGATCACGCTCCAAATCCTCACGAGCGCGACGATCTTCTTCCTGCATGCGGAAGTTGTACTCCAGGTCCGTTTCCTCGCGTGTGCCCCATACATAGTACGAAGGGCTGCACCTGCATTCGTTGTAGCAACCGCAATCAAGCTCGCTTTCAATCGAGAGGTTAGTATAGTCTTTGCCCAATCGATCATTGATCTCCTGGAGCGTTTTGATCAACTTCTCGACATCGGCACCATCAGGATAAATTGAAACACGGTCGGTAATCACTGGCCGTGTACCTCTGCCAAAGTGCGTTGCTCGCATCTCGGGTGTGCCCACTGGTACATTAATCATTCGCTTGGTCATCGCTGCCTCCTTGCTCCTGTGTGCCTTATACACATTACCCGAACCTATGTCAACTGTATTTGTGGTGCCTACATACAGGTAGCAAGTTATTTGCTGCCTTATTCATGGAGGCCGATTCTGTTGACCATGGCTGCTAACTGGTTTTTGGTTTCTTCAAAGGTCTTGGCTGCATAGCCCATGTCCCATTCGGCTTCCGTGATGGATTCTTCATAGGCAGAGAGATCAACGGCTTGACCTTTTGCGATTACCTCGGCGTTTAGTAGCACAAACTCAGCCAACGCTCGCTTAGTGGATTCGATTGTGTTCTTGGCCAGGGAGTAGTCACGCTGGTAGCGTTCCAGCTGGCGACAGAGTTGGTCAAATCGGTTACTATCAATCATTGAAGATCTCCTTAGCCTAGCGCCAGATCAACACCGGCAGCCGCATTGAACAGGCACCAGAACATGCAGACTGCCGCGCCGGCATTGTTGTCGGAACGGAAGCATAACAGTGATGCAACGGAGCAAATGGCTGCGCTCACCATGTTAATTGCGCCGTGGTGGTTGAGTGCGATCAGTGTTTCCATTGTCAATCTCCTTGTGTTGCTTGCTTATAGCCTATCACATGATGGTTGTCAAGCGAAATTGTTGTTCCTGTTGCTGCCAACGCTCGCAGCGCCTGCGCAGATCCTCAGCATCCTCGCCATGAAACGGAAATTTTCCATACTCATTAATGACCTTGCGGATGTCTTCGGGCAGACTATCGAAGTATTCCATATCCTGCTCGGCGTACTTTTTTTGGAGAAGTTGCATGTCCATGATCACGAGTCCCGAAAGATACGATAGGCAATGGCAAAGAGAACCAGGGCTCCTGCGAGGATGACCAGTGCTCCGCCTGTTGCAATAGCATCGCCGATAAAATCGTTGTAGGTATAGGCATCAGTGCAATAAATCATTGTCTAACTCCATTTGCTTACAAACAAGCACTAGCGCAGATCAGGTGCCTTGTCAAGCGAATTTTCAAACCATTCGCGCAAATATTCGTTGCGTGATGAGAAATTGTCCTCGTAGAATTCCCGCTTGGCAGCATCGTGGATTTCGCGATACAGTGCGGTGATCCTGAGATCATGGGTGTATCCCTGGCGGACTTCACGCCGGATGATACGGCGAAGGAACCAACGTTCAAACCTGTTCATCAGCGTTTTCTCTTCTGCTTGGGCAACTTGGTCACCTGATTGCGGACACCTACATAACGAAGGCGAGACTTGAGTTCTTCGACCTGTTGCTCAGGAGTGCCCTTGAGAACGCAGGTTTCGACACCTGATATCCAGGTCCGCACAATCTTAGGCCGCCATCCGTTGAAGTAGAGTGTCCACTTGTTATTTGATACGATGATCATAACTTGTCTCCGTTGCTTACAAGCAAGCACTAGCAGCCTAGTGCCTGCCTGTCAACATGTTTTATCGAGAAATATCGATCAGAGCATTAGGAAATTCCTCGCATGCCAACAGATAGTTCTCGACAAAGCCTACGAAATCTTTATACGTTCCCCAGCCATTGGGCGCGTTAAACGCCTCAAATCGAGCAGGATCACTCAATAGCAGTTCCAGTCCTCGGGTAAGAGGTAGGATCAGCTGGTGAGCAAACTCAATCTCGATCTCCTCGGGACGCCACAGGTGCTGATAGATACCTGCTTCCAGGGCCATGCCGGTGAGATTGTGAGTGATGTTGCGAGAGTATACCTCGACAGGGCGGGTTTCGATCAGTGATACATCCAGGCTCATTCGATTTCTCCTCAGTTATGCCTTGCTTATAGCAGGCACAATTTAGTCTGTCAATCCCATTCGTCATCTCGATTCATTCGCCTGTCATAGCCAAGATCATCAAGGAGATCACCGCTGTCCTCATCGCCAAGGATAGTCCAATTGTCTTCCTCTTCCTCAATGGCAGTACTGTCTGACCAATCATCTTCCAGGACGCGGTCGAATTCCTCAAGAAAATCCTCGGGACTTGCCCATACTAAATCACGCGGCCATTCACCATGATAATCCTTGTATAGATCTCGGTATAAAGTGCCGTATTCGTCTCCGGGAAATAAGTCATCAATGTCGTCAATAGTGTACATATTCATTCCTCTGTAATATCGTTATCGTTTGAGATAACCTCCTCTTCAAAATAGCCAAGATCATCCAGTTTGGACAAGATGTCTTCGGCAATCATTGCCAGGTAATCCAGTCGATTTGGACATATTCCCAAAATATTAATAGACTTTAGGTTGTCAAGCGGTTTGATCATCTCTAGAAGGTCAGTGAGATCCCCCAGGGTTTCATCGCTTAATACCGTTGCGTCGTCTGAGGAACTATCCAGGAGAGCGCGTCGTCTCCGAAAGGTTTCTAAATCAACTATGTTACTCATCGTATTTCCCCCGGCAGGCCTTGCGGCGCTCTTCTTTCTTGCGGTCCACAAATACCTGCCGCTTGTTGTAGCGGTGAGCATTGCCGGCGACGGGATTACGGGTCTTGGTCATAACAGTCTCCTTGTTTGCGTGTGATCTCTATCTAACAGCAAACAGGGAGACTGTCAACCGTTAAAATGATTAGTCCGAATAATAATCGTATGCTGGCTCATCATCATAGATATCAGCATCGAAGCCGTCATCATCGGTGGCAAAATACCGAGCATCGGTCATATACTCGCCGTCATCGGTAAACCATGCAACTTCGATCTGGTTGTAACCGCCAAAGTCGCCCCAACGAGTATAATCACGAGCAAAGTCCTTAGCTTCCTGGAGGCAGGTGGACTGATACAGTTCCTGTTCCGAGTTGTATCCATAATCGCCGTAGACATAATAGGTGGTCATCGTGGTTCTCCTCTTGTGTTGCAAGATTTGTCTAACAGGCCTACTTGAAGTTGTCAACACCCAGTGCCTTTTTTTCTTCAATGGTCAACTTGGCCAATGCTCGGGCACGAATCTTCTCTCGGGTGTTCTCTTGAAAATCCTCAACAGATTCAAAGATAAACATTGTTTTCCTCGTGACAGAATTATACATGGAGTTTTTGCCACCGGCGACCTCTAGTGCATCTGCCTCATTAAGGAAATTGCCGATGTGGGTCGAAGTACGTTCGTACTCCTCAGAGGCTTCCCAGTATTCGATAGCTTTCATGATATTACTTCCTGTAAACGATGAAGGTATAGAGCATACACGACCACCAACCAGCAAGGAATTTAGTATCATAGCCAAACCCATAATAGCCAATAGCTTGAACTGCCGTTGCCAATACTAGGGCACCGATAATGGCTACAACATATTTCATTGTGCTGACTCCTGATAACCATGTACGATCTGACCAGCATAGTTACCAATCATCTCGGGATGAAGGATAACATAGATAGTGGAAAACATGATCGCAAAAGCAAGAGTGGCGCAGATTGCAAACCAAATCTTAAAGAACAGTGGAATTCTATGGTTCATGTGTTTTCTCCGTTGCTTACAGGAAGACACTAGCACCCGGAGATGCTAGTGTCAACCACTTTCTATCAGTCCTTGACTGTGACCGCAGGGAAGTCCCAGCCCATGCGGAGAGCGACCTGTTCGAGTTCAAAGCGCTGGATCTTCTGGCAGCCGATCTCGATGTGGTTGTCATAGACTTCCAGCCAGTTGCTGTAGCCGGAAGCGCGCACATAGAGCGTACCACGACGGACCTTGTCACCACCAGTCCAGTGACCTGCCGCTGCTTCCCAGACTTCCTTGAGCATCTTGTTGGAGATCGAGTAGGAAGTATTGTCCATGCGACGGACACTGGCCGTATTGAACTTGATCTTGGCTTCAATGTCCCAGTCCTCAGGAACTTCAGCAAACGGGTAGGGCGGAGGAGGAGGAGTCAGTGCAGCAATACGATCCATGACATGCTGCTTGACTTCGGAAAACTGGCGCACCACATCAATGTCATCTGCGTTGAGCGTGATGCCACGATGTTCCAGGATCAAGGGCAGTTCTACCGCATTCTGATCCAGAGCGGTGAGCAGGTTCTTGGTCGAGAAGAATTGTGCGACATTGTCCACAACAATGACCTGCGTCTTGGGATCGGCATAGATACCGGCCATTACTGCAGCCAGATCTTCACTCTTGACCTTATTGAGCAGCTGGCGATCAACGACAGTGCCTGCGGTAAGCTTAATTGCAACTTCAGTCATATTGGTTTGCTCCTTTTGTGTTTGCAAGTTGATTATAGTTGACACCGTTGCCAGTGTCAACCACTTTTTATCGCATTCCGAAAAATCGCGAGTCTGGCGAGCCGCTGCATTTCCTTCGGGCATGTTCATCTGTCCTTCCACGATGATTTCTTCCAGCATGGAAAAGATGGAACCCATCGACCGATCGACCATAGCGGTCATCTTGCGGTGATATTCACCGGAGTTGATCAGCTCGGCATCCACCCATATAAGGGCGATCTGACCATCGACCACATCAATCAGGTCAACATTGTGAGCGATGCCCGACAGTCGCGAGATTTCCGCGTTGCTTGCCTGGATATTTTTCAGTTGCTCAGGCGAGTCGATGACTTCGCTCTTGAGATATGCTCGCATGAATATTCTCCTCTGTTGCTGTCTGTAGGTCTGCTATACTTGATAGGAATTCCGTTGTCAAGAAAAAAGGTGGGGACGGAGTCCTGCTCAACGCCCCCACAGTCCCATCAGGCTGCTCTGCGGCGCTGACGGAATGCGTTCTCGACCAGTGTGACTGCTCGCTTATTATAGCCGCCGATATGCCATTCATACCACCGCATCGGAGTGTTACCCCTCTTCCAGTCATAGATGCGGCACTCTTGGCCGTCAAGCATCAGTGTCCATTCGCAGGTCACTTTGCCGTCATCATCGTCATTGGGACCGAGACCTGGCTGACCAAACACGGCAACCAGTTCATCATAACTGGCATAGAGATAGCCTTGAAAACAAGAAAGTCTCATTGGTTGCTCCTTTGCTGTTGATGGGTATTCACTAGCGAGTTTCCCCGCTAGTGTCAACCATTATTTTTACGCAATATCAAACAGCCGATAGAAGTTCTCGGGACGACCACGCGCCTGCTTTACCGGCGAGCGCAAGGACATGCTCACGATATCATTGCCTTCCTTGCGAAGGGCGCCGATGATGGTGTGAAAGGTGTTGCGCGGAATGTTATAGCGAATCATTGCCTGCTTGGCGGTAATGCCTGCCTGATTGCCGAGTTCAACATAGATCTTGGAAGTGACGCTGTCTGGCTTGATCTGAAACATATGTTTACTCCTTCTTCGTTGTTGATAGGTGTTCACTAGCACCCGGAGATGCTAGTGTCAACCACTTTTTTACCAGCTTGCTCGATACTGGATGTCCCAGGTATCAGGCATGTCGAGCGCACGGTTGCAAATGTCAACCGTTTCCTGGAGATCCTCCATGTACCACTCGTTATAGTCGGTATTGCCGAAGAAGAACCCGCTCTGGGTAGGCAAGGTCTTCTCGGCAAGACCGGGATCATTGATGACCTTGAGGCACTCGCCACGGAGTTCCTGGAGCTTCTCTCGCGGAACATGGAACGCCTCGCAGTTGTCCACACCGTCCTGGACGTTGGCAACGAACCAGCGATGAATGGCATTGGCCTTGCGCCAGTAGCCGATCTCGGCGGTCACAGTCTTGACCTTCGCGCCATCGGGAAGTTCCGGGAACGCGCGACCGACTTCCTCCTTGAGGAGGTCCTCGTTGTACCACATGTAACGCTCTGCCTGCAAATACATATCAAGTCCCATGGTATTTCTCCTTTGTTGGTGATGGACATTCACTAGCGGGTTTCCCCGCTAGTGTCAACCGTTATTTTCAGTTGCTCCAGTAGCTTTCAGATGCTACCGAGCAGGACCAGGGAGTGTCGATCCGTTCCTGGATCCACTTGCCGCTCAAGAGGTTCTGGACCCAGCGATAGCCTTCCCGGGGCTCTTCGGTGGGCTTGGGCTCGTTCTTGTAAGTGCTCATTGTATTACTCCTTTGTTGTTGATGACTACTGTTTAGTAGGACATTGCCACTTTGTCAAGAGCTTTTCTTTCCCAGGCATAGCCGTCCGAATCACGATCCTCTGCCTGCTCCGCCTGCCACGAAAGGTAGTCTTCCTCGCTCTCGATGCCACAGGTATCGAGCCACGCTTCATAGCCCTCCATCATCTCGTCCCATTCCTGGAGTTCCGCCGGAGTCATCTCAACGGCACTGTTAATCTCATTGCCACGGGGAGTGATGTAGTGATAGTCAAGCATGATTTGCTCCATTTCTTGCTGATGAGATGACACTAGCACCCGGAGATGCTAGTGTCAACCACTAAATTAGCATTCGGGATCAAAATCATACCATTCCTGTGCCCAGTCGGGATCATAGTCCGCCTCAGGCAGGTCATCAGTGAAGAGTTCCTCGATAGCACCAGTCACGCGGTCAAGGCAGTCATCGGGATCATTTTCCCACTCAGCACCGGTGACACCGGCTAATTCGATTGCGTCAATAACATCATCACGGAGATAACCCTGGAAATGGTCAGCGATTTCATTGTAAAAGGTGTTCATGTGGTGCTCCTTGCTTGGTTGCAGTTATGGAATAGTGGGATTCAAAATCAGTGTCAACTAAAAAGTTGAAGGCTCCAGCATTTCTGCCAGAGCCTTCGGGTTTGGGAAGGTTCACTACGCCTTCCCAGGAGCAACCATTAATTCAATTTGGCGCGCAACTCGGCAGTGACCTTGCTCCAATATTCTTTTGCCCATGTGCTTTTTGCATTGTCTCTGGCAATCATTGCTCGAATAAGGCGGCGGCAGGTAAGCCTATCTGCCTCACCTCTAACACTGATTCGCATGATCAGGACTTGGTCAAAGTAGCGGTATTACCGCGAACGGCCATGCCAATCCAGATCACCGCGAGCCAGGTTGAAAAAGTGTAAGGAATTGCCAGAGCGGGGAACAAGGTGTTCAGTGACCAGATGGTCACAAACGGGCCAAAAATCAGTAAAAGAATTGCAACGATAACAAGGCCAACAACGCCAAATGCAGAAAGAATGGTCTTCATGGTATTTCTCCTAGTGAATGAGCCAGCACTATACTGGCCTCAAAAAGTCATTATAGCAAGTTTTTGGTTTATGCAACCACTTCCTCAGGTTCATCAACAATTTCTTCCACCGGATTGTCCTTGACCGGCAGAGGAATACCACGGCGCTTTGCGGCGGCCTCGATCACTGCCTGGATTTCCTGATTGCCGTTTGCAAAGTCAATCTTGAGGAAATACTCGATGACCTCGGAACGGGTCATGGCGCGAGGAAGGGGAATCAGATCGATGTCAGTAAAACCCTTGTAAATCATAAGCTGGGTTGCGTCAGAATTAGCACACCGCACACCGAACTTCAGGGTATAACCCTTGCTAACACCGCCCCAGGTAAAAGTTTTTTCCATGTGATTTGCTCCATTTGCTGTTTGTGAGGCAACTCTAGCGACCTTTCTGGCCACTGTCAACCATTAATTTTCAAGGCAGGCCTTCAGGAGGGCAGGAGACATGCCTGTTGCCAGCAGCATCTCCTTCAACATCTTGACCTTCCCTGCCGCTCGTGATACTATCTCGTGGTCATCCATAGGCGGAACAGTGTTGGAGACTCCCCAGAGCGCCTCTGCAAGATCCTCCATGGGCATTTCCATAGAGTCTCGATAGATTTGATTCTCACTCGGCATTGACATCATCTTCCTCCCACATTGCCATCGAGTTGACAATATCAAACGCAAGGTCAATCTCTTCGGGAATAATCTGCTCGGCTTCCTCGGCAGTGTTAGGAATCTGATATTCTGTCTCAATGCCGTTGATCCACGAACCACAGAAAGCCATGCCAGGTTCGTAGTAAAAGGCCTCGATACCAAATCCCATTGTCTCAAGGGTCCAGTATGCGCTCACAGGCGGCGACCATGCACTATCAAACGAGAGTTGCAGAACATCTCCCACAATATCAGCACCGTCCTCGTTGCCAATGTCCCACTTGGTGCCCCAATTGGCCACCTGCCAGTCGTACCAACTCTCGTATCCATAGGCTTCCATGTTCTCAGCACGGATGCGATCATGCTCGGCTGCATCTGGACCACCATGAGTGGTTGAGCGAGGATCAAGCAATGCATGTGGGCACGGAATGAACTCATCAAGCAACCCTCCACGTGTGAATGCTGCGCGAGCGCGCTCAAGCATTGCGGGATCATCGTGCGTCATGCTTACGACGTTATTGCACCAATTAGGCATGTTATGTCTCCTTATGTGGATATAGGTAGCAAGTTATTTAGGCGTTGTCAACTGTTTAATCAGCGACTTTATACACCATCATCGACTCGAAGTCATAGTTCCAAGGCCATGAAAGATCAAGTGACTTATAGGAAGCCTTGATGTCAAGAACAGGAACCAGATTGGGATCCATGTGATCCCAAATAAGATCCATTCGACGGTGATGGATATCATCGATGATCTTTTGCAT
>Ga0214921_10007664_pt1 | contig 14290 bp, 7 predicted proteins | sample LL1505_MetaG_FD_177992 | JGI IMG/M metagenome (GOLD analysis project Ga0214921, IMG submission 177992) | Freshwater microbial communities from Lake Lanier, Atlanta, Georgia, United States - LL-1505 | ecosystem: Environmental > Aquatic > Freshwater > Lake | place: USA: Georgia | collected 2015-05-28 | reverse complement strand
TCACCCGACGAGCAACGCAAATTGCTTGGAGAGGTCCATCAAATACGGCGCCGGCTCCTGCAGCTCGACCATGACGTCGGTCGCGATCCGAGCCTGAATTGGAATCTGTTTTTCCCTCACGTGTTCGGTGATCAGCAGAAGCAGGGCTTCGATGTCGTGATCGCAAATCCACCGTACGTACGCGTGCAGCAGATCGACAAAAAGCTGATCAAGTCCTATCGCACGCAGTGGACTACGATCGCGAAGGGAAACGCGGACCTTAGTTTTGCGTTCATCGAACTGGCTCTGAAAAAACTTGCGGCCATCGATGGTGGCCAGATCGCCTTTATCCAGCCAAACTTTCGTCACCACGATGCTGCTGACGGTATTCGTCGGCTACTGACCGGGCATGAACCCGCCGTGCCTGCGAACCTACGCTTGTGGGTCGATTTCGACGACGTCCAAGTATTCCCTACGGCGTCGAACTACGTAGCTCTTTTGTTTGCTGAACGCACCCCTAGCCAACAGACCCAGGAAACATTTGCCTACACGAACCCTCGGCAAGGGTCTTGGGATGATCCGGAGCGCGGAGACGATATCGGCTGGCTGCGGCCCAACGGCACAACGCGCTCCAATGAGGCCAATGGCGAATGGCTGACAGTCCCTACAGACCTAAGGGTTCGGGTTCTGCGTCATAAAGCATCGGGCGTGTGCCTGCTCGGAGACGTGGCGGAGGTGGATGTAGGCGTGCAGACTAGCAAGGACGACGTCTTTCTATTCGAACGTTCAGCCCCTCCGGGGGATGGCTTATGCATCGTGTTCTCGCAAGCTGCACAATCGCATATCGAACTTGAGGCGGGAATTTTACGCAGGTGCCTCAAAGGCGCAGCGGGCGCGGATTTCCTGCTGCTGTTCCCATATGACAGCGACGGAAAATTGCTACCCCCGGATCGCTTAGCCAAACGTTTCCCGAACGCGTGGGCATACCTGCAGAGGATGAAGCCGCTGCTCGAAGCCCGCGAATCCGATGGCTTCAAGGGTTTCGATTGGTATCGCTTCGGCCGAAACCAGGGAACTGTAGCGTGTAGCCGGCCGAAGCTTCTGGTCTCGGCCATGCTCAGCCAACCAGCCATAACATCTGATCCGTTGGCAACTCTGGCGTTTACGGCTAGCGGAAAGGGCGGCGGTGGCGCGTGGGCCGTCTATCCAAGGGACCCGGATGAAAAAACGTTGGCAATTCTGGAAGAGGCGCTTTTGAGCGACGCAGCCTGGGACCATTACCTCGCGTATGGCTCCCCACAGAAAGGCGGATGGCGCGGGATTGATCAGGGAGTGCTACGGTCTATGCCGCTACCTAGGCTCGCCCGATAAAGGGGAGAATCTTAGTGAGTGGAAGAACGGTGTCATGTAGCAGTGCCGGCGTCGGTGGTTACGCTCGCCGCCCGCCGCGTGCTGGCTCAATTGACCGCTCTAACGGCGTATGGACGAGCAATCCGGCGGCCGCGGCTTCACCCGCACGTGCGATTGTTTCGTTGCGGCGTTTACGTATTTGCCAGAGCTCCTCGCGGCGAAGGCGGACCAAGGTTGTCCGTCGGCAAACGTCTAATCAGTGGTCTATGCCATTTGCCGGCCCGGCATGCCTGCCGGCCGTTTTTCAGGAGTGTCAGCAAGGCCCGTAGATCCCGCAGGCCTCTACCGCATCGCAGCCGCCCCGCGTAGTTTATTCGGGGGGTCTGTGCCCCTGGTCTCCAAATTTCCAGCCATAAGCCCGTCCCACTCGCACGGAAGTGCCCACATGAAAACGGTTCGCGACGCCTGCGTTCTCCAGTCCGGTGCCCTCGAGATCAAGCTCGCAGATCAAGTTGAGCAGCTGGATGAGCTGATCACCGCTGAGGGCAATGGCGAAGCATATTTCGGGAAGACGTTCATCACCGGGGGCATGCGTGATCTTGTCACGGAGGGAATCGCCCGACTTGCTGCCAAATCCACACAGGCGATCTTCCATCTCAAGCAAGCGATGGGAGGCGGTAAGACCCACCTCTTGGTCGGATTTGGGCTGCTCGCGAAGCATCCGGGGCTTCGCAAGAAGGTCTGTCCCGAGATTTCTCACATCGGCGCGTTCGGGGCCGCGAAGATCGCAGCTTTCAATGGCCGTAACAGCCCGGATCACTTTTTTTGGGGCGAGATCGCCACGCAGCTTGGAAAGGGCGAGCAGTTCACAAAGTATTGGACAAGTGGGCCCAACGCGCCGGACGAGGCCGCATGGACGAAGCTTTTCGACGGCGACGACCCTATCCTGATCCTTTTGGACGAGATGCCGCCGTATTTCCAAGACCTCAACACACGAGCGGTTGGAAAGGGCACCGTGGCCGACATTGCCACGCGAGCTCTCGCCAACATGCTTTCAGCAGCGGGCAAGAAAAAGAACGTATGTGTCGTGATTTCCGATCTGTCCGCGGCCTATGCGGCTGGAACCAGTCTCATCAACAAGGCTCTCACCGACGCACGTTCCGAGGTCGGGCGACAGGAGCGGAGCATCACGCCGGTCGATCTTTCGGCTAATGAGATTTACGAGATTCTACGAAAGCGGCTCTTTGAGAAGCTCCCCACGCACGAGGAAATCGACAAAGTTGCGGCAGCGTTTGCAGCGAAACTCCAGGAAGCAGCCAAGGGAAAGTCTGTTCGCAAGGGTGCGGAAGCGACCGCTGATGAAATAGCGAGTACCTATCCGTTTCATCCGCAACTCAAAAATGTCATCGCACTGTTCAAGGACAACGAGCAGTTCAAGCAGACGCGTGGGCTCATCGAGCTTGTTTCCCGATTGCTCAAGTCAGTGTGGTCGCGTCAGGAAAACGATGTTTTTCTGATCGGGCCGCAACACTTCGATCTCGGCATCTCTGACGTGCGTGAGAAGCTCACTGAAATCTCTGGCATGCGCGACGTTATCGCCAAGGATCTGTGGGATCAGAATCAATCGGCCCATGCCCAAGTCATCGATTTGAACACCGGCAACGACGCAGCCAGACAGGTGGGCACCCTCGTCTTCACCGCGAGCCTCTCGACGGCGGTCAATGCGATCAAGGGGCTTACGCGGCCGGAGATGGTCGAGTGCCTCGTCACCCCTCTGATGGAGCCTTCGGAATTTCTTGCGGCGTTTGACTCGCTCGAGCAGGAGGCCTGGTATCTCCATCACACTGCTGACGAAAAGTACTACTTCGATCGACAGGAAAATCTCACGAAACTGCTTCAGAGCCTTGCAGAGGATGCGCCGGAGAATCGGGTCGACGACCTTATCCGATCGCGTCTTAAGGAAATGTTTACGCCATCCCGTAGGACGTGCTACGGGGAAGTGCTGCCCTTACCGAAGCTCGACGAGGCCGCGGATCGTCTCCGAAAGGGGCGGGTGCTGCTTATCGTTAGCCCAGACTCCAAAGTGCCTCCGGAGGAAGTGCAGAAGTTTTTCGATGGGCTGACGCAGAAGAACAACGTTTGCATTCTCACTGGTGATCGCACGGCAATGGCAACGATCGAGAAAGCAGCGCGCCAGTTGTTCGCCAGCAAGGCTGCGGATTCACGGATTCCGAAAACGCATCCGCAGCGAGAGGACCTCGAAAAAAAGCAGGCGCAATACGAACACGATATGACCAGCACGGTGCTGGGATTGTTTGACAAGGTGCTGTTCCCGCGCTCCCGCCCCGGAAAGCCCCCTGAGCTCGCTCCCAAGGCACTTGACCAGTCGCGTGACAACTCGCAGCCGTTCAATGGCGAAGAGCAGATCGAAAAAACGCTGACCGCTCATCCGCTGAAGCTGTATCTCGACATTCAACGCGACTTCGATGCTGTCTGTGAGAAGGCTCAGGACCTCCTCTGGCCCGAGGGGCAAGACGTCGCCCGCTGGTCCGATATCGAAGACCGATATGCCGAGCAGGCGGGCATGCCGTGGCTCCCACCGAAAGGGCTGGAACAACTCAAGGAAACTGCAATCAATCGTGGCCGGTGGGAGGACCTTGGTGGGGGTCAGATCACGAAGAACCCGCAAAAAAAGAAGACGTCCGTACAGATCGTGGCCGAGCCCGAGGCAGGAGACGATGGTCGCGTTCGGCTCACGATCAATGCTCAGAACGCTGGGCCGGCCCCACGAATCCACTTCGCAGAGGACGGGCCGGTGACCGAGTCGAGTTCGGTCCTTACGGAGCCACACCTGTCGACGAGAGCGCTGAAGGTCGCGTTTCTTGTCATCGACCCATCCGGCCAGCACGAAACCGGTGATCCGGATGTCTGGGCTAATACGCTGAAGTTGCGTACGGAGCTGGTTGAGCAGGGCGGAAAGCGTCAGGTCAAGCTGTTTGTTTCCCCGCGTGGCGAGATCCGTTACACGATTGATGGGAGCAATCCGCGGTCGGGCAATCTCTACGACGGGCCGTTCGAAATCGGCGACAAGGATACGACCGTCCAAGCCTTCGCTTCCGCTGACGGACTCGAAGCGCAGCAGCCATTCACCTTTGCTGCCAAGGGCAAGAAGGGCGTGGCTGTTGATCCAGTCAAGCCTGCGAAGCTCGTGTCTAACCGAGGCCAAAAGCTCGACTCACGTCCGAAAACGTTCGACGGGCTGAAGGAAGCTCGCGAGAAGCAGATTACGTTTGAGGGAGTAACTCTGAGCGTCGGCCAAAACGCCCAGGTGGTCAACGTCCAAATTGGTGACATCCGTGTTGATGCCGACTTTATCGAAGACATTTTGAAGAAGGTGCTTGAGAAGTTCCCCGCTGACGCTCCGGTCACACTCATGTTCCGCAAGGGCCACTTCCAGAGCGGTCACGATCTGAGCGCATTCGCAGACAAGCTGGGGATTCAGCTTGAAACCGGGAGCGTCGAGCAGTGAGCAAATCTCCACCAATCAAAACCGTAGACTTCGGTGCGCCGGAGGCCTACGGAGCACACGTTTTTCGAGTCGAGATCCCTGCCGCCCGCACGGGGTCGGTGAAGATCGTCGAGGACTACGGTTTTCGCGGGGAATCTGGCGGGGTTTCTCGCGACGAGGAGCGGGTCGAGCTCAAGCGGTCGACGTGGACGGCAATCTCGGACATCGCGCGGCGTGAGTTCAACGACCGGCTCAAGTCAGCCAAGGTTTCTGCTGGACGCTGGCATTCCGGGACGAACCTTGTCGATCGCTTGCTGGGGCGGGAACTCTGTGTGTTGGCGTGGGCGGCGGAGACCGCAGAGCCAGACGTCATTCCGATCATCATCAGCAAGTGGTCAGCTCTCCGGCCAGAGGAACGCTGGTGGCTTTACGCACAGACCTGCGCCGAAGCTGGCCTGACACATGACACGGATCGCGGATGGAGAAAGGCGCTTTTTCACGCCCTGTCTGACGGTGAGCAGCCCTCAGCGCGGAAGCGCCGGCCTCGGCCTGCTGAACCTCACATTGCCCTCCCGCTCTTTAAGGAGGGCTTCTGAGCGATGCCTGTGACTCCATTCTCACTGAAAGATGCTCCTGCAATCATCGAACATCTTCTGCCTGTGCAGAAACTCTCGACGGAAGCGTTCAAGGAGCAGATGGCGGTGCACGGCAAGACACTCACCGCGCTTGGGAGCTATTGGAAGGGTCGCAAACCCCTGATTCTGAACAAGGCCTGCATTCTCGGGTGTCTCGTGCCGGCTTCGGACAATCCCATCAAGGACCTCGAGATCTTCGAGATGCTGATGGGGATGGACGACGTATCCATGCAAAAGCGGCTTGGCATGGAGCCTGCTCCCGCCGCGACCGTTTCCGCGCTAGTCGATCGCGCCGTCTCGCAGCTCAATGAGAAAAAGCGGGGCGAACTGCTGGACGAGCATGGCTTGCCTCACTCGCGGTACAAGACGCTAGTGGCCGCGGCAAGCCGTCCTGAAGAGATCATTGACGAGGTGCATGACCACATCTGGCCTAAGGTGAACCAGCACCTGGACACCGATGCGCACTCCTTTCCCGAGTTGGTCGAGCAGCTGGGGATCATGCGGTTCGGCCATCGGCCACGGTTTGCTGACACTTTTTCGGGTTCAGGCCAAATCCCCTTCGAGGCGGGGCGGCTCGGCTGCGATGCGTACGCATCTGACCTGAACCCGATCGCGTGCATGCTTACATGGGGAGCATTCAACATCGTGGGCGGCTCGACAAAGGCTCGTGAGCAGCTCGAAAAGGACCAAAAGGAACTCGTCGCAAAGGTGCAGGCCGAGATCGATCGACTGGGAGTGGAGACGGATGGCGAAGGATGGCGGGGCAAGGTCTACCTCTACTGTGTCGAGGCCAAGTGTCCCGAGACGGGCTGGATGGTGCCGCTCTTGCCGTCGCTCGTGATCAGCAAGGGCTACAAGGTCGTCGCGGAACTCGTGCCCGATCCGAAGCGAAAGCGGTACGACATTCAGATCCACTCTGACGTCTCTGCAACTGTTCTCAAGCAGGCGGAAAAAGGGACAGTCCGATCCGATGGCCGGGGCCAAGACCCCTACATGGTCCACGAGGTTGGAGGCCGGGAGTACCGCACGAAGATCACGACGCTCCGCGGCGACTACCGCCGGGAGGACGGCTCGACGGGCAACCGCCTACGACACTGGGACGTTCACGACTTCATGCCGAGGCCCGATGACATTTTTCAGGAGCGGCTGTACTGCGTGCAGTGGATGCGGCAGCGGGGCAGCAGTCGAAGCGCCGACTACGAGTTTCGCAGCGTGGCGGCTGATGACCTCACCCGAGAGCGGAAGGTGCAAGAGTTCATCGCGGCCAATCTTGCCGACTGGCAGGAAAAGGGCTGGGTGCCTGACATGCGGATTGAGCCGGGTGATAAGACCGACGAGCCCATCCGCACACGAGGCTGGACGTACTGGCATCATTTGTTTAATCCACGGCAGTTGCTCGTAGCAGGATTAATAAATCGCCACAGCACCGTCCCCATGAAATTTGCCCTGACGCAGGTGCTGAACTGGAACTCGCGATTATGCATTTGGAGCATCCATGACGGTGGCGGTGGCGCCGTCAAGAACACGTTTATGAACCAGGCGCTGAATACCCTCTTCAACTATGGGTGTCGCGGCTTCGATTACACGGCAAATCTTTTGGAACTGGAGCTGAAGGCATTTCCGTTCGATCCTGCTGTCAAGAGCTCTGTGGTGGCGATACCGGCGCAATCGACTGAGACGCAATTTGATTTGGCCATCACCGATCCGCCGTACGGGGACGCCGTTAAGTACGAGGAAATTCTAGAGTTCTTCATCGCATGGCTTCGAAAAAATCCGCCGCCAGAGTTTGCCAATTGGATCTGGGACTCTCGACGCGCCATCGCCATCAAAGGCGAGGGCGAAGACTTCCGCCAGGGAATGGTCGCGGCCTATAGGCGAATGTCGGAGTGCATGCCGGACAACGGCATCCAGGTCATCATGTTCACCCACCAGTCGGGCTCAATCTGGGCCGACATGGCCAACATCGTCTGGGCGTCGGGACTTCAGGTGACGGCCGCATGGTATGTGGTCACCGAGACAGATAGCGCCTTACGGGAAGGAAGCTACGTCAAAGGAACTGTGCTGCTCGTCCTCCGGAAGAGGACAGGAGCGCTCAAGGTCACGCGAGATGATCTCGCCTGGGAAATCGAAGAAGAGGTCCAGAAGCAAGTTCACGATCTCACTGGCCTGAACCAAACGGCCAAGTCGCTGTATCGGGATGAAAACGTCTTCGAGGACGCCGACATACAGATGGCCGGTTACGCAGCTGCCCTCCGGGTGCTCACGCGCTACTCGCGAATCGACGGTCGCGAGATGGCCACTGAGGCCGTGCGGCCTCGCGTGCGCGGCGAAATAACTTTCGTGGACGAACTGATCGAGTTCGCCGTCGCCACAGCTAATCAGTGCCTCGTGCCCCAGGGCATCGAAAAGGCTCATTGGGATCGGCTGACCGGAGCAGAGCGGTTTTATCTCAAGATGCTGGATATGGAGTCTCGAGGCTCACGCACACTCGACAACTATCAGAACTTCGCCAAGGCGTTCAAAGTTCGCGATTATCTTGCGCTGCTAGCCAGCCGAAGAGCGAACGAGGCCCGCCTCAAGGGTGCGACTGAATTTGGCAAGACAGAAATGGGCGAAGGGTCGCAGCTCTACGGTTCGCCGCTACGAGCGGTGCTCTACGCCATGTGGGAGATCGGCAAGGAAGTTGATGGTGACGATGCCGTCCGTCATCTCGCGATCAATATCCCTGACTACTACTCGAACCAGTCCGTACGCGAGCTCGCCGATGCCTTGTGCGGCTACCTCGTGAAGCATCTCGAGGTCTTGCGTCCGGAGGAAGCGAGTGCGGCCAGAGTTTTGAGCCAACTCATCAAACATCAGCGCATCGGCTGACGGAGAGGCCCGTGAGCACGATCAATCGCTTCTCCTCCCGCCGTCAACGGCTCGATCACGCCTTTCTGCGGGAGCGGCTCCGCAACGCCCGCAGTTATCGCAGGATCGCAGGTTATTTTCGCAGTTCGATCTTTGAGCTTGTTGGCGAAGAGATCGCGGGCATTGGCGACGTGCGCATCATCTGCAACAGCGAACTCGACCCGGCAGATTTCATGGTCTCGCGGCACGCCCGAGAAACCGCGCTCAAGGAGAAATGGAACACGGAGCCCTCGGAGGTTGAGGCCCTGCTTCATCGAGAAGGCTACCGAAGACTTCACGAGCTTCTGATTAGCGGTCGCATCCAGATTCGCGTGGTTGCGAAGGACAAGGTGTTCATTCATGGCAAGGCTGGCGTGATCGAGGGCCAAGACGGCACCAAGACAAGCTTTCTGGGCTCGATCAACGAAACAAAGAGTGCCTTTGCCAAGAACTACGAGATCTTATGGGAAGACACGTCCCCTGAGGGGATCACCTGGGTCGAGGAGGAGTTTGAAGCTCTTTGGAAAGAGGCAGTGCCACTGCCCGATGCGATTATCGAGGAGGTGAAGCGGGTTGCGGATCGCGTCGAGGTCGCTGTCGGGCAGGTTCCGTCGGGGGAACTGGCAGCGGCTGCCCTCGTCGAATCGCCGCTGTACCGGGCCGGCGAACAACTCCAGCCGTGGCAGAGGTCGTTCGTAACCATGTTCATGGAGCATCGTCGGAAGTACGGCAAGGCAAGGCTATTGCTGGCCGACGAAGTGGGCGTTGGGAAAACCCTCTCCCTCGCTGGGAGTGCGATGATCTCTGCCCTGGAAGAGGACGGACCAGTTCTGATCCTCTGCCCCTCGACGCTCACTCGACAGTGGCAGGTGGAGCTCTACGACCGCCTTGGGATTCCAAGCGCCGTGTGGCTTTCTACCAAGAAACAATGGCTCGATCCCAAAGAGCACATCATCAAGACCCGCGGTGCCGAGGACATTGCCCGCTGTCCGTTTCGGATCGCAATCGTCTCCACCGGTCTGATTTTCCATCGGGCAGCTGAGTCCGAGTATCTGCTGAGTCGCAAGTTTGGCACGGTGATTCTCGACGAAGCCCACAAAGCCCGCCGGCGTGGTGGCCTTGGTGACGGCCCGAGCGAGCCCAACAACCTCCTCGACTTCATGCTCAAGATCGGTGACAAGACCAAGAATCTTCTTCTTGGCACCGCAACGCCGATCCAGACCGACGTGAGCGAGCTCTGGGATCTACTTCGAATACTCAACCGTGGCGCCGGTCATGTTCTTGGCTCAGAGTGGTTCAGTCAGTGGATGGAGTGCGATCTCGCCTTGCCGTTGGTCAAGGGTGAGCGGCTTCCTGTCACGGAGAAAGAAGCCTGGGACATTTTGCGGAATCCGTTCCCGCCCGCTGACGAGCACCCAATGTTTGCTGGCCTTCGGCTCCAGCTAGGTGTTCCTGACGACCGCCACACTTGCGACACGTCGTTTGCATCGCTGGGCTACGCGGAGCAGCTGGCTCTCGCCGAAGCGATGCAGCCGGACTTCATCCGCCAGCACAACCCTGTGGTGCGGTTCACCGTTCTTCGCCGGAGGCAGACACTCGAAGATGCCGGTCTTCTCGAACGCGTTGGCGTAAACATTCATCCCAATCCCGATGCGCCTCCAATGGCCTATCCGGGCGTGACCTTTAGCGGGCTGGGCTTACTTACCAACCTGCCTTTCAATCGTGCTTACGAGGCAGCGGAGAGCTTCACCGCAGCACTGCGCAAGCGCACCAAGGCAGCCGGCTTCATGAAGACGCTGTTGCTTCAGCGTATCTGTTCGAGTTTTGCTTCGGGCCGCGCGACCGCAAGAAAAATGCTGCGTCACGAGGAATTGGACGACGAGGAACAAGAGCCGGAGCTGGCGAATATCCTCGCTGGCCTTACCGATGAAGAAGCAACGCATTTGCGAACAATCGTCGATGAGTTGTCCCGGCCCGAGGCCCGCGATCCGAAAGAGGACGCGGTTCGCCATTTTCTCCTCGAGCATCGCTCCGAGGGCAAGACGTGGCTTGAGCACGGCTGCATCATCTTCAGTCAGTATTACGACACGGCCAAGGCCCTCGGTGCAGCACTCGCCGCGTCGCTGCCGACGGAGCCGATTGGCGTCTATGCGGGCGCTGGGAAGAGCGGCCTGTTTCGGGGTGATGATTTCGCCAGCATTGAACGCGAGGACCTCAAAGCTGCCGTAAAGAAGCGGCAGGTACGTCTCTTGGTTGCCACAGACGCCGCATGCGAAGGCCTCAACCTTCAGACGCTGGGCACGCTGATAAACGTGGATCTTCCCTGGAATCCATCCCGTCTCGAACAGCGTCTTGGGCGGATCAAACGATTTGGCCAGGCTCGCAAAAACGTCGACATGCTCAATCTCGTGTACCACGACACGCAGGATGAGAAGGTCTATCGAGTGCTATCAAGTCGAATGAAAGACCGTTACGACATCTTTGGCGGGCTCCCCGACACCATCGACGACGACTGGATTGAGAGCGTGGAGGAGCTGGAAAGCAAGATGGACGATTACATCCATTTGCGAGACAAAGCCCGAGACGTTTTTCAGCTCCGCTACCAGGAAACGATCGACCCTGAAAAGGATCGATGGGAGCTGTGCTCCCACGTCCTGTCGCGGCGAGACGTGGTGGACCGACTTTCACAGCCGTGGTGACTCCTATCCTGGCTGCAGGCCGGACCTATGAGGGTGGCTCACTCTCTTGCTGGACAGGATGCATTACCGTGGCAGCATGCCGCAGCGCTGCACCTGCAGCGGCCGCCCACGGTTCCCTTCGGCCTTCCAAGTGAGAAGCGCGCTCCAACGCGCCGTCCCGGTTGCCAGACCGAAGCGCCACTATCGCGTCTAGAAGGAGCGCCTTGCTTAACAGGCTGCTAGGATCTCTCGTTGCGGGCGAGGCGGATTCATTTGCTTGGCAAGCTTCTCGCACAGGCTCCGGCATGCCCGGCAGAGATATCAACGCGGACAACGACTTCTGATCAACCCGACCGCTGCGACCAATGTCGACTAAAGCAGCTGTCAGTGCGGGCTGCCACTCAGGCACAGTGGTGGCGCATTCGGAAGAGTACGCCGTGTCGTGGACACCGTTTGCCGATTGTGAGGCAACTCGTCGCTCTCTAGGCTTCGCAGTCAAACCGCTATCGAGCCGCCCCACCGCAAGCCATGTCGCCTGTTCCGCACCGCGCTTCAGGATGACATGGAGCCGCGGCGTGAGAACAAACTTTCCACGGCAGTCGCCGAGCCGAGGCGATGCCGCCTCGAGCAGAGCGATTGCCTGCTCCGGCTTAAGTGCCTCGGTTTCGATTTCGGAATAAACGGAATTCTGACGATACGACCAGCGAGATCCTCGTGTGGATCCGGCCCAAGGTGCCGGTAGCGGCCCATCCGCGATTGCGGCCCACGCTTCCTCTTCAGTTGGCGGAGGCTTTGGCGGATTTGAGTCAGGCATCATTGATGGCAATTCGTCGGTAGCGTCCCACTGCCACCACTTGTTTTCAGCCTCACCGGTGAGATCAGACCAGTTGGTCTTGATGTAGATCTCCTCATCAACGGTGTTGCCCACGTAGAGCAGATGGATCTCTTTGGCCGGCATCGTCGCCTGGACATCTGCAGGCAGAGGATTTCCGTCAGCATCGCGCGGAGCCCTAAGAATCCGGCCCATGGTTTGGATCCGTTGGCGTCCGCTCGACGTGGAGGCGACAGACAGCCCAATGTTGGCATCCGGGACATCAAGTCCCTCAATCAAAGCTTTTACCGACACGAGAAGCGAGGTGACGCCCTGTCCGAAGTCGTGCAACGCTTTTTCCCGTTCTCGCGACCCCAGCCGGGAATGGTAAATGGCAATGCCATCTTCTCCCGTAGGTAAGGCGAGTACGCCCGCGCGGGCATCGGCGCGTAAGCTCTCCCACAATGCTTTAGCACCGCTCGTTGCTATATTTTCCAACACGTCATCCGCATCGGGGGAGTCCTGCCCCTGCTCCTCTTCGTCGTCTGTCTGTTGGTTCGCATCACTGATAGGACTGTCCCCTGCGACAAGATCCGGGTCCTGCCAAGGGTCGATGCGTTCATTAAAGGCCAGGCCACGCAGCGAGACACCCATGTCACTGAACCGCTTGGCCGCGTCGGCCACAATCAGCCTGGCTACTGCGTTTCTGGAGGAAACGCCGTACAGCCATTGCTTGCGACGAAAGATGGCTGCTTGGAGCGCAAGTGCCGCATTCTTCTGAGCGGTTGTTGCATTCGGTGGCGGTCGAGTGCAGTACCTGCTGCACGCTTCTGGGGGAACGCCGGTACGCCGTAGCTCGTCCTTGAGCTCCAGCACCTCGCGGCTCAGTTCCTCATACTTCTGATGTTCCGGCTCGGTCATGGGCAGGCGATGGTGATGAATCACATACCTCGGCAATAGGCCGAGCGTGCGGGCCTTCTTGATATCGAGCCGGTAACAAATGGGCCCCAAGGCCTTGATGTGCGGTTGCTCAGAGGCGGGAACAAGGTTTCCGACCTCGTCGAACATGTCGTCGCGACCGGCTGTTGCAGAAAGCCCAAGGCGATACCGGGTGTTCGCGGTGAAAATGCTGAGGTTGTCTTTCGACCCGGCCCGATGGCACTCGTCCACGATCAGCATTACCTTGCGGCCACGAGTCTCCGCCGCTAGGCACTTGCGGGCAGAGTTGATCACGTAGATGACGATCTGCTGCGATGCGAGAGACCCTCGCTTGCCCGACATCCGCAGGCCAATTTCCTTTTCTGCCAGGCCAAACCCCTTGGCGAGAGCCTTCTGCCATTGCCTGGCTATGGCGCAAGTAGGCACAACGACGGCAAACCCAAGATCGGGCTCCTCAGCTTGGGCGTCGGCCATGCAGCCCATCGCTAGGATCGTCTTTCCGGCACCCGTGAAGACTTCAGCAACACCGTGGCGGGGGCCAAGTTCCGGAGAGACGGAGCCTCGCCACGCTGCCAACGCCTCCTGCTGCCACGGCTGAAGTCGGTACGAGAGGGGACCTAGCATCGTTGCGACAGATCCTTTCTCACGAAAACCCGGACTCTCCAGGGCGACTTGACGAGCCCATTAGGTGTCCGTCTCAAAAACGCGCTTCGCTGCGTCAATCAGTGGTGCTCTGATGTTCTCAAGATTACTGCGCCCTGAGTGGAGTCGTCCGCTTAAGTCAGTATCCCCACCCTCGATTTCGAAAAGGACGTCTTCAAATCGTGCTGCATTGGACGCAAATGCGGCATCAAAAAGCTGTTTGACGAGCTCCGCGCTTCCAAGGCTTGAGAACGGGCGTGGACGAGGCATATGAGATGCTCCTTTCGTTGTACCTGATTTCAAAAACGGTCGGGTTGTTGTGCTATCATGAGGCTAGCTCTACAGAGTGATGAACTCCGTCCTCATGAGGAGCTAGGATCACTATTCTGACACTTAAATAAAGGGGCGGCCATGGGGTGGTTTAGTCGCTTTTTCTTCGGGTCCGGGCGAGATCACGAGGAACCTACGGATGCTGCTGCCGAGCCAAAGAAAGGCAAGGGTACGCGCGATGATGGGACCACGCACTATCAAGACGAGGTGCACAACAAGAAGAACGGGTTTCGCGTGCAACGCGGGGCGAACGGTCAGAAGCGCATTTCCTATCCCACGGCCGACGGCGGGTATGTCAAGAAAAGGAAGGGCCGATAGACGCGATTCCTAGGGTCTGTAGATAGTCGTAGATCCCCGCGTAAAAATCCGGACTCCGCGTCCGGTCGCGCTTCGCCCCCGGCGGCACGAAGATCACCATCCCCTGCCGGGCCCGCGTGAGCAACACGCGGTAGGCGTTCTTCAGATACTGCCGCCGCTCGGGCTTCTTCACGTCGGTCCACTTCGCCCCGCGAAAACTGTGGAAGCTCCA
>Ga0214921_10007663_pt1 | contig 14291 bp, 17 predicted proteins | sample LL1505_MetaG_FD_177992 | JGI IMG/M metagenome (GOLD analysis project Ga0214921, IMG submission 177992) | Freshwater microbial communities from Lake Lanier, Atlanta, Georgia, United States - LL-1505 | ecosystem: Environmental > Aquatic > Freshwater > Lake | place: USA: Georgia | collected... | reverse complement strand
TTGATTGGAAAGATAATTCGCCCTATACCGGTCATGATGTAGGTGTTTTAGCTCAAGAAATAGAAGCAATAATTCCGGAGGCTGTAATAACTCGTAAGAACGGTACTAAAGCTGTAAGATATGAAAAAATAATACCGCTATTGATCGAAGCAGTTAAAGAATTAAATAACAAACAGAAGTAATATGTCTTACGTTCTTACAACAATAGCGCCAAGAACATACTCTGCATCTGGCGATCTATTTGGTTATGTAATAAAAAATAACCCGGTAAATGATAAACTTGTAGTATCAGCTTATACTTCTACTGGTACAGGGCGTGTTTGGATTTTTAATTTCTCTGCTCCTAATACATTTACATTTTCGACAAAATTAGATTCAACAGGCCGAGGTGCACTTGATCTTTTTGGCGCATCTTTAGAAGCTTATGGTAATCGTTATTGTGTAGGTATGCCAGGTAAAAATTGTGTAAAAATATTTGATAGCCCATCTGCCCCCGCAGATACCCAGAATTACACTTTAACTGCGCCTAATTATGTTGCAGATTATAGTAATTATAATTCTTCATTCGGCAATAGCTTAGGTCTTGTAAGTAATAATCTTCTAGTAGGTGTTGATGGTGAATCGACTGTTTATGCAAATGGCGGGGCAGTATATTCTTTCTTTCTTACCGGGGGATCTAGTAATTATGGTTTTAAAGAAAGAATAGTACCTCCTAGTAACGGCCCGGGAGACGGGTTTGGTGCATCTATAGCTGTTGACGGTACAAATATGGTCGCTGGAGCTCCATATAGAGATCAGGGAGCTAATACCAATGCAGGCGCAGTATATTACTTTACATTTAATTCTGCTACATCAGCATGGACGTATCAACAAACTATTAATAATCCTGCTCCTGCTAATGATGGTTTTTTTGGAAAATCTTTAGCTCTTAAAGACAATAATCTTGTAGTTGGCGCTCCAGGTAATACCGGTACAGGTGGTTCTATTAGAAATACAATAATAGATGGTGACGGTGTTGTTTATTATTATAAGCTTGTGGGCTCCACCTGGACATATAATAGTACTCTTACGGGTTTTGATTTAGATACATCGCCAAAGCAATTAGGAACATCGGTTGCTTTATCGTCTAATAATGCCCCGTCACCGAGCTACGCAGTTGTAGCAGGAGCTCCTAAATTAGCTGCAGATTTTCTAGGTGTAAACCCCGCTCCCGGCGGTGTAGTAGTTTTTTCAAATATAAACAATAATGTTTATAATTCGGTTCTTTGTAGAAATTATCTTTCTGCTACATATATTAGAGATGGAGCTGCGGTTAATGCCGATTATCCTAACTATGTTTTAGCTGGTGCACCTCGATTGGCGAGCGGTGTTTCGGGCGGAACAGCACCCGGTGCAGTACTCATACATGCTGATGTCTTCACCCCACAACCTTTTCCTAAGCCGGTTATATCAGAAGTAGTACCGAGTTATAGAGTTGAATATTCTGGTCTCCCTATTGCTGAGTTTGACATTGTAGCAAGTAATGGACCAACAGGATATTCAATGTCACCTGCTATTGCCGGTATAACTGTAGATCCTAATACCGGCCATGTTTCTGGAACACATACCGGCACAGGCAACTTTAATACTAACTTTTATGCTACAAACCTAGGCGGTACATCCGATCCACTTCCTATTACTTTTTCTTTCAGCACAGCTCCTGTAAATCCAATAATACAAAACAACCAAGCCGTCAGTATAGGCAATACTGCAGGTAATACGCAAAGCGTAAATGTAGTAATGAACCTTGCGTTTAATACATTAAATTCAAGTCTCGGTACCCGTGAATCTGAATGGATGAATCAATATACTACATATGGTGTTTGTATGTCTGGTCAAGTACATAAAAATGCTTTATGGAAGCCTACAGGGCCTGGTGGAACTTACCACCCTGCCGGTTTAAATGAATTTAGAACAGGTTATAGGTGGTCGCAAATTACGACCGGTAATGCTATTTTAATTAATATTAATAAAAATATTCAAAGAGGTAACGGGCTTACACCGGGATTAGATCTAGGCACGGCTATTATTACCGCTACAGGCAACGGTAGTCCAATTTATACAGGTGGCGGCACACCCTATTCATTTTACTTATATGGGCAGAATATGCCTGCTGGCCCGGCAGTTGTAAGGCGCCCTGCTTCAGGATGGCAAACTGCTGGGGGCGCAGGTGCATCAGTTACTTGGAGCGACCTTTACGCAACAAATGGTTCCGGTACGTATACTATTTATATAAAAGACTTTGGGGGCTGCGGAACATTGGACGATAGAATTAATGTAGTTGCAACGTTCTACTACCCATAATAATTATAGCATGGGAGAGAGGCCTAAGCATTTTAAAAGTTGGATTACGCATGGTTTAAATCAATGTGTACTTGAATTAAAATATAATGTAACGGAAGAGAGCGAGTATAGAGTTTTTGCTACCCGTAACCAACAATTAATCGAGAAATACTATGGAGAATCTAATAATCTAAATACAAGCGGTAAGTTAATTGCAGCGTATGATATTAAAAATAATATATTTTGCACATTAGACTTAGAACTTGTTGATCAAGTCTCTTATCCCGGTCTTCCGTTTGAAATATTTCCAGAGTATATAATTAACCCTGAATTTGAAGGCACTATAGACTTCGATACATTTTATAAATTTCAGCAGCCTATTATTGAAGAGCTACACGCGCGAAACAAATTATTAAATGACAAAACGTTTGAAAACAATATTATAAAATATAGTTCCTTAGCGCAATATAATATTATATGCAATATCTATCATTCACTAACAACACAATTCGGTAATATTAATTATAGTTTTGATAAAAAAGATCTTGAATCATTTATGACAATAGGCCCGCCTGAATATACATTCTATGATCAACAAGGCATAGAAGAGGTAACACAAAAATATTCTGAGTTTAATAACTCTTTAAATGAATTTGTGACATACGTCAGTGCATGTGAAGTGATGCAAGTACCTATCAAAGAGCTAGATAGTACTTCACCAGAAATTATGGGCGGTGCTATTAATATATGGAAAGAAAAGATCAAAGAACATTCTAATATATCATTAGGAGCATTACTCGAGGAAGAAGAGATTCTTAAAAAAGAAAATAGAGTTGAAGAGCTTAAGGAACTTGAATTTATAAAAGGCCTTATAACAGAAATATTAAATGAAATTGACTTTAATACTCTTAAGACACCTAGAGAATTAGCATCATTTTGGCCTTCCCTCCTTTTACCGGCCCCTCCGTTTGTAGTATATAAAAATTAATGAGTTTTGAAGAATATACTATTTTTGAAGCAGAGAATAAAACAGGTAGAATAATATTTTCGAAAGAAAATAATTCTTTTTATTTCTTTACGAACGATGAAATATATTATAAACTAAACGGTACTTATAGTGAATCTAATGGCTCTTATAAACTATTTTGCGATAATAACATTTCAGGCAGTTTTGAGACAAAAGAAACAACCTATACATTTTTTATAGACTATCAAAGCGGTAATTACTATAGGGAAGGTACATTTTTACGTGAAATAAAAGATATTATTATACAAACGCCTGAAGGACTTGATTGTGACGATTTAACAGATGAAGAATTAAAGAATTTTGATCCTAAGCTTTCGAAATCATTCTGTATGGCTCCTTGGGTACACTTATATATGCAGAGTTCAGGAATGGTATTTCCTTGCTGCAAAGCAAAAAAATCACTTCTCGGTAATCTTAATCAACAAACATTTTTTGAAATCTGGAATAGTGCTAAGCTTAAAAAAATAAGAAAAAATATGATAAAAGGTAAATCTATTCCCTCATGTGAGTTTTGTGATATAAATGAAAAACGCTGGGGCGAATCTTATAGAACTTTTTTTAATAATTTTTTTGCTCATCATAACTCAGATATAAAAAATACTAATAAAGACGGTTCTCTCGATAAGCTTAAATTAGGTTATGCAGATTTAAGAATATCTAACCTTTGTAATTTAAAATGTAGAACATGTTCCTCTCATAGTAGTTCCGCGTGGTATGAAGATGAGAAAAAATTAGGCTGGAATACTAGTAAAGTAAAGGTTTATAACTTATGGAAGAGCTTAAAAGAGCAAATACCTGAAATTCTTGATACTGTAGAAAGAATTAATTTTGCAGGAGGCGAACCCTTGTTAATCGAAGAGCAGTATGAAATAATTGACGAACTAATAAAAAGAAAAAAAACCGATATTGATTTAACATATAATACGAACTTTACAAATTTAAATTATAAGAACTATAATATTCTATCAAAATGGAAACACTTTAAAAATCTTACTATCAAAGCTAGTCTGGATGGTATAAAAGAAAGAGGTGAATATATAAGATACGGTTTAAAATGGGATGAGTTTTTAAACAATAGATTTTTATTACACCGGCATGCTCCTCATGCTGTTTTTAAAATATTTGTTACAGTACAGGTTTTTAATGTATTACACCTTCCTGAAATGTATGAATATCTATTAAAGTATAAGTTTATTGATAATAATTTATCATCGTTTCATTTAAGCTTTCTAACAGAACCAAAAATTTATGATATTCGTTCTTTACCAGATAATATAAAGCAAAAAGTATCTAACACATATAATTCTTTTTTTGAAAAGTATCATAATAATGAAAAGCTTATTAAACACTTTAGTAAAGTACTTACAGTATTATATGATAGAAGTTATGATGTTAAAGAATTGTTTAAAACGACAACACTCCAATTAGATAATATAAGAAGAGAAAATGTAGTTTCTATATTTCCTGAGCTTAATGAATATTTTAAGGAATGCAAAATTATATAATATTTATATTATAGTCAGGTAATGCTAAGCCTGTTCTTGTAAGAGAAAAATAAACGCTAGTAATAGCAGCATCATTATATTTTCCATAAAAACATGGATCTAGATTCAGTTCTTTTTTAATTAAATCAATACAGTTATTTTCTTGTACAGCTGTTTTTACTTCTTTGTAAATGTGTTGCTTATTTGCATTAAACTTTTTAACAAGAATATATTTTGATTCAGTATCAAATTCTGTGTATTCGATATGATCTAAATCAATTAAGTTATCTGGATTAATATTGTAATTGACAAAAAAGTCGTTAATACTTTTGTCATCTTTTAAATAATAATATCTTTTTATTTTTGTTTGTTTTTTACCATATTCATATGATATACCAATATGGTTATTATCGTTAAAACTCTGTTTTAAAAATTTTGGCGTAAAATCTTTAGTAAATTTTTTATTAAAGCATGGATCTAGCTTAATATGGAAATATCTTATAATTTCATTATTAATTTTTTTAATTCCAAAACACAAAGAAGAGTCGATGCTTTTATTCCAATAAAGTTGATATCTAAAAAAATCTTCGCTTGTAGGTAAGAATTTAATAATTTCACTTTTTAAGAATAATCTATAAATTTCAAAGTATAGCTTTACTGAAATTATTTTATTACTATCGATGTTAACACCTAATAATGTTGATAATTTTTTATGCTTTTTTCCTCTGGAAATTGTATTTATATTGTCAATAAAGGCTTTAACTTCATTATTTTTTAAAAAAATATCTAATTCGGACAACTTTGTTGCTTTAATCATTAATAAAATTAATTATTAAGAACATATAACACTGCAATGCAATATATAGTCCCTATACAAATATGTAAAGCAAATTATAAACAAAAGCTAGACCTTATAAACACCTATAAACATTGTTTATTTTCATGCTGGTGTTTAAATTTAAACAATACTGACGAATTAGAACACCTTTCAAATACGATAGTAATGCAAAATACAATCGATGCATTGCCGAATAAAGAACAAATACTATGTGAAAATTTTTTATTTAAACATATAGTTATGTTGCTCAGTCTTTATAGTAATATAGCTGTATTATCCTCTAACGTAAAATTAGTAAGCAATAAACCTATAACTATGCTTACATCAAATGATTTTATAATAAAAAAATCAGAATCTACATATGTATTTTTTAAAAAATTTGAGCAGTATTTTATTAAAACAGTAGGAGTATATGAATCAAGCAGCAAGACGTTAAAAGAATTATTTGAAGCATTTGATTTTAAATATTTTAAAAGCCTTATATGACAAATTCTTTAGAGTATCTTAAGAAAATAGAAAGCTTAAGTAAACCTCTTTTAAGAGAGCTTTATCATTATATTTCTTCAAACGAATATTGTAGGGTTTATGACTATACCTATGAAAACGATCAAATAAATTTAATTAATTTAAAGGATAAAATTATTAAGCAAAACTGTAAAGACGTGTTAAAATGGTATTATAATAATTCGGAGTATAATATAGTAGCAAAAAATTTAATATATTTTGTAGACGGGCGACGATCATTAGTCCCCTATCACTATATGTATTACAATAAATATAACTCTACAATTTTTAATGAAGATTGTATTTTTAATTCTAGCTTTCTGCAAACGGCATTAAGTTTAAGAAATAAATCAAGTTACGGACTTGGGTCAATTATTATTAAGCCTAATACAGAGTTTAAATGCCCTAATAGTCATTGTCAACCTTATACAAATTATTATTTTTCTCTTTTAAAAGGCAGCAACGTAATTGTTAAAAATGATTATTCTGAAAAAGAGCTAGTTACATCTGATATGGGATATTATAGAAGCAATTTACATATTATTAATAAAGGAACAGAAATAGCTATAATTTTTTGCTCAATAAACTGGATGTTTAATAACGTTGATTTGTCTGATAATTCCATATGTTAATGTCATATAAATCCCATATTAATCTTGTACAAGCATATTATAAAAAAATAGAAAATTTTTATGGCTTTTACTGTTGCTATCCTTATCTCGTTGAGGGATTTAAATTTTATAAAGATATTTATAAACACTTTAGAGTTATTGGCAAACTATGTAAAATAACTAGTAATTTAAAAATACTTGAAGCGGGGTGTGGGTTCGGCGAAGCATTAAATTATTTAAATAAACTATATAAAAATAATACTTATAGCGGTATTACGTTAAGCGAATATCAGTTTAATAACAAGAGATTTAATAATATAAAACTAGGCAATTTTGATAAAACGAAATTTAAGAATGATGAGTTTGATTTGATTATATTTTTAGAAAGTTTTTCGCATTCCTTTAATAAAGGGCTTACATTAAGAGAGGCTTACAGGCTGCTAAAACCGGGCGGAAAGCTCTTTATTTTAGACCTATGCGTAGATAAAGCTACACATCTATCTTTTATAAGTAAAAATAAAATTAACTATAAATCGCATTATAATTTTTATGGAAATAAACCTGTATGTAAAGAGTATATTCTAAAGAAAGCTAAACAAACAAAATTAAAGTTAGTTAGTTTTAGAGAAAAATTGACAAACAATACACTTAAATTGAAAAATAAAAAAATAAAACAAATAGTAAAAAAAATAATTATACCCCCCAATGATATATCTGCTTTTTATAATTATTTTTTATTCATAAAGTAATTGGCTATTAAAGCTTTTTAATATACTATTAATCTGTTCAATCATAACATTATTATTAAACTCATTTTTACGCTTTTTTGCATTTTCAATCATAGCGTAAAATAGATCTTTATCTGTTTTTAGTCTTAAGCAGCATTCAATAAATTCTTCTTTTGTATTTGCTTCTAAATAATCGAGCTCCGACTTTTTAATATATGACATAGCTGAATGATTACAAAAAATACTTGGTACTTCCATATGCCATGCTTGAAATAATCTTGATGCATTCTTAAACAGTACAATATTGTGCTTTTTTGTACCGTCATTATTTTTTTCTTCTAAACAAGCTGTATCACGCATAAAAAAGAAAACATCAAAGTCGATAGCCGAAACGTGCCTGTTGTGTTCGTAGGATATCTCTATATTATGCTTTTGAAATAATGACTTGTCAGAAAAATACTTAGGGACCCAATGCACTGCAGAATTACTATGAAAACGCCTAGGCGAAAATGTGGATGTCTTAATACTTAGACCTAATGGAAGAGGTTCGTATAAGATATATTCGTCTTCTTGTTTATTTGTAGGGTCATAACTCAAATAGCCATTAATTCCTTCTACTCGCGGTTTATCGGAAACAATTTGTAATTTTACATAGTCCTTATTAAAATTAATTTTGTCTTTAAAATTGTAATGAAAGAAAAGAATGTCATCAGGATTAATATCTTTATCTGTTTTTAACAGTTTTATATTTTTAATGTTATTGTTTTTTAGAATCCAATACAGGTAATTAGAATGTATATATTTACCAGGAAAGGATAGTGGCGGATTACGATATTTATAATATGAAGAGTTTACTAAATAATTCGGCATATCTAAATCAGTGAGAAAACACAAATTACCCATAGATTATATTATCTTGTGTATGTGCTTTTTACAGTAAATATTATAGTGAATGATATTGCATACGAATTTAAATATAGTAATAGATCTATTATATTTTTTAAGAGCGGCGACTTTATGCAAGTTGAAAATGGATTTATAAAAGAGAAAGGTTGTTATGAGTTAATAGAGAATAATAAAGATTATAAAATATTTGTTGTTAGAAATACTGATACATCTTCTGGTTTAATAATGATCAATGATCAAAAAAAGAAAGCATTTTTTACTTTTAAAAGGGGAAATTTATGCAAAAATAAAATTTTTAACTTATGAAAAGTATATTTATATATACAATTACGAAATTTAATTCTAGTATTGAAACGGCATTAAAAGACAATATTAATGTCTTAAACAAAAATAAATTTTTTGAACTTGTTGTTTTAAGCTGCATTCAGGATAAAAAACTAGATGAATTAATATATAGATTAATAGAGCAGAACTCAGATATAAAGTACTATAAACCTCAAATAGGAACGATTAGCCCAGCCTACATAAAAAATTTCTATCTAAAACTAGCTGATAATAAATTTTTAACTTTTTTACGCGAAGACAGTATTATAAATACGTATTTTTTATTAAACTTAGCTACCTTGAATCAGGATAAAATAATGTTCGCAGATGATAATCGTTACGGACTATTCCTAACTGCGCATAGAGATGTATTTTTAAAAATAGGAGGCTTTGATGTTACGTTATTTTCTACATCTGTAAACTGTGAGGATGATGATATTAAAAACCGTATAGTATTTTCTAGGACTGCTGAACCTAAAATTATATTGACAAAAAGTTTAGCTGCTATTAATAAAATAATTCTACATTGCGATGCTAGTGAATATAGTAACTATGATAATTTTACTTCTTTTAAAAATGTAAGTAACAAAATATTTTTCTTACCGGAAGTTAAGGCTTGTACTAATATTATATTTAACTTTAATTGTAATTTAAATTAACGCCTTATATTTTTCGTACTCTTTTTGTACTTTTATTAGCACTGGAAAACTAGTACATTTTAATACGTGATTATTATATTTTTCTTTTAATATCTCAAAACTCTTACCATCAAAAGTAGCTCCCTCCCAGGGCTTCTTATTACCTGCAAAGTGCCATATAACAGATGTTTTAATATTTTCAAACGTCATAAATGGAGTAGATTGAAAGTACTTTTCAGGGAGAAATGTAATTTGATCTTTAAAGTAAATGTTTAAACTAGATTGATTCCCGAACCAGGTATGCGAATTAATAATCTCTTTAATGCCTGAGATAGTTTGTTGGTTTAAGAATTTCTTACTTACTATAAGAAGCCCGCCATTAAAACCCACTTCTTTATCATATATAAAAGTTTTTTGCATTTCTATACTTTCATGCATAGGGTGTTTTACACCGCCAAAATCACAATTTACATTTAGTAAGTAGCTTATATTCCCTAAACAGAGCATATCTACGTCAAAAAAGATAATTTTATCAAATTCTTCAAGTGTAAAGATTTCTAACCTATTGGCAGGGTTAATATTCCAGTTCCTCAGATTTTTAAATTTACAATCTTTATAGGACGCAAAATTTATATCTTTGAAAATTACATTATTATATATATCTCTAATTTCATTATAACAATCTTGATCTAAATCGCCTTCATTAAAAACAACATAGGGGATATTGATTGTCGGGTTATTAATAAGAATGCTTTTTAAAAAAACCTTAAACCCAAGCACGTATCCTTTGCTCAGTGTAGATACAAAAGCTATTTTCATCTGTTGTTTTATTTAAATTTTTTTCTAAATAAATCTATGGTTAACGTCTTAATGCCTGTCTATAATGGAGAAAAAACTATAGCAGGAAGTATTAGCAGTATAATAAATCAGACTGATCAAGATTTCGAGTTTGTTATAATTGACGACGCTTCAACAGATAATACTGTCGATATTATAAAATCATTTAACGACAGTCGCATTACCGTGGTTTCGAATAAAGAGAATGTTGGTTGTACTGTTTCATTAAATCGCGGTATTCTACTATGTAAGCATGCTTACATCTTAAGACAGGATAGCGATAATATTTCTCATCCTAAAAGGCTTGAAATATTTAAAACAGCTGCAAAAGAGACAAAAGCAAAACTAATTACCTCTGACTATAGACGTATAGACACAATTACTAATAAAGAAGAAGAGGTTCAACTAGTAGAAAACTCTATAATTAAGTGGAAACACATATTCTTCAATCATTTTGAACATAACGTAATGTTAGAAAAAGATACGCTTATTAAATTAGGCTGTTACGATGAAAAATATAAAATATCTCAAGATTATGCTCTTTGGACAAAATATTTAGCTAAAAATATTCCTGTATGTGTAGTTAAAAAATCTTTATATGAATATTACTCTTTTATAACAAGCGAAAAGGCTGCTCTTCATGATACAATAGGAGGTGAAATAGGATATAATTATGCTTGTGATTTATTTAAAATTGCAATTCCAGAAGAGACATTTAAGCGATTGCGAAATAAAATTAGACATAAAAAGCCCTTAAATAGTTCAGAACAGGTTTTATTGCTCAAACTTTATGAATTGTATATTCAAATTCACCCTACAATAGACACTGCTGTGCTAACAAATTATATTAATGATAAAATTAACCCAACATAGTATTGTTTACGTTGTTAACAATAATTATATAGATCCTTTATTAGCTTCGCTTAATAGTTTAAAATTAAACTCTGGCTTATACGGGCAAATAAACATAATAATATTACACACACCGGGATTTGATAAGCAACGATTTAAAAATTATGATTTAATTTTTAAAGAATTTAATGAACCGCAAATAAATTTTTCAAGAGAATGGGGGTTAAACCCCGCTAGTAAGTTTGAAATTTTTAAAATTAAAGGCTATAAGAAAATACTCTACCTAGACTGCGATACAATAATCTTAAAAGATATTTCAGATATTTTTAAAATAGAAGGTGATATTGTAATAACAGCTCTTAAGAAAATAAAAAATATGATTTATAACGGTACGCAAAAAGGTTTTAATGCAGGAGTAATGGTTATAAGCGAGAAATATTTAAATGACAAAACATATAACGATTTAATTGATTTAGCCAACAGAAACTTACTTACGGGTAATCAAAACGTATTAAACTTCTATTTTAAAGATAAAATCTCGTGCATGCCTTTGTGTTATAACACGTGTTTAGATCAACTAAAGTATATTAATAGAAAAGATATAAAGATACTACATTTTATTGAGTATAAGCCTTGGCTAAATAAGAGTACTAAATATATTGATATGCATTTAGGAATGATTGAAAAGTTTCTTTTAAAGCGTATATATTATAGATATGTCTAATTTTGAATCTGCTGTAATGGACTTTTTTAGCTTTGATAGACCGGTACCAGCTTCTATAAAGGGCGGTGAATCGCTTCGCGAAGAATATCTAGAGAAAGAGAATTTTGTTAAAAAAACCTCTGGCTGTGAAAATTGCAACCTAGCGTTTTTAAGATCTTTTTATATTAATAAAATAAAAGATTCTTTTAATGAATAGTTTCCTTATTCTAATATACACATATAAAAATAACTTTTTTAAAATAAAATATCTTAAGGATAGTTGGTTAAAAAAATTAAAAGAAAATAATATTTCTTACTTTTTTGTGACTGGGGACGAATTTACTATTGACGAGCCTTTACTTAAAATAGAGCATACTGAATGTTACGAGCAATTACCCTTAAAAACGTATTTAGCACTAAAAGAATCATTAAAATATAATTATAATTATATTATAAAGGCTGATAGCGATATATTTCTTAACATTGATAAATTATTAAAACTAGATCTAACAGGTATAAATTATTTAGGCAAAGAAAATAGCCCTAACAACAACAGTAATACACATTTTTATAAATGTAAAAATAAAGAGTATTGTCAACCTAAACTCGAAACGAAATATCCTTATGCGCAGGGTGGATTTTATATTTTAAGTAGAAATGCTGTTGAAATTATAGTCAAATATTCTAAGGAATTTTTTATTAATAGACCAAGCGCGTATAAAGGTGAAGATGTTTTAGTTGGAGAAATATTACATACTAATAATATAAAATTAACAAATTTTACTGATCCTGCCGGTTCAAAAATAAAAATGGATATAACAAGAGATGGACTTTCACTGCATCCTGTGCATTTTACACTATTGTCAAGGATTAATAATTTAAACTTTGAAGATCAAATTAAAGCTCTGCAACAAACTCCGTATTTAAATGAATATTATAAAAAAAATATTTTTGACAGCTATAAAAAGTAGTGACTTAATAAACATATAGTATAATATAATATATAAAATGAATATTTTGTTTCTTGTTCCTCATGCAGATGATGAAGTTTTAGGATTCGGCGGAACAATCTGTAAGCATGTGGAAGCCGGTCATCAGGTAGCTGTAGTCATTGCACAAGCACCAAATCATCAAAGAGCTAAGAAGCAATTAACCGACGCGGTATTAGCTAAAAATATTTTAGGCTATCAAGAACAAGAGTTTCTTTCTATACCTCATTATGATTTATGTAATGATTTGTTTAGTTTAATAGGTAAAGTAGAAAAGAGTATTGACAAATATAAACCTGATATTCTTTATACTACACATAATTCGGATAACCATCAAGACCATAAAAACCTATATCGAGCAGTTTCTATATCATCTCGCCCTAATACTTGTAAATATGCGCAAAAAATATATGTAGGTGAAGTACTCTCGTCTTGTGATCAGTCTTTTAGCATTGAAAGGTCTGCTTTTACACCGAACACGTACGAAATAATAAATGAAGAGCAAATTAGTAGGAAAGTACAAGCTTTAAAATGTTATTCAACTGAATGTAATATTGCGCCTCATTCTAGAAGCCCGGAGTCTATTCTTGCTAAAGCAATTTCAAGGGGAGCAGAATGTAAATCGCAATATGCAGAAGCATTTATGCTTTTAAGGGAGATAAAATGACTATACTTCTAACCGGTAGTGAAGGATTTATTGGCAGCCGCGTTAAGCAAACGTTACTCTATAATGGACATCATGTTCTGCCTTTTGATTTAGTACTCGGTAATAATCTTCTTAATTTTAACGTACTAGAAGAGATGGTTAAAAAAAGCGATGCTGTTATGCATATTGCTGCGCAAGCAAATTTATATCAAATGGAAAATTTTGAGGGCGGTAAGGAAGGTACAGATTTTAACGTTCAGGGCACACATAATATAGCATTTCTATGTGCAAAATATAAAAAGAAATTAATTTATGCATCCACTGTTTGCGTATATGGTAATCTCAAGAATAAAGCTAAAGAAGATGGGCCTGTAAATCCCTCTGATTTATATGCCTATTCAAAATATGCTGGAGAAGTTATTATAAAAGGATATTCTGCTAATTTTAATCTTGAATATATAATTTTAAGATTTGCTACTACTTACGGACCGGGTATGAGAAAAGTATTAGGTACACATATATTCTTTGATCAAGCTATTAAGGGTAACGACATCACCGTACACGGAGATGGAAAGCAAACAAGAACGTTAACGCACGTTGATGATGTAGCGCTCGGGTGTCTTTGCGCACTGAATAATTTCGATAAAGCTTCTAATAATGTTTTTAATATTACACAATCTGAACGCATTTCTGCTATTAAGATGGCAAAAGATATAAAGAAAATTACCAAGAGCAAATCTAAGATAGTGCATGTTCCGCAAAGACAGAATCAAACGTTTAAAGAGAACATTTGTAATAACAAAGCACGTAAACTGTTGAAGTGGAAGCCGATTTACAATTGGAAAAAAGGCTTGTTAAGTATGTACGAAATGTTTAAATAAT